>ERZ779737.21-NODE-21-length-154625-cov-70.419842_pt1 | contig 154625 bp, 156 predicted proteins | sample MGYA00511889_ERZ779737 | MGnify/ENA primary metagenome ERZ779737 (study PRJEB29588, sample SAMEA2163575) | human gut metagenome | biome: human gut; feature: human-associated habitat; material: faeces | place: Denmark | collected 2008/2010 ...
CTCTTCCGATCTTCAATACATCAAGTCTTTTAAGAACACTAAAAATACCTATTGATGGTAGGCCGAGTTTATTTCGAATTACACTTAAAGAATGGATGGCTACTTCATCCGAGATTATCTTTTCTTTATTAAGTAAAAGGACCGCCTTCCTATAGCGGAGGAAGAGAAGTTCTTTCTCTTTATTGTAGGGAAGCGGCCCAAGATCCTTTAAAGGATTAAGCTTTTTTACTAACTTTTTTAAGTCATTTCTTTCTTCCTTCATAGTGCCTCCAAAGGCACCTATAAGGAGATTACTAAGCCAATGTTAGTTTACCTTTTATCATTAATATTGGTAATTTCAATGGGTTAAAGTTATTAAAAGAACTCATCAATCCTTTTTTGCTTTTCGATTCTTCCAGCATATTCTCCAATTATGATCACTTCGTTATTCAATTCGTTTTTATTCATTATTTTTATTTCTTTATTAGTAAGAAAATATAAGGAATACATCTTTTTCTTTTCATCGAATTTGATAATGATAGGAGAGACTTTTTTATCAATTTCAGCAAGTAACTTAACATCTAATTTAAGTTCATTTGATTTTACATAATATTCAAGCGTCCATTCATTAGTTTCAAAGAAAACGACTTCATCACTTTCAGAAGACAGGACTAATCTATTCTTTTCATCTTGTTTATAAAGAGTAAAAGAAACAGATTTAGGTCTATTTAGTGTGACTTTTGTTCCCATTATTTCATCGACTGAAACTTCATATAGATTTGCAAACTTAAGAAGAGCAGGAGCGGTTAGTTGCCTTCTTCCTGATTCATAGGCATAAATTGCATCTTTAGAGATGCCAGTCTTTTTGATGGCTTCTTCGACACTTATTAAACTCCTTTTCCTAATGGAGGAGAGCCTTTTGCCGATTTCCGCATCTAGCGTTTTATTTTTCATATATTTGACCTCTATCACATTGTAGGGGAAGACATAATTATTCTCAATATTTTATGTTTGGAAAAATACAAAAGGTATAACAACATTAACCCGCTGAAATTAAAATTTGTTTATTTCAAAAATACAATGTTTTCACATCCATATCTCTAAAACTGGATTGAAAAAAAGAGAAAGGAGGGAAAACATTATGCCAACGAAAAGGAAATCCCCACATGTCTATGTGAAAAGATTGTGGCTAGCTAACCTTCGCATAAATTGTAATTTGAGCCAAGAAAAGGTAGCGGAAGCTTTAGGCATCTCTGCTCCATCTTATAACCAGATTGAAGCAGGCAAACAAGGTCAATATATGAATAGCAAAAAGCTACTCGCACTTTCAGCCATCTTAAATGTGGACATTGGAAAGATCTGTCATCTTGAAGCGGACTATCAAGAAAAAGTCGATAAAGCAAATGGGAAGGAAGAATAGATGATAATCGATAGAAATAAAGCGATAGATGAATCGCCACCTCAAATAGACTTAGCCAGTGACTATATTTCAGGGCTTGATAAAAGCGAGAACACGGTCAGCACCTATAAGGGAAATCTCGATAGGTACATTAAATATCTTGATGAGAAAAGGATTACTAAGCCAAAGGAATCCGACCTCGTTCTTTTTAAAAAGAGCCTAAAAATGAAAGGATGCCATAGCGCAACTGTTCAGCTTTATGTAGTCACTTTAAGAGGCTTTTATAAGTGGACGGAAAGAATGGGCTATTACCCAAATATTTCTTCAAGCCTTACTAATGAACACGTTGAGCCAACCTTTAAAAGGCAAGCTCTTACAGTAAGTGAGGCTAAAAGACTCCTTAAAAAATGTAAGACAAGAAGTAAGAAAGGTATCACCTATTTAAGAGATTACGCCATCATTAGTCTAATTGTTACGACTGGCTTGAGGACAGTTGAAGTAAGTAGAGCGGATGTTGAAGATATCGTTTCGCTAAATGGAGTCACCTACCTATATGTCCAAGGAAAAGGGCATGACGATAAAGATGATCCAATTAAGCTACCTAGTGATGTACTTGAAACAATAAATCACTACCTCACCGAAAGAAATAGCGATGCTAAGCCGCTTTTCCTTAATCATTGTTCAAGGTCAGATAAGACAAGAATCAAACCTAAGACGATATCTGAACTAGTAAAAAATGCCTTAAGGCTAATTGGGCTAGACGATAAAAGATATACTGCTCATTCACTTAGACATACCTGTGCAACGATTGCTCTATTAAATGGAGCAAGCATTCAAGAAGTGCAGATGACGCTTAGACATAAATCTATCAATACGACAACCATTTATACCCATAACTTAAGTAGAGAAACAAATGATGTAGAAAATATTGTGGCGAAAGCTATCAAGGAAAGTAAATAAGGAGAATTTAAAAGTGGAAAACGAAGAAAAGAATAAGGCTTTAACTGAGATGAAAGAAGATAAGAAAGAAGTCGCTCCTAAGGTTTTTATTAATGATTCCTTGGGCAAACTTAGGACGGCAGTAGATGAATTAAATAGACCAGTCTTTTGTTTAAAAGATGTGTGTCTAATTCTTGAAATTAAGAATCCAAGCGATGCTAGTAAAAGGCTTAAGAAATCAGGAATCACTAGGATTTCAATGAGTGATGGAAAGAAAGTCAATAGCTATTTATTCATCACGGAAAGTAACCTCTATAGGCTTATCTTCCAATCAAGGAAAGAAGAAGCAACGCACTTTGTTGATTGAATAACAGAGATCGTTCTTCCTGAAATTAGAAGCCGCGGAAAATATGAGCTTAGGACTTTAATGAAAAGTGAAGATACCGCATTAAGCTTTTTAGAATCCTATAACGACTTAAGACTAAAGCTTTGCGTTTTGGAGAAAATCAATAAAGAAACTGAAGAGGTAAGAGCCTACGTTAAAAGAGCCCTCGATAGTGGTGTCTTAAAAGACTTAATGGATGTTCCTGAAATACTTTGTTTTAAAGGCATTGGGAAAAAGGAGCTTTTTTCTATTCTTAGGGAAGAAGAGATATTAGATTCAAATAATCTTCCTTACCAAGCTTATATCGATAAAGGCTGGTTTAGGGTTGATACACATAGTTATATCGATAAAACAGCGAGACTAACTACTCATAAAAGGTGTTTCGTTTATCAACTTGGCATAAAAGAAATTAGAAAGCTTCTCGAAAGGAGGATTGGGAAGAAGAATGGAAAATGAGGAGAAGGTTTATACCGTAGATACCCTTGCCGAGCTTTGGAGCGTTCCCCGTAGAAAGGTTGCTGATCTAGTTAGAAAAGGAAAACTAAGATGCTTTAGAGTTGGAGCTTCTATTCGTATCCATCAATCAATGGTGGATGAATTTATGAAGGAGAATGGGAACGTTAAGCCCAAGGAAAAAGCCAAAGGGAAATAATACTAGTTATTTCTGCTTGATAAATACATTATTTTACGAAAAAAAGCAAGGAATAGCATGCTTATTACAAAATATGGTTATCTATTTCTTAATCAAAAAAGGAGGTGATGGAAGTGGCTAGGAAGCCTAAACAGGGCCTTGATTATTTCCCTCTTGATGTTGATTTTCAAAGCGATCCAAAGGTGAGGAAACTCATCTATAGATTTGGAAGCGATGCGGTCTCAGTCTTCATCATGTTTTTAAATGAACTTTATAAGAACGGCTATTTCTTTGATGGTGATTTATCTACCTTAAGCGACTCCATCGCCTATGAAATTGGTAAGTCTGGGGAAGAAGGTTCTAAGGAAGTCAAAAAGATACTAGATGCTATGCTTAGCTTAGGAATGATCGATAAAGCAACATTAGAGCTTGATAACGTAATAACAAGCAAAGCCGTGCAGAAGCAGTTTCTTCTTTCAACGAGTAGAAGAAAGAAGACGGAGAGGAAATATTGGCTACTAAGCGAAGAGGAAGAAAGGAGGATGGGCGAATTCTTAATGGAAAAGAAAGAAAAAATAAATGTCGACAATAATGAAACTCAACTCAATTTATGTAAGCAGAAATCAAGTTCAATTGGTATTTCTGCCAGCGATAACGAAACTGACCCATCATTAATGTCGACAAAAGTACACAAAGTAAAAGTAAAAGATAAAGTAAAAGAAAAAGTTAAAGAAAAAGATGATAAAAAAGATAAATGGGATATAGGGAACTGTCCGTTCCAACTTGACTATTTCACAAAGTGTTTAATAAGCGATCACATCATTGATGTCTATGATTTGAAGCTTAGTGAACTTAATGACTTTTTTATCGAACTTAAAAACACTTATGACTATGAACTTGTAGAAAGGTGCTTTAGATATACTAGAGATTACGTTAGGAAGCGTAAAGAGAAAATCATGGATATCGTTGCTTTCTTTAAAAAAGCCATGAATGAGAATGTCGATAAGATGGATGGCTATGAGGAAAGAATGCAAAAGCTATATGACGAATGGGAGAAAATTCTTGAAGAAACAAAAAAAGAGAAAAGCGATAGCGAGGCAAAAGAAGATGAGGAGGATATTGAACTATGAATGAAAACCTAAAAGAAATAATTCCTGTTTGTTCTGTTTGCTATATACCAAATTGGCTTAAAGATAGTCCAAACGGTGTCAAGGCATTAAAAATCAAGGCTATCTATTACCAAGAGGGAAAAGAGCCTACAATCGAGGGGATGAAGAAGTGAAGGGGCTGCTTAAAATCCTCGGCGAGATAAATGAACTCAGGCGAAGGATAAAAGGCGAGCTAGAGATGGTGTGTTATTACGATGCGATGGCAAACCTCATACCTGGGCCGGTCTACGGGGAAGAGAACATCCATCACGAAAAGTCGACCAGAGCGCCCTTTGAGAAGTGGATAGGGAAGAAGCTCGACATGGAGACGAAAATCAAGGAGGATGAAACAAAACTCAAATCCTTAATCGACGAGGCGACGATCATGCTCGAGGGAATAGGCGACCTAAGATATCGTTACATCGTTCTCTATAGGGATGTGCTGGGGCTTGATTACCTGGAGACCTCAAAAAGAATGAAGATTGCAAAGAGCACGGCCTATAGGTTCCATGCCGAGGCCATAGCCTACATCGTGTCTGCTTCAAAAGAAGACGAAGTCTAGTTTGCCGTATACGTTAGCGACATTGAAGAAAGACAACGCGATCTAACGAAAGACACCCAAAAGTAGATTGTCGTCTTCCTTACGGTGAACGTTTAAGTCGTTGAGGCAAGACAAGGGAAAATAACGAAGTACAAAAATCCAGACAGTTGTCTCCTTAGGTGTATACGTTGAAATACGTTAGGTGGATTCAAAGTGATCTAAGGTAGCGATGAAAATCTAGATTGTTGTCTTACGTGCGGTATACGTTGAAGTACGTTAAAAAAGATAACGTGATCTAACGGGAGACCGAATTTAGAAGATTGTCGTCTACGTTAGGGTATACGTTAGATGATTTTAACGTAGTACGTTAGAAGCGAATGTGGAGAGCGATTCGTTTACGTTAGGTTAAGAATTAGGCTCAATATTGGCAATTATAGGCTGAATTCGGGCAATTATAGGCAATATTAACGAGAATTGGGGAGTACGTTGAAACACGTTGAAAATTCTAACGTAATCTAACGTAGCGATATTTCTCTCGAATTTGAAAAATATTAGCCGTAAGTTGTTTACGTTAGAGTGGTTCAAGGTAAAAGAACGTAGCCACCAATACTTCGAGATTTTGGAAAATCTTCTACCTTCGTTCATTGCGTTGAGCGCCTTCAAGGTAAAACAAGGTGGGCTGTGTCTCTTTGGAATTTCGGAGAAGGTCTCACCTTCGTTTGATACCTCGAAAATTTCAAGCGATAGGAAAGGGTATATATATTATGGAGATTTCCTTCACATGTGCAAGCACATGTGTAGGTCCATACGCAAAACCTCTGAAAAGATATCCGTACATGGCTTTGCACATATGCTTGAAATCTAGGAAAAATATGGGGTTTATACATCGATAATCGAAAATAAAGCGTGAGAAAGAAAAAGAAACAACAAGACGTTGCTAATAACGTCAAGAGGGTGTTTCCTTATAGTGAGGGACTGCGGATAGCAGGACAATGACAAACAAAAATAATGGGTCCGAGAGGGGAAATCCTTCCGGGCCTTTTGCTTTATGAAAGGAGGAAAAGGAGTGAACAGAAAGAATCACAAAAGAGCGTATGGCACCGATATTTATAAAACTTGGGTCAGAACCGGGAAGCTTGAGGAAGTATTGAATTTCATCACCGAATGCGCGAAGAAGCTCGTCACTCAAACCGAGATGTGCAAGACACTCAAAATGGATCCTAGGACCTTCTCGACCTTGAAGAAGAACCATCCGGATGTCCAAGAGGCAATCGATAAAGCAAAGTTCGAGCTTAAAAAGGATTTGGTAAGTGCGATGTATAAGAAGGCCATGGGTTATGAGACCATCGAGGAAGATCAATACATCGAGGACAAAAACGGCAATCAGGTCAAAAAGATCCATAGAACCAAGAAACAGGTGGCGCCTGACTATAAGGCCTTGACCTATCTTTTGACTAAGCATTTCGGCAGGGAGTACTACGAAAGATATCTTGAATTAGCCCTTATGGAAAAGAAGCTAGAAAAGAACAAAGAGGAATGGCAGAAGGCCGATGAGGAAGATGAAGACGATGATAGCGGCAGCAGTGCCGATGAATTTTTGTAAAGCGAGGGAAGAAAAATGGATGAACTAAGAATCGAATATATAGACATTGATAAAATCACGCCTTATGAGAACAATGCAAGAAAGCACCAAAAGGCCGATGTAGATGCAATCAAAAAATCCATCGATGCTTTTGGAATGAACGATCCTATTGGCGTTTGGAGCGATAAGAACATCATAGTCGAGGGACATGGCCGCCTTTTAGCACTTAAGGAATTAGGCTATAAGAAGGTCCCTTGCATCAGGCTTGATAGGCTTACGGACGAGCAAAGGAAAGCCTATGCTTTGGCGCATAACAAAACCGCTGAACTATCAGAATGGGATTTTGAAAAGCTAAAGGAAGAACTAGATGGTATTTCACTTGATATGGGCGACTTCGGATTTGAGGATTTCACTCTTGAGGACCTAGAAAACGTCAAAGAGGATGAATTCGACATCGATGCCGAGCTTCAAAAGCCATCGTTCAGCAAGAAGGGCGATATCTGGTGTTTGGGAAGGCATAAAGTGATCTGCGGAGATTCAACGATTAAAGACACTTTTGCAAAGGTTTTAGAAGAAAAGAAAGCAAATCTAGTCGTAACGGACGCACCTTATTTCGTGGACCTTGAAAGCGCAAGCGGGAAAATCTCAAATGACAATCTCAAAGGCAAGGAAGCCTATGAGTTCCTGCTTAAGGCGTTTACTAACCTTAAAGATATCATGAGAGATGATGCTTCGATCTATGAGTTCTATGCGACCAGCCAATCGCGTATTTTCTATGACGCATTCGAGGATGCCGGGCTTAAGCTTGGGGCATCGCTAGTTTGGAGGAAAGATCATACGCCTCTTATGAGGACCGACTGGAAGTTCAACTTCGAGCCTGTGATCTTCGGCTGGAGGAAAGACGGGAAGCATAGATGGTATGGCGACCAAAAGCAAAAGGCCTGCTTCGACTTCGCATCTATCAGGAACTCGACAACTGAAGGCTGGAATCATCCAAGTTCTAAACCCGTTCCTTTGATTGCTTATCTTATAGCGCAAAGCTCAAAGCCTAATGATTTGGTATTCGATGCGTTCTTAGGTTCAGCTTCAACGCTTATTGCTTGTGAGCAAACAAACAGAATCTGCTATGGTATAGAGTTAGAAGAGAAGTTTGTCGATGTGGCGGTTAAAAGATACATCGCCCAAGTCGGTAAAAGCGATGAGGTCTACGTCATAAGGGACGGCGAAAAGATAAAGTACCAAGACTTACATATTGAAGAAAACGACACTGGAGCTTTGGCTCCTTTTTAATTTACGAAAGGAAAAATTATAACTATGGAAAAATACATTACTTGCGAATCGGTCTTTAGGGGGCATCCGGATAAGCTCTGCGATCAGATTAGCGACGCCATCTTGGATGAATATCTCCTTAAAGACAAAAACAGCAGAGTGGCCATCGAGTGTTCAATCAAGGACAATCTCATCATCATTTTCGGTGAGGTCACCTCGAAGGCTCATCTCAATCTTGAAAGGGTGGCAAAGCGAGTGCTTCGTGATGTCGGCTATTTCGATAATTTTGTAGTTATCAGCAAAGTCTCTACCCAGTCTTTTGATATCGCTAAAGGTGTCGATAAAGAAGGAGCAGGCGACCAAGGAATCATGTATGGCTATGCCACAAACGAAAACAAGGAGTGCTTGCCTCTTGTCTATATCATCGCTAGGGATATCTCAAAGGCGATCGAGAACATCAGGAAAGAGAAGTACATGGATGTCCTTGGGGTCGATGGAAAGTGCCAAGTTACTGTCCGATATGTTGATAACAAACCAAAAGACATCAAGACCATCGTCGTGAGCGCCCAAACCAAGAAGGATGTGAAGCTAGAACAAGTCAAGAAGATAATCAAAGAAGAGGTTCTCATTCCTTTGCTTGGGAACACGCTTGATGGAATCGAGATCCTAATCAATCCTACCGGAGCGTTTTATCGTGGCGGTCCTTATGCCGATAGCGGTTTGACTGGTCGAAAGCTAATGGTCGATAGCTATGGCGGAATAGCCCATCACGGAGGCGGTGCATTCAGTGGCAAGGACTGCACCAAGGTCGATAGAAGCGGTGCCTATTATGCTAGGTATGTTGCCAAGTCCATCGTGAAGGCAGGGCTTGCTGACAAATGCGAGGTCGGTGTGTCCTACTCGATTGGGGTCAGCAATCCCATCAGTGTCTCTATCGCCACGTTCGGCACCGGGAAAATCGGTGATGATGAGCTTTTGAAACTCGTGGACGACAATTTCGATTTCTCGGTCGGAAACATCATCAAAGAATTTAAGTTAAAGGATATCTCCTATCAAAGGCTCGCCGAATATGGCCACTTTGGTAACGACATCTATCCTTGGGAGTATGTGGATGGAAAAGCAGAGGAACTCAAGAAGGCTACAGCCAAAGCGTCTGCATAACTTCTATAAGTCGGACGCATGGCACAAGGTAAGGGAAGAGGTTATCTTAAGAGCAAAAGGAAGATGTGAAGTCTGTGGAAAGCCAGGGACGGAGGTCCACCATAAAATACATTTGACGCTTGATAACGTGGACGATCCGTCGATCGCGCTCAACAAGGACAACCTCCTCCTTCTTTGTACCGAATGCCACAACAAGGTCCATGGACGCTTCAATGTCAAGATTCAAAAATACAAATGGAACGAAGACGGCGACTTGATCGAAGTCAGGGAGGAAAATGATAGATGAAGAAAGCATTGTTTTATATCGTCCAATGGACATGGGGAATCATCCAAAACATAATCGGGTTGGTTCTCTTTTTGTTTTTAATCGGCAGAAGGCATAGGACGTTCCACGGAGCGGTCATCACCACTTGGAAGCTAGGGAGTTCTCTTAGCCTAGGTATGTTCATCTTCACGGCTAGGCCATACGACTTAAGGCTCATCCAACATGAATACGGACACACAGTTCAATCACTTATCCTTGGACTTATTTGGCCGTTCGTGATTGGCTTGCCTAGTCTTATCTGGTGCGGTTGCTTTGAGAAGTGGAGAGAGAAGCATGGCGTGGATTATTATTCTTTCTATACTGAGTCTTGGGCGAGCAAATTAGGAAAATTTGTAAAAAAATGAGTCATGTTGTGAAAATAAGACTATAATAATTTAGAAGACACTAATCTGCCGCTGAAAGAAGGAAAAAACAAATGAAATTTAAAAGGTTATTTTTATTAGCCATTGGCGCCGCATTTCTTTTGACTAGCGCTGGTAAGCCTATGGCTACTGCCAATGAAATTGTTGGAATCAAAGAAAATGTTACACAGCAAGTTATGCGTCTTGCAAACTTAGCAAGTGATGAAGAAGAAACTGAAGATCCTGAAGAAATCTTGAGCAGAGCAATTGAGGATTACAAGGAAGAGTTTGATGATTATATTAATATAACTGCTTTAAATGTAGAACAAAAAGAACTTGTTACATTACCAAATTTTGATATTGATTACATTGCACCAACATATGCTGAAGTAATGAATGAGTATCAAATTAATTTAGAAGCCTCTCTTACTCCAATTCAACTTGAAAAATATGATTTGCTAAGACAAAGAGATTACAATTTTGATAAGTATGTTGCTTTAAATCAAAATAAATATCTTGATTTAACTATTCCACCTAAATACAATCACGTTACGACTATGGCTGTTGTAACAACAGCACTTGTAGGAATATTGAGTGGTGCGGGTTTAACCCAAGCCGCAATAAGTGCATTTACTGGAGCTGTTGGTACTTTATCTGCAGCAATTTCTACTGCTTGGATTCCTATTGTTGGTTGGGCTCTTGCTGTCGGCCTTGCTGTAGGTGCATTAATTGCATTAACAGTTATTATCGTTCAATATTGGGATGAGATTTGTTCTGTTATAAATGATATTAAGAACTGGTTCCTAGAACAATTTAACGCTTTTGCTGATTTGATTAATTCGTATTTTAATGATGCTATTGCACAAGGCGAAGAATCTACCATAGCAGAAAGAGAAATTATCGATGGTAAGGAAATTGTCTGGAAAGATGCTAATATGACACGTGATGTAGCTATATCAATTGCGACTGATTTAAGAAGAAATAGTAAAAGTGTTTTATTGATGAAGAACATTTCATTTCCAAGACAAAACGAAATGAATTGGTGGATACCAACAGGTTATGTTGATGTAGATTTTGTGACTAAAAATAAACTTTGTGAATATCCATATTATTATAGTACTTATACATGGTACAACAGCACTGCTAAACGAATGCTTTTCGAAAGCACACCATCATATTCAAATTATGGTAATTATGGCTATAAAAATTTAGTTTATCATAAGTTCACTAATATGAAATATGCAGTGTATGGTTGGAACCATTACCATGTCGGTAAATATGATCCGATTAAACAAAAAGCTGTAACATATCCTGAAGAAGAAGATATACATAGTGTACACTCATTTTTTGGATTAACTTATATTAGGCTAGCCAATAATCAAGGATTTGTTTCATATCCTGCAAATCCATAATTTACGTTAGGGTAAGCAATGTTTAAAGTTGGAGATTTTGTTGCCTTGGGGCAAACACCGTTTTCTAAATTTATAGTTACTAGAATATACAATGATGAGTACATGGCTATTGCCACATTTGATGTATTGGATGGTTTTATCGAAAATGAATATAAGGTTAAACAAAAATATTTTACATTACTTGATTTAGATAAATTTATAGTGCCTGGAATGTCTTATAGACATATGAGAAAAAATTTCGTGGATTGCGGCTACTTTTTTCAAAAAAAAGACGGTTCACTTATTTTAAATTACACTGAAGATAGTTTAAATGGAATATCGCCTGGATGGGGATTAGATTTGAAATTTTATCCCATAAGTGCTATCGATTAATTTTATCTAAAAAGTATCTTGCTTAAGTCACTTGGAAAATAGTGACTTTTTTGTTTATTTAGACTCCCCGGGTAGCCTAATGAATTTAAGCCTGGGTACCGCACGAGGGGGACTCACGAAAAATACAAGCCACATATTTTGAAAATCTGAAAATCTCAAAAACTGAATTAAATCGTTTCTTTGTAAAAATCCTTAGTTTTGCAGTGTTTTTTGCTATTTTAATAGCAATTTCGACACTCTTTAAAATACTTAAAAATACCTCAAAAATGTAGTTGATATCGTGTGCATTTAGAGTGATGTATATATGTGCGAAGGGTAAAGAAATACACCTTCAAGGAGGAAAAACAATATGTTCAAAGAAAAATTCGGTATTGAAATTGAGTTCACTGGTATCACCAGAAACAAAGCTTCGAAACTTGTCGCCGACTACCTTGGCGGAACCATCAACGAGGCCAGAGACTATTACGACACAAAGGTCATCACAGCCCATGACGGAAAAAAATGGAAGGTCATGTACGACGGCTCCCTTAGATGTCAAACAAAGAGAAACGGTGAAATCATAAGTACTTCAAGAGATTATTCATGCGAGTTAGTTAGTCCAATTCTTACTTATGATGAGGACATAAACACGCTTCAAGAACTAGTAAGAATACTTAGAAAAGCAGGAGGCCTAACAAACTCAAGTTGTGGGATTCACGTTCATTTAAATGGTGAAGATCACGATGTTAGAAGCATTAGAAACTTCATAAACATTGTGGCTAGTAAAAATGATCTTCTTTATAAAGCCTTAGAAATCAAACAAGAAAGGATGAGATTTTGTAAGAAGATGGATGAACACTTAGTTAATACCATTAATAAGAAGCATCCTAAAACCATGTCTCAACTTGCTGACATTTGGTATGAAGGCTACTACGGAAGTAGAAACACACATTATCACGATTCTAGATATCACTTCTTAAACCTTCATTCATTCTTTACTGGCAACCACACAGTTGAACTTAGAGGATTTAACTCTGAACTTCATGCTGGGAAGGTTAGAAGTTATATCGTTCTTGCCTTAGCACTTAACCATCAAGCCTTAACTCAAAAGTGTGCTAGTTCTAAGAAACCTCAAGTTGAAAATGAGAAGTTTGCGATGAGAACCTACCTTAATAGATTAGGACTTATTGGTGATGAGTTTAAGAATTGTAGAGAACATTTAATTCACGCTCTTGATGGATGCTCAGCATGGAGGTTTGGCTCAAGAGAGGCAACACAAATAGGAGGTGCTAGATAATGAAGAAGTATTACTTGGCTTATGGTTCAAACCTCAATTTAGAGCAGATGAAATATAGGTGTCCTAACGCTAAAAAAGTAGGCGCCTATTTGCTCAAAGATTGGTCTTTAGAATTTAGGTATTATTTAACAATTAGAAAAGAAAAAGGTTCAGTAGTTCCTTTAGGTATATTTGAAATTGATGAAGTAGATGAAAAGTCACTTGATAGATATGAAGGCTATCCAACTCATTATTTTAAAGAAGAAATAGAAGTTGAATTAAACGGCAAGTCTATTAAAGCGATGGTTTACATTATGAATCCTAAGATTAGAAAGGTTATGAAGCCAGATTTGTTTTATTTAAGAACGTGTCTAGAAGGTTATAAGGACTTTGGCTTTGATACAAACTATCTATTTAAAGCCTATGAGGAGACAAGAAAAGAATGATTAATTTAAATAATAAAAAGAAACGTTGTCCTTTATGCGGACATTTACTTGAAAGATATCCTAATAATGGCGAGCCCTTAATCCATGGTGAAGTGTGCCTACAATGTAATGTAACTGCAGTTATTCCTTATCGTTATTTTATAAGTGCTTATCAAAGAAGTCCTATTACTATGGTAATAAAAAACGGAAAGATCCAAGTTCATAAAACAAGTGATGGCTATTGGAAGTTAAGTGATATAGAAGTGTTTTTAGGCAAGAACATCCTCTTTAAATCTAACGCAAAATTAGGGCTTACGTTCGCTTTTATTAAAGGATACGAAGAAGAACCAAGGGAGCTAAACGTAATCGCACAGAAAGCCTTAAAAGCGCCTAATTTTAAAAGTGTGATGGTAATTCCTACAAGGCTTTTGAAAGGAGTTAAATTAAATGAATAATAATGAAACTAATACATGTGTTTATAAAGAATATGAGAGGCTAAAAGGCCTCTTTTTAAATGGTAATGAAGATAAGCTTCCTTTAGTGGACGAGCTTCTTAAAAAGGTAGCTTTTCTTACTGTTGAACTTAGAGGACTAGAAAAGACGATCAAGAGACAAGGGACTGTTCAAGTTTCTAATAAAGGAACAACGAGAACTAATCCTAATTTAAAGTCATATCTATCAATGTTAAGCGTCTATCAAGGAATCATTAAAACCTTAAACTCGATACTAGATACTGATATCAGTGAAGAAGATGATGCCTTTGATGAATTTATGAAGAAAGCCATAGAAGAAAGATGAAAAACTACTTTTTAGAGTATTACGAGAAAGTTAAAAATGGAGAGATTTTAGTAGGTAAGGAATTAATGAAAACTCTTGATAATTTATATAAAGACCTTGCAAATCCTAGATATTTCTTTGATTTAAAGCCTGGTTATATTCGTATAGATTTTATCGAGACCTTTTGTAAACACACTAAATCTCCATTCACTGGACTTCCTTTTAAACTCACCTTATGGGAGAAGGCTTTTCTTCAAGTTTCATTTGGTTTTAAGATGAGCGATACAAAGCTTAGACGCTTTAATGAAGTCATATTACTTATTGCTAGAAAGAATGGTAAAACAACCTTTATTGCTGGAATTGATCTAGCAGAGTTCTTTCTTTCAAGAGGTGTTGATATTGTTTGCGCTTCTAATACTAGTGAACAAGCAAATATTTTATTTGATGAAATAAATAACATGAGAGAAGCTAGTCCAACTTTAGAGAAAAGAACTAGTAAAAATATCTTCTGTATTAAATTTGGAAAGAAAAATGATAAGAGAAGTTCGCTTAATAAATCTAAGATTAAAAAGATGTCCGCTCAATCTAAAAATAAGGATGGTTATAACATTGAAGTTGGTTGTATTGATGAAGTTCATGAAATGACTGATAGTAAAGTTTATGACGCGATTAAACAATCTCAATCAACAAAGAAAGAACCACTTATTTTTATCATCACAACTGAAGGTGTAACAGTAGGAGGCTTTCTAGATAGTAAGCTTGAATATGCTAGAAAGATTATTAAAGGCGAGATAGAAGATGAACGTGTACTTCCTTGGCTTTATACGCAGGACTCACAGGAAGAGATATTTACTGATCCTAAAACCTGGATAAAGTCTAATCCTAGTCTAGGCGAAATTAAGCAAGTAAGTTATTTAGAAGATTTAATGAACAAATCTAAAAACGACTTAGCTACTAGAGTGACGATGCTTTGTAAAGACTTTAATATCAAACAAACTGAAGATGGTTCCTGGCTTAACTTTAAAGATATAGAAAACAAGGATACATTTGAAATTGATGATTTAAGAGGAAGCTATGCAATAGGTGGTGTTGACCTATCTTCAACTACTGACCTTACTTGTGCAGTTCTTTATGTTGAAAAGGAAGGCAAGAAGTATTTGATAAGTCATTTCTTTATGCCTAGTGATGTTTTAAAAGAAAGAATTCAAGAGGATAGTGTTCCTTATGATATCTGGGTAGAAAAAGGATATATCACTTTAACTGATGGTTCTCAAAATGATTTTAGTTTAGTAACTCAGTGGTTTAGAACTATGATCGATAAATATGATATTAGACCACTTTGGGTTGGATATGATCCTTGGAACTCACAATATTGGGTTAAAGAAATGGAAGATATGGGCTTTGAGATGGAAAAGATAAGACAAGGTGTTTATACATTATCTGAACCTATGAAACAGCTCGAAGCCGATTTAAGAAACCACGCTTTAAACTATAATAACAATCCAATTATTAAGTGGTGTTTAGCTAATACTCAGGCTAAGGTTGATGTGAATGGAAATATCCAACCATCAAAACTAAATTCAAGATTAAAAAGAATTGATGGCACGGTAGCTACAATTATCGCTTATGCGACTCTTACTAGGTATAAGCTAGATTATGAAAGTGTTGCTAAATAGTATAAATATTAATAGAAATCTATTACTAATTGAATTAAACGCTTACATTTTGTACAATTGAATTATAGATAAACTAGGAGGAAATAATATGAAACTTAGTTTTGTTATCTTTGCTTCATTGATAAGCTTTATTTTTTCGTTTGCTAAAACGCCAAATACAACGAGTTCTTTATCTCAAAGAGGAGTGGATGGTGCTGAAGTTTTAGCAAATGCATGCTTGAAAGACCAAAGTACAAATGAATTATTTAATCAGTTAGCTTCCAACATCGATGATAAAACGTATATTGATAATACATATGCATCTTATTATTTTAGTAATTTAAGAGATAATTTTGGAAATAATGCGTTTGGTTCTTGCGGATATGTTTCTATTGGAATGTTACTATCATTTTATGACGTGTATTGGGATGATAATATTATTGAAAATACATATGATGTTGTCTCTAATTACACAATAGATAGACAGCCTTTAGCAGATTTTTATTTAGTTCCATCGAATGCTGATTCACCGGGTATTAAATTTGAACCATCTAGCTTGTTCTCTGATGCAACTGTTGAAGAATATTTGTCCATAGCCACTGAAAACAAAGATACTTATTTTCAATTTGAATTATTCGACTTATCTAAGCAATATTTTGGAACAATCAATTTTGATGAAGCAAATGGTACTTTAGGACTAAGTGGAGAAGACATCTACGAGTTAGTTGATTATTATATTCATGATTACAAGGACTATTCTGACAGCGAAGTGGTCGTTAATCTTTACGAAAGAAGCAATGCTTCCCAAATGAAGTCTAATGTCGTAAGCAATATCAACGAAGGTAATCCAGTGATTTTAGTTGTTAGTCAGCCTAATACCTCAAAAGCCCATTCCGTTATAGCCTACGATTATGATTCTTCTAATCAAGAAATATATGTGCATACAGGTTGGAGAAATGAAAATAGCGGTGTTGCATTGACTCATGTTTCGTTATCTGACCTAGGATATACGGAAATTGTAAGTGCAGTTACTCTTGAGGTTAATTCAGAAAAAAACCTTGTTCAAAAGTATTTTTCTCAAACTGGTGAAGGAAGTAATTCATCGACATTCATTTTTCCTAGAGAAATTGAATTGGTTTCTGGTAACTATGCAGATATGTTACCTACTTTCTCTTGGAAATCATTATATTCTGAAAAATGGGAGTCTAATAAGGATCCATATTTTAATTTTTCAATATTAAATTCGAATAGAATTAGCATTTTTGAAGTTACAAATATTAGATCGTTATCTTATACTTTAACTACTTCGCAATGGGAAAAAGTACGTTTTGATATCTCTGGTGAGAAATATTATGTTTTATTAACATTAAATTCTGATACATATCCATATTGGGATGACTATTGGTGCAGAGTAGAATTTACTAAGCCCGATTCATATTTAAATAAACCATATATTGCTCCTGAAGAGTATGGATTTGCGGACGCTTACCCAACAGATGAATCCACAAAAACACAGTTTGAATCACATACTATCCGTGGTTTTACATTTGAAACAAGAAGATATCGTGTAGGTTATATACATAACGAAGATATTGTAATGTCTCCAATAAGAAAGGGAATAAATGAGGCATTTATTGAATATCGCTTTGAAACTGCTTTAACAAGGATTGATGTAGATTTATCTCACTGGAGAGAACAATCAAGTGAACTTCTTTCTAGTAGCAATGGTGCAGCGGTTATTCAACAATATATTGAAGATGAGTGGGTGACTGTTTTAGATTTATTGGCTAGCGAAACAAATCTACCTAGAAATAGAAATAATAAAAACACCTATAAAATCGAGTTTATACAGCCTGCTTATCGTATTAGATTTTATTCCAAATACAACGGAGTAAGCACCAGTGATAGTAATAAAGGTAGAATTTGTATTGGTAATATGGCTTTTTATGAATCCAACTATAATTTGCCATTATCTGGTTCCGAATTGGACTATACGCCTGATACATGGAACAACACAGTTGTCAATCAATTCTTATGGATAGACTATTATCTTTACCAATACACAAATTGTTATTCATATGCAGTTAACGCACAAGTTAATCCAACCACAAATAATCTTGAACCAATGCAGCCTGGTCAGGCAAATGGGAAAACTATTTCACAGAATGATTTATTAAACACAGACAAAGTTATTTCCGCTATCGAAAGTGATGCTAATATTTTAGGCTTTGGCTTTGATGAAATTGACGCGAATGACCCTTGTCCAGATGGAACTTACAAAGTTGCGTTTGTTATAGATAATCAATATTCTGCTGGTGATGGATATCAATATGATTATCATTGGTATCGTCAAAATTCTGATGGAACTTGGTCACATAAGCCTGGAATTACACCAGTAAAAAACGTTGATAGTGATGGTAAATTGATAATGGATCCTAGAACTTGTGATAGAGATTCTGGCGATGGTCTAAATTATAATCTTTTTGTCGGATTTTATGCTGTACGACCTTTAAATACAGTTTATAGTAAATAAGGGGGTGATTGTCGTGAAAAATAAACGTTGTTTTCTGCCTCTGCTGGCTTCTATTTTTGCTTTGACTTTAGTTTCTTGCCATAACAATGTAGATCCTTTAGTTAGACCTGACGATTACATACTTGATTATTGGATTTGTGATACAGTGAGTCGCGAAGATTTGGTCGAAGATAATATTTATCAGGAAAGTGGAAATACTATTCGTTATCTTGATTCGAAGTATAATTTCGATAAAGATGAAAATGAGAAGGAGTCGTTCCCTAATGAATATTGTTTTTATCAGATGATGTTAAAAAATGAAATGTATGTTGTTTCGTCTATTTATATTTGTGACTCATCGATAGAAATTTATGGAATAAGCATGAAAACAGACTCAGATATTGTAAATAAGACTTTTGTTGAGCTTGGCTTTAGCTTTCTTGACAAATATTCAGGATTTGATGCTTGTTACTCCAAAGATTCTACCGAATTTAGGATATATCCTCATTATATTAGCATAGAGTATTTTGATTAATTGTAATTGTCTATTTTGATATTAAGGAGCTCTTAGTTGGGCTCTTTTCTTTTACTCAAATTTTAGAAAAAGGAGGAGTTTTGATGTGATTTTTAAAAGAAAAAAGAAGAAATTAGAAAATTTTAATGCTTTAGGCTTGATTAATGATATCGCTCTTCCTTTGACGCCATTTGGAGAGAAGATAACAAATTCAGATGTGGTTCTAATATGTATTGATAGGATAGCAAGTCAATGCGCCAAGCTAAAAGGTAGATGCATTAAAAGAAGTGAAGATGGACTTATTACGGAGAGGAACAAACACCTCTCTTTTTTATTGAAGTCAAAGCCAAATGAATACATGACGCCTTATCAGTTTATCTATAAGGTGGTTTCATTACTTTTACTTAATGACAATGCTTTTGTCTATCCTCTTTATGATAAAGATACATTAGAGCTTAAAGCCTTATATCCACTTAATCCAATCATAGTAGAGCCAATAGTAGATAAGTCTGAAACCTATTATTTGAAGTTCTACTTTGAAAGTGGTGAGTCATTTATTCTTCCTAAAGAAAACGTGATTCATTTAAGAAGGTTCTATACGGGTAACGACATTTTTGGAGGAAGTGGAAGTAAATCAAGCCATGAAGCATTACTTAAGACTCTAGGAATTAATGATGCCTTACTTCAAGGAGTAGAAAAGGCAGTCTTTAGTTCGTTTCAAATTAAAGGCATTCTAAAACTTAATGGTCTATTGAAAGAAGAAGATAGGAACAAAGCTGTTGAATCATTTAATAGAGCACTTGAAGGTTCATCTAAAAACAAATCTTCAATCGTGCCTATGGACTTAAAAAGCGAGTATGTTCCTATTTCTTTAGATCCTAAACTTGTTGATAAAGATACACTTAATTTCATTCAATCTAAGATTCTTGACTACTTTGGAGTAAGCCTTCCAGTCTTTAGCAATTCCTATAACGAGAATGAATTTAATGCGTTTTATGAAACGACTATTGAGCCTCTTGCTATTCAACTTAGTGAGGCTTTTTCTTTAGGTCTTTTAACAGATAACGAACTTAAAAATGGAACGGAAATAATCTTTTATAGTGAAAGGCTTCAATATGCAAGTTGGACTACAAAGGTATCGGCAATTGAGAAACTGATGTCACTTGGACTTATGTCAATAAATGAATGTCGAGGACTACTTGGACTTGAGCCGATAGAAGGAGGAAACAAGAGACTTCAATCTCTTAATTTTGTCGACAGCGATAAAGCAAACAAATATCAAATTGGTGAAAAAGAAAAGGAGGAAAACTTAGATGATAAAGGAAACAAGAACAGCGACTTTAAACCTAACAAGCAATGATGAAAACAAAATGATACTTGAAGGCTATGCGATTGTATTTAATGAGGAAACTTTAATAGGTGATGCTAAGCGAGGTTTTAGAGAAATGATTATGCCAAGCGCTTTAACTAACACCTCAATGAAAGATGTTCCTCTTAAATATAACCACATGGATAATTTTCTTGTGATTGCTAGAACTAAAAACGGCTCACTTAAGCTAGAAGTTGATGATAAAGGCTTAAAAATAAGAGCGGAGTTACTCGACACACAAACAAATAAAGACATCTACAAAATGGTTCAAAACGGACTCTTAGATAAGATGTCTTTTGCTTTTACGGTTAATGCCCAGGAATGGGATAGAAGTAGCGATGTTCCACTAAGAAAGGTTACATCGATTGAGCGTTTATATGACGTTTCTATTGTTGATCTTCCAGCTTATGAGGGGACTTCGATTTATTCTCGCTCACTTGATTTCGTGGAGTCGGAATTAAGGGCTATGGATTTAGCTAAAGAGAATGAAAAGAAAGAACTTATAAGGCGAAGAATAAATTTAAAACTAAAAATTGGAGGTAAATAAAAATATGAACTTAGTTTTAAGAAAAAAAGAAATCGAAGATAGACTTACTGAAATTAGAGGTATGGTCGAAAAAGAAGAAGATATGAAAAAACTCGAAGAGATGGAAAAAGAAACTGACAAACTTCAAGAGGAAAGAAACATGATCGAAAAGAAAATGTCCTTAACCAAAATGACTGAAATTCCAATGATTTCTACTAAAAACGATGCAGAACAAAGAGATTTGCTAGAAAAACGTGGTAAAGACTTAATGGAAAATAGAACTATTAAAGTTTCTAGTGATGAAGTTTTACTACCTGAACACGTCGATTCAACTTTAGCTCCTTATCCATTTAAGTCAGTCAGCGAACTTGTTGATAGGGTTCATACCATTAATCTTCAAGGCGGTGAAACTTATACTAAATCTTATGTTAAATCATATGGCGAAGCAGGAACTACTTTAGAAGGTGCAAGTTATACTGAAACTGAACCTCACTATGGATATGTTACTATTCCAAAGGTTAAAGTTACTGCCTACACTGAGATTACAGAAGAATTAGAAAAGCTCCCTGCGATTAATTATCAAGCAGAGGTTATTAAAAACATTAACATCTCTTTAAGAAAGAAAATCTCTCAACAAATCATTAAAGGCGATGGTACTACTAATAACTTTACTGGTATTTTCTCTGATAAGGCAGATGCATTAAAAGATCAGGCTGATTTAGAGATTAGTGCGATTGATGAAAATACCCTTGATGATATTGTCTTTGCTTATGGTGGAGATGAAGCAATCGAAAACGGAGCTTGCCTTATCATCAATAAAAACGATTTAAGAGCCTTTGCTAAACTTAGAACCAAAGAAGGAAGAAAAGTCCACAATATCGATTATGTAAATCAAACAATCGATGGCATTCCTTATGTTTTAAATGGCAATTGTAGTGCTTTAAGTGATCCATCAACTGGTACAGGAACTTACTGCATTGCATATGGTTCTTTATTTAACTACGAAGTCCCTATCTTCTCTAGTGTTGAGATTGGAAAGAGCACGGACTATAAATTCAAAGACGGCATCATTTGTTATAAGGCTAGTGTCTTTACTGGTGGTAATGTTGTCGGTTATAAAGGCTTTGTAAGAGTTAAAAAAGGTAAGGCAACTCCTGTCAGTGAGCCTACTGAATAATGGTTCTTGACCTAGTAAAAAACTCACTAGGCATACCGTTAGATAGCCATGAACTTGACGCAGAATTAAATGCGTTTATTGAAGCAAGTAAGGAGTTACTTAGGGGCAGTGGAGTTAACGAGAAGTATCTTGTTGATGAAGCTGACCCCTTGGTGATTTCTTTTATTCTTATCTATGTTTCTACATCATTTGGTTTTAAGTCGGATGGAAACTTAAAAGAGTTGCCTAAGCATTTTGATTTTTTGCTAAAACAACTAGCTTTAACTAAACATGATTAATGCTTTTTCACTTAAAGTAGCTCTATTAAAAATAAGTGACACAACTGATGAATATGGGAAACAAAGATTTGAAATTGCTTCAAGCAAAGAGATGATGACTATTCCAACTAATATCACTAGAAGTGAGTTTTATGAAGCAAGTAGAAGTGGCTATAAGGTTTCTAGAATTATCAGGATTAATAACTTTTTATATCAAGGCGAGAGATACATTTTAATAGATAACAAGGTCTTTAAAGTGATTAAGACATATGAGCTTTCACATTTACTCGAGCTCACTCTTGAAAGCACGAATTCAAAGGTTGAAGGTAAGTGGCTAGTTTAGATGATTTCACTTTAAAGATAAGTGAGCTGATTGAAAAGTCTCTTGATTTTGATAGCGAGTTAGATGAAATCCTAGATAAAACGGCAAGTGACATCATAAGCGATATAAAAGAAACTGCTCCGATAGGAAATTCAAATGAGCATTTAAAAGATAGTTTTACTGCTCTTAAAGAAGGGACAAAAGTAAACAAAAGCGTGACTATTTACTCAAAAAGTAAAGGAAGGCTTGTCCATCTTATTGAGTTTGGCTTTGTTCATCGAAGCGGTAGATTTGTTTCAGCTAGGCCTTTTTTAAGACCGAGTTATGAAAAGGAAGCACCTAAGATGGAAGAAAAAATAAAGGAGGCGATTAAAAATGCAGCTAACAAAACTTAAAAGCATTTTAGATGAAGTAGCGCCTTCTTATTATTTGTCTTTTTCACCAAAGGATGTAGAAGAAATAAAGACGCCAATCATCGTGTTTTCTAAAATTAACTCGACTTTTAAAGAGTTTTCTGATGATTTAGCGAGTATTAGAACAACGCTTTATCAAATTAACCTAATTACAAGTGATGTAAAAGAAGCTGATGTTTTAGCCATGAAACTAGAAGAAATCTTTATAGCAAACGACCTGCCTTTTACTCTTACAAGCGAATACTTAAATCAAAACAATACAATCTCAACAATCTATGAAATAAAAATGGAGGAATTTAAACATGTCGAATAAAATCACATTTGGCTTACGTAATGTTCATTATGCTTTGGCTACTTTTGCTGAAGATACCTGGACATTTGATACACCTAAAGACCTGGTAGGCGCACAGGAGTTTTCTAGTGAACTCGTCGGTGGAACCACACAAGTTTATGCAGACGATAAGATCTTTCATACTCTTGTTTCAAATAGTGGGGCTACTATCACGCTTAAACTTACTGAACTTTCCGATGAATTTAAAAAGGATATCTTTGGTTATGCTCTAGATAGCAACAATAATCTAGTTGAAGTGGTAAATGCTGATGTTAAGACTTTTGCCTTAGGATATGAAATTCAAGGTGATAGTAAAGCTAGAAGAGTCTGGTATTTCTTATGCACAGCTACACCAGTCGGACAATCAACCAAATCAAAAGCTGATTCAATTGAGGCTAACAGTGTCTCTTTAACTATTACCGCTCGACCTATTGAAGTTAATGATAAAGAAGTTTTAAGAGTCATCGCATCTAAAGGTGACACAAATTATGAGGCTTTCTTTGATAAGGTTACTCTTCCTACAATCGAGGGATAGTCTATGGAAAAAGAAGTAATTTTAGGCGATAAGAAGCTCATTTTAAGAAGTAGCTTATATTCCTTAATCGATTATAAGTCACGCTTTGGAAGTGAGCTTTTTAATGACATCAAGAAGTTAGAGAAAACAAAAGAAGAAAACATCACGAATGTTATTGAGATCATTTTTAGAATTGTCTTTGTATTATCAAATCCTAAAGAAAATGAGACTTTTAAAGGGTTTTTAGAAAAACTAGACTTTTCTATTTTAAATGATGCGGCTCTTTTAACTAATTTAACTAATACTATTGTTGAGCTATTAAAAACAGATAAGAAAGTAGGAGGAAATAAGGGAGATACCTTTCGATAATAAGTATTCCTTTTCTTCTGCAGTCATTTTTAACATAGCAAAACTAGGACTATCAATTGAAGATACCAAGCACTTTGATATTGGAACCTATATAGAGCTTATTGAAATTGAAAAAGAACTCTATAAAGGTGAGACAAATAGAAGAGCGAATCAATCTGATATTGATAGTTTTTTCTTATAGCGAAAGGAGGTAACTAAATGGCTGAAACAGTAAGAGGTTTAAATATCAAATTAACACTTGATGCAAAAGACCTGCAAAATGAATTAACTAATATCAAAGCTAACCTTAAAGAACAACAAAAAGACTTAAAGGCTATTAATACCTCTTTACGCTATGATTCAACTAATCTTGATTTATGGAAGAAAAAACAAGAAACACTTAACTCAATTTTAGAAGAGACGAAAAAGAAACTTCAAAACCAAAATGAGCAATTAGAAAAAGCAAAGAAAGCTCTTGAAATTGGTGATATCTCCGTAAAGGAATTTAATCAGCTTAGAAGAAATGTTGAATATACTGAAGCTGATATTAATAAGTTAAATAATCAACTTGAAGATACTACTAAGAAAATTAATGAATTAGGAAATGCTAATTTAAATAAGTTAAGTAAAGTTGGTTCAAATCTTACTAAGTATGTGACCGCACCAATTCTAGGCGCAGTAACGGCTTTAACTACCTTATCTATTAAAAGTGCTGAAACTGCTGATGAGTTAGGAGATCAAGCCTCGAAGCTTGGAATGTCAGTAGAGGCACTTCAAGAATGGAACTATGTAGCAAAACTGCTTGCAGTAGATAATGAGCAACTTCAAAAAGCATTTACTAAAACTAACTCATTACTTGGTGATTTAGCTAGTGGCAATACCTCATCTGCAACTGAAGCCTTAGCAAAACTAGGAATTACCTATGATGATTTAAAAGGTAAAAATGTAGATCAGGCTTTTGAGATCCTTCGTAATGCCTTAGCTAATTTAGAAGATGAAACTTTAAGAGTTGGAATCGCAAATGATATCTTTGGTGAAAAGATAGGTACTGACTTACAACAACTTTTAAGTGCCTCATCTACTGAAATTGATAACTTTAGAAATGAGTGTCAGGAACTAGGTGTTATCACGGAAGAAGAAGTCGAGGCTTCTGCAAAGTTTAATGATGAACTTGATAAGGTTAAACAAGAGCTTCAAACATTAGGAGTAGAGCTAGCCCAGATTTTGCTCCCTATAATGACTGAGTTTTTAACTTATCTTAAGGATTCAATCATTCCTAAGATTAGTGAATGGGCAAATAAACTAGCAAACATGAATGACACGACTAAAAAGACGATTTTAGTTGTTATAGGGTTGGTTGCTGCTATTGGGCCTGCCATAAAAATCATTACAACTATCATTCCGATTGTAAAAGGCTTATCGACTGCTTTAACCGCTACTGGAACTAGTGGCTTTTTTGCTGGTGCTGGAATAAGTGCTGCTACTTTAGGAATAGGAGCTTTGATTGCTATTCTTATTATGGCTTTAACACAAACCGAGACCTTTAAGGATATCTTGATGGAACTTGGTAGTATCTTAATGCAGATACTTGAGCCAGTCTTCATGATCGTTGAAGCGGTAGGTGAAGTTTTAATGCCTATCATTGAGCTTGTAATGGAAGTGATAGGAAACTTAATCAATCTTTTAGTTCCTTTACTTAATGTCTTGTTACTTCCTATTAAAGCTGTACTTGATGCAGTAGGGAAGATACTCGAGGCTTTCATGCCACTTTTTACAATGCTTGCTGAGATTATTCAAAGAGTAATCGCCCCAGTGCTAGAAGTGTTATATGCCGTATTAAAGCCAATTTTAGATATTCTTAACGCTATTATCGAGTGCATTCAGTGGATATTAGATCATACTGTCGGTTGGCTAATGGATATCATAGACACGGTTGTTGGTTGGTTTACTCCTAGCTCAAGTAACGAAACAAATACATCTAATAGCACTGTCAATAATCAAACTACGAACAATGTCACTATCAATACAAGTTCTAGCACTTTTGATGTCGACACTATTAATGAGGCGCTTGGAGGTAGTTATCTATGAGGAAACTTTGGCTTATTAATGATTTGGGTGAAGAGTATAGATTTGACTATTCTTCTATGACGCTTATTTCATCTATTACAGGTCTAGGTTTTCAAAAGACTAACACCTACTTTGACTTTGATAATATCTATAAGAAAATCGACGAGACAATACCTACGCAAGATATCGTCTTTAATCTAGCGTTTTTAAGAAAATATCAAGGTTTTAAAAGGTTTTTATCATTTTTAGAGACTTCTCATGAGTTAAAACTTTATTACACAAGCGACGATACTAAGTATTCTTATGTAGAGGTTGAAAGTTTATCAAAGACTGAAATTAGTGGTGGGACTTTAACAAGTGAACTAAAACTTAAAAGGCTCTCATATTGGTATAAGGACGTTATAAGTGAAGTGACGATAAGTGTTTCAAAGGAAGGTAAGATCTATCCTTTTACTTATCCATACAAGTATAGTGTTTCTAGTAAAGGAAAGATGATGCTTACCAATAACGGTTATGCTAAAGCTTCTTTAAAAATCACTATAAAAGGAGAGGTTTCTAATCCTGAAGTAATCGTTACAAAAGACGGAAAAGAAATAAGTAAACTCAAGATTTATTATGAATCTAATAACTGCACGATTGTTGTTGATGCCTTTCCAAGTAGGCAAGAAATAACAATAGAAGAAAATAATGAAAAAATTAATGCATATGAGTATCAGGATTTTTCTTGTGATAATTTCATCTTTTTAGAGCGTGGAACCTATGAATTAACATTTGTTCCTAATACACAAGGAAGTCCTAGCTGCTCAATTACAATGATAGAAGGGTATTTAGGTAATTAATATGAAACTGATATTTTTAGATAGAATAACACTTAAATATAAAGATAACGCCTATGTTTCTAGTGAATTTGAAATCGTTCTTGATAGCGTGGTTAAACAAAAATCTAACTTCACGGTCAATAAAGAAGAGATAAAAGCTAGTGTAGGTGATATCGTTGTTTTAAAAGAAGGAAAACTTTCTTATATTGGCATCGTTCAGGCTATCACTTTAAATGATGATAAGACGAGCAAAGTTCAGCTTAACGACTTTAAAGAGATATTTAATATCAAAGTTCCTGTAAGTTCTTTTACTGGTAATGTTTGTAAGTTTTTAGCAGACACTATTAAAAAAGCATTTGTAAGTAATAGTGATACAAAACAAAACCTTAGATATTTAACTGTTACCTATAATTCAGATATTGAGGGAAGTTTCACTTATGAAGCTGATACTTTAATGAACATTGAAGATTTGATGGAAACAATCACTAAAACTTACGGTGTTGTCATTAAATATCAAGTTAATTTTATTAGAGGAAGGTTCTCTAATATTGAGATCATAATTGAAGAAGAAACACATATCGTAAAGCTTCGTCATGATTTAAAAGCTATCAGCAATTTAAAGATTAAAGAAAGCGAAGAAAATGTCGTCAATAAATGTATCTTTTATCCTAAAGAGGAAAATGAAGAGCATAAAAAAGAAGTTGAATATTACCTTTTAACTGATGGAAGCATTACTACTAATAAAGATGATGATAGGCGCTTTCCTTATGTGAATGTTGAAAGTGAGTTTTATAGCGATAGTGACTTTGAAAAACTAGAGAGCAAAGCTAAAGAAAAGCTCATTAAAAGCTCAAATGACCATCAGATAACTTTTGATTTAGATGTTACAAATAATGTCTTTGTTCCTTTAGGTAATATTTTTATTGGCTATTTTGTCGAGTTTTATGCTCCTAAAAGAACTTATACGACTATGCTTACTCAAATTAAATATAAAAACACCCTTGCTAGTTGCACCCTTACTTTAGGAGAGCAAAGGACAGCACTTACTGACAAAATAAAGATGATGAATGGTGGGACTAGTAACAATAAGTCGGTAGTCAATGTATCGACTGCAATTACGAATTTTGATGGAGGGATTTACTAATGGGACTTAAAAAGTTAACTTTTGATGAAGCATTAAATACTGCAAAAGACGATGCTTTCTTTAACTGGTATTTAACAAATAAAACAAATGGCATATTTACTGATTTGGGGGATAAGTGTGAGGCTACATCATCTAATGGAAAGATCACTTTTAAAGATGGATTTGTTTCAATTTACGGAAGAAGGATCTATATCGAAAATGGGACTAATATCTCAGTCAGTTTAGATAGCACAAAGAAAGGCTATGTAATTCTTAAAGTAGATACGATAAATAATGAAGCTAGCCTTACATTAAAAGAAGGAACCTCAAGTAATTATCCAAGTCTTACTCAAACTAATTTATTAGAGAGTGATGGTGTATTTGAGTTTCCTATGGTCGGTTATTCCAAAACAACAACTTCACTAACTTTAGATAAATCAGTAATTAAATATATCGAGACTAATCAAACGAAAATAGACACTACAAGGAATAATTGCTTAACTCAAGTAAGCGAAGCAAAAACAGAGCTTAATAATAGAATTAGTGGTCTTCAACATGGCTTAAGATGCCAAAGTTTTACATTTCCAACTAAGAGCGACTCTACTTATAAATTCAATATCTCATCGATGATGTCTAAGCAAGCAGTTCTTATCACTTTTGCTTGCTGTAATAACATTGTTGCTGTTTCGCTAAACACTCTTAAAGGCACGACCAACCTTACTTTTACTTATAACTATCTAGGAACTAACTATAACGGATATATTGAGCGAAGTGGTGACTATCTTTATATCGAATTAGGTAGTTCAACTCACACTTTAAAAAGAATTGACTGTTTTTATTAAGGAGGAATTTTAAATGGCAACAATACAACTTAGAAGAAAAACTACTAGTGGAAGTGGACCTCTTACTGGTACAAATGGAACCATCAAACAAGGTGAGCCTTTAATTGACTTAAATGGCGGTAATTTATATATCGCTAAAGCTAATAAGACAGGCTCAAGTTCAAATCCACTTAGCGCTAGTGATTACTTTGAATTTGTAAACTCTAATAACCTAACTTCAGTTTTAAATAGCAAGATTAATGAGCTCGATTTAGGAACGGCTAGTAAATATGATGTTGGAAATGGTGAAGGTCAGATACCAGTTGTTGATAGTGATGGTTTCCTTTCTAGTAGCATTGTTCCTAGAATTGCTATTACAAATACATTTGTTGTAAGTAGTGAAGCCGAGATGCTTAAACTTAGCCAAGCTGAAATAGGTGATATTTGTATTAGAAATGACTTATCTAAAACATTTATTTTAAAAGGTGAGCCATATTCAACATTAGCAAATTGGCAAGAACTAAAAAGTCCAACAGATAAAGTAACTTCCGTTAATGGTAAGACTGGAGCAGTTAATATTTCTTTAAGTGAGTTAGGCGGTATTTCAACAAGCACATTTAATTCACATAAGAGTGATAACACCCATCTTAACGCTGTTCAAAGAGAGCAACTTGAGAATATGTATATCTCTGAGATCATCGGAAGTAGAGCAGCAATTTATGATGAAAATGCTTCTAATTTTGATAGCAACACTATTAATAATGGTCTTTATATAAGGTCGATTTATGATGAATGTTATAACTTAAAAAATAGAAAGTTTGAAATAGGTATCAATAAATCAGCCGTTCTTACTCCAAGTTCAACAATTGATGGAGGGACTTACTAATGGCAACCATTATCGTTAAAAGAGGTACTAAAGTTCCAACAACATCTAATCTCACAAGAAATGGTGAACTAGCCGTTGATTATTCTACTGGTAAACTTTATGTAAGATGTTCAAAAGGAATAATGTGCGTCAATACTAACACTATAACAAGTAGCTCCTCTAGTAGTGGTGAAACAACATCTAGTTAGGAGTTTACTATGGCGATTATAAAAGAACTTAATTCAAGCTATGGGATTAAGCCAAGTTATCACCGAATAACAAACATATCGCTTAATGCTATAGATAAAGAAGTAGTTATATGCGTGGGTTCATATATTTCTAAGGAAACAAGAGATAAAGGATGTGATCCAATCGACACAATCGATATCTTAATTCCTAAGGAAGATTATGAATCCTTTTTAGTTGGTGATGTTTTTAAGGCTGGATATAAGTGGCTTAAAGAAAATGTTATCGGTTTGGAGGATGGAACAGATGATTAAAGAGATAGTTTTAAAAAGAAATAAGTTAATTGCTACCTTAGATAAAAAGCAAATTGTAAAGTCCATAATGGCATCTCTTCCCGGACTTAAAATGGCATTTATGTATTTTGGAGGGAGCGTATGTTATGGCACTTTCATAAGTGGTAAGAGTGACTATGACATCAATGTAGTGGTTGATGATTTACATGGAGCCTTTAAGGCTAATATAAGTGGGACTGATGTTTTTATTTATGGCGTGAGCTCGATATTAGATAGGTTAAATCCAAATAGTCCTATATCACAATATAAGAGGAGCTTTATTGATGATGTTTTAGGACTTCCTGATACTTTGATAGGACTTAATGAAGAGTATATAGAAATTTATGAAAAATACAAAAACTTTAATTTTAATAAGAATCTGAAGGGTTTTTTAACAAATTTCTATGAATATTTTGCTTTTTGTTTTAATGGCGAATTTCAAGTTGGGAAGAAGTTTTATCACGTAATTAGAATGCGAGGACAAATAGAAAACTATAAGAAGACAGGTGTCTTTTCTTTAGATCTTCCCAAGTCTTATTTTGATGAAGAAATCGACTATAAACTCAATTGGAATAATGAAAATAAAAGGAAAGAACTAAATACAAAACTAGAAAAATACCTAGATGAAATATACGAATTTAAGGAGGAATTAAAAGATGGATAGTACAGAAATTGTTTTAACAATCATCTCAGTGCTAGGGACAATCTCGAGCATTTTATTTGCCTATTTAGCTTTTAAAAGAAGTAACAAACAAGAGCATAAGGATGAGGGTAAAAATGAAGGAGTAATGCTTAGTGAGATAGGTTATATCAAATCTTCTATCGATAGAATTGAAAAATCACTTAATCACTTAGAAGAAAGATATACCGAGCTTTCAAATAGGCTTGTTAAAGTAGAAGAATCAACTAAGAATGCTCATAAAAGAATCACGGAATTACATGATGAAATAAAAGGAGGAACAAATCATGAATGAGATACTTTTAAATGTTTTAAGCTGTGTTGTTACAGCTGTGGTCATTCCGCTTATCACTTTGCTTGGATCTAAGCTAATCAAATGGATCTCTAGCAAGATCGATAACGAAAAGACCTCCAAATACATAACCGAAGCTACGACTATTGTCTTGGATGCAGTTAAATGCGTGTTCCAAACCTATGTTGAGGCTCTTAAGAAGGAAGGGAGTTTCAATAAGGACGCACAACTCATCGCTCTTAATAAGGCTAAAGATATCGTTCTTGCTCAATTAAGTGACGACATCAAAGACTACATCAACAAGAACTTCGGCGACGTCGATACCTGGATCAATACCCAGATCGAGGCGAGCATAAACACACTTAAGAACGCATCAACCAAGGCATAAAAAAGACCGCTTTATCCTATTAGTGATAGTAAGGTTGGGCGGTCTATTTTTTGCTTATACCTAATTGTTCAAACAATAGACGATTACTTTTATTATTATCAAATTTATATGTTTGAAATATTTTTTCTAGGTTATTTTTATAACACAAATAAAGAAATTTACTGCCATCGAAAGGACCTGATTCAATTGTATAGCAAATATCTTTATAATATAAAGCTTTCTTTAGTCTGCTAAACTAATAATAATAGGCATGATCTTCTTAAATAAATCTGTAAACATTCTATTAAAATATAAAAAAATTATTGAAGTTCCAATGTGTATTGAAGCAAGTAATATTTTATTTAGTATATGGATTTAGGTTTCCTTTAACGATTAATCGGCTGCGATTTCCTGTTATTTTTTTATCGTCATCCTCATTATTTCTTTCGTAGACTTCACCATCTTTTGAGTAATATTTCGAAGAATTTCCGGTTATAGAGATGTATAAATTACAATAAAAAATTTGCTCTTTTTCATATTCATTACTATAACTATTATTATTATAGAAATAAATAAGCGGGTCTAATGTGCCATCGTATGTCCTATTATATATTTTGAAGTCAATCAAATCACATTGTATATCAATGTTTATATTAAAAGTTGTATTTTCATCAAAATATGAAAATCCTACTAAAGAAAAATAAATTAAACTGATGGGGTCAACGTTTGACCAATATCCATCGTGGGAAAACTTATTATCATTATTAGTCAAAATTTCCATTGATGCTTGACGGCCAAAATGCTTAACTGGCAGACCATTGATAGAATAAGGTATAGTGATATCAATATTTATTTCGCCACTATATTTATCTTCATTATAATAATATTCATCAACAGCAAAATATTCATCACTATCATCATAATCATAATATTGAATGACTCTTAAATTATAATCTGAATCAACAAAAACATTATATGGATATTCAGGATACGAACATGATGTTAAGAGAAGTGATGATAGTATTAATACTGGAAGAGGATGTTTAATATTATATCTCATACTTTATATTATAAATCATTAAATAAGATTAATGTATAAAAATTGTTTGAATTCGTAGATTTGTCAGAAGTTCAAACAAAATTATTCTTTTTTATTGGAATTACATTCAAAAATAGCGTTTTTAAAATTATAAATCAAACTTCAGAACTGTTAAAATGTTAAGTCTAAACTTTCTTTTTTAATTTATTAATAATAGCACAATAATTATCGATGTCATTAACAGAATGTTTAAGTAAATAATATGATTTTGCAATACTGTAGTTTTTAAAAAAGAGGCTGTTTCTTATTACAGCCTCTTAATTTTGTTATAGTTTTAAGCCAAAACATGATATTAAGACTTTTTCTTTTGAACTTGGATTTTTATGTATTTTTTCTGATAAATTAGTAAACGTAGTGTTTTCATCATAATTATTAACTTCAATAAACTTATCACTTACTTTTTTTAGCGGTGTATCATATAGTTTAACGAAGTGTTTTACTTTTGGCATAAAAGTTGTATGAGCAGTTAAATAACGTGTCACATCATTAAAGTTAAAATTTTCTTTTTTATCTGTTTCAATATTGAAGTTCTGGTGAAAATATGTAGGAATTACAACATCATAATTTGAAACATCAAACTTTTCTATATCTTTTTCATCATAGGTAAAGTAATAATTTATTTTAAGCGAATTAAATAATTTCTTTAAATGACTTGGCCACGCTCCAAAAACTCCGAAAACAAGATTTTGCTTTTCAAAATAGTAGATTAGTTGAGCAAGAGGTATATATTTATCCAAATATTTTAGAACGTTATACACAGCCATAATTTCGCAACCTGCAGATCGAATATTTGAGGCTCCAAATTTAATTTTGTAATAGAAATCATCGTTTTGGTTTAGTATATAAATTCTATCATCAATGACAATATTTATATCATTGTTTGGGTCTTGGTAGCCATCAGCAATATTTGGAGAATAGATTAAGTTTTCTTCGCTTTTACCTAGCAATTCAACATTGTCAATGTAATTTTTTTCTGCAATTACACTTTGAGAAGTATTGTATGCAATGATACCAACACCAATTAATACAGCTAAAGGATTACCAGAATTTAATAGAGTGTTAGTAATTAAAGGGCAATTTAGCAAACTATGAATAGCATCAGCTACACTTAATAAACCAACAATGTTTTCTTGAACAAAGTCGACTGCAAGTGGGAGTGTATCATTGAAGAATATGTCTTTCCCACTCTCTATTAAACTATCATCATTAAATATATAACCTGAGAGTATTAATCCACCTGACATTCCAGCTCTGGCACCAATTTTTGCGCCTTCACCAATGCCTTCAATAGTGTTCTTGACTGTGTCACCAAATGATTCTCCCTTTGCAATACTATCAGCAAGAGCCACTGTTCCTCCAACAACTGCACCTACAACAGTTCCAACTGCAGTAGCTACTGCGGTAACTACAACTTCCACAGCAGTTTTGATTGCATTGAATATATCAGAAAGCCACCATTGACCTAAGCTATCTGAACGCATAATTGGATTATTATCACAATAAGCGTAAAGATTAAATTGGCAAAAATCAGAAATGGAATGGATGATATTATCAACTTTATCAGGGGAGATAAATCTCTTAAGAGATGGGGAATAATATCTTTCTTTTAACAGATATAATTTCGTCTCATGATCGTATACATATCCTTTATAGAGAACATCGTTGAAGTTGAAGTCTATTTCATCTTCATTGAGAATAAGACCAAAATCATCATATTTGTATGAAGCTACGACGTTCCCAGAAGAATCAATAACATTTCTAATAATTCCTAAATTATCTTTGATGTAGAAATAAGAAGCTTCAATCAATCCTTCACTATATGTGAAGCCGACAAGTCTATTATTTGCATCATAGATGAATACCTTTTTAATTAAGCCAGTTGACTCTGCTAATAATTTGCTTTTATCATAGCGATACTCGGTTTCTGAATATTGAGAAGTCTTTTTAATTCTTCTATTCATGTAGTCATATTCATATTTAATAATGAAATCATCTGAGGCAGTCTCAACAAGTTGATTTAATGACCATTTCAAATTAGTCTTACCGATAGAAATAGGGTATAAAGATTTTTCTTCATAAGTTAAATCAATAAATGTATCGTTATCTATAACTTTGACTAATTTTTCTTTGTTTTTCGAATCATATTCATATTTAAGTACGGATGTATTGCCTCCAAAGATACGTTTATGCATAAGAATATTTCCGTTTCCATCGTATTCATAAGCATTTGTTACGTCATCTACCTTAGAAGCAATTAATCTTTCAACGCCGTCATACTCATAATTAACAGCGGTAGTTTTACCATCCTTTACTGTTACAGCAGAAATGATATTTTTATTTTTATCATATTCATATGAAATATCACCTAAGATATCATTGCTTTCCTTCCTAACTATTGTTGATGTACGGTTAGTAATTTCACTTCCATTTTCGTCTAATGGGCTAAGATATTCGAAAGTTGTTTTAATTAATTCATTGTTATTATAAGAAATACTTTTTTCAATCTTTCTTCCTAATGCATCATGTTTTTCTAAAACACTTCCATTACAGATAGGATTGGTAGTCTCCTTTTGACTTAACACAATATCACATATGTAACCGTTCAAATAGTTAGCGGGACTTTCTATTCCGTTTTTCTTTAACAAAGCAAAGCCGACATTCATATTTGTATTTGCTAAATCTAATGAATTTATTGCTTTGCTTGTTTCGTTTAAAGAAACTAAACCGCTTAAATATATTTTCAAAACATTCCACTCACTATGTTTAGCAACTAAACCAAGTTTTATTGAAGTAGTGCTGTTTGAATAGATTAATTCATCATCAGAGTTAAGACAGAATGAAATAGAAGAATTGTCATATAAGTTATTGAAGGAAATTATAGTTCTATTTTGCTCATCCTCATCTTTGATTGTAGGTTTAAACTTTATCGATAACATTCCTTTAGCTTTAATTTTATTTTTGTACGACAATCTACAGCTGTTTTGGTCTTTTAATTTTAAAGTCCCATCGAAAACCGAATAGACATGCCTTTTTAATTCTGGGTCAAACTCAAAACTTCTAGTTTTATCAATTTTATATGTGCCATCGCTATAAGCAACAGTAATAGGTCTCTCATTCTTCAAAGAAGTAAATGAGCCATTTAATGATATTAGATCGGCATCAACATCATTAATCGCTTCAAAACTAACACCAGAAAATGAATTTAACTCGCTTGGTTCAAACAAGAATTTTTTACTAATCTCGTAAATAGTTTTAAAGTTAATTTTCTTATAGAAATATGCACCTATTGACATCATTGCTATTCTAATAGGAGTTTTACTGCTTTCTAAATAATCACCAGTTTGTCCATCTTCTAATTTTTTATCGCCAATAGTTAAATCGGTAATGCTTTCAGTTAAAGCTTCGTTCAAAGTAAGCATTTGCATAAAATTACCATTTAAGTAGAAGCAGATTCTGGTTGTATTATCCTGATTAAACACGCTTAAAGAATACATATTCCAGTCTGAAATTTTATTTTTTCCTAAGATTAAATCTTTTGTTTGATCATTAGCTATCAATCTTAATTTATTTTCATTAACTGCCTTTACTTTGATAGAAATATTTTTTCCATGGAAACTTACAATTGCTTTATCTTCGATTTTTCCAACTAATCGGAACCAACCATAAACAGTTTTTGACTTCTTAAAATTTAATTTCCAAAGTTGTTTATTAAAGGAACCGCCATTTGATTGATCGTTTTGTCTATCAATATTAACTTTTTCTAGATCATAGCTGAGCTCTTTACCAGCATATGCAAGTTCAGATGTATTCATTTTTACATCTTCGTCAAATGTAAATCGGAAAGTAGAACTCTTTGGTTTAGCACCATATAATCCTTTTACGCCATGGTCTCCAACAATGATATCGTCTTGATATGCTCTTGAAAGTCGTTCAAAGAAAGTAGTTCTATCGGCTTCGTTGAATTCATAATCATGAACCATATTCGATGCCACACATAAATCATTAAGTTTGATTATTTCTTTTTCAACGTTACCTAAATTGTCAGTATCATATTGAATGCTATCTCCGCTAGAATCAGTGATAGATAATAAGGTTCCATCTAAATCGTAATTAAAGTAATATGATTTGACATTAGATAAATCTTCAACTTCGATTAATCTTTTTCGATCATCATATTTTAGTTTATGCTTTTCTTCACCATCAATGATGATTTCTTTTATATTTGCTTTGGAATCATACGATATATTCTTTTTAATATCATAATTGCCTTTAATCTTAATTTCGTTTATTAGAGAATCGGATGGATTATTATAAGCGTTGGTTTCAAGAACATCACCATTGATTGAAGTAGATAATCGATTGCCAAATTCATCATAATCAATAGAAATTAGTGAATTATTAGCGCAGGAAATATTTTTTACTTTACCTAAAGAAGTATGAGAAACAGTTGCTAAATTTGTATTTTTTACATCAAAAGTTCTTTCAATCTCTTTAACTCTTCCTGAAGCATCAAAAACTTTTCTAACAACATTTCCTTCAGCATCTATATAGGTAGTTACATTTCCTAACTCATCTATTGCAGTTTTAGTCACATTTCCTAATTCATCTTTTTTAGTAATATATCCATCTTCATCTTTGATTTCTTCAGTTCTAATGATTTGATTGTTTGATTTAACCTCTTTAATCATCCCATTATCTAAATACTCAAAAGATACATCGTTTCCAAAATTATCAAGTATTCTAATGAGCTTACCAGTAGCTTCATCATATGAATATTGAAACTGTTGACCATCAGCACAAGATTTTCTTGTCATTCTATTATTCTTGTCATATGAAGAATCAGCTGTGGAAGTGTTTTCTGATGCTGACATAAGGTTTCCTCTTTCGTCATAGGAGTAGGTGCTACCAGTTTTAGATTTAAATAATTGAATAGCATCAAAATAGACATCATTGAAACCATTATGTACTAATTTTACAATTATATAATCATAAGAATATTCGGTTGTTAATAAACCACTTAATACTTGCCATCCATCTTGGTTATTGGATGGATTAAACTTATACTTTTTAAGTTTATATTGTTTAATGTTGTTATAATGAACATCAATTTCAAGCTGCAATTTTTCATTTGAAGTTTTATTACCGTATAACCAACAATTTACTAATAATCTTTCTCCTGAATCACCAGTTAAATTGACTTTTTGGTAAATGCATTTTTCTTTACTATCTTCTGTACCAGAAATTTTAAATATATTTCCTTCAATAACATTGTTAAACAAATATGAATGTGAAACGCTAGAGGATGAAACAACACCATCTTTATCATCAGTATTTTCAGTTACCCATGATTTGACTTTGTTATCATCTAAATATTCGAAATGTGAATTTCTTAAATAGTTATGCCCACCGATGAAATTATTCTTAGTTAATTGTAATTCATCAAAGTAAATTTCGCTATTACAGCTTAAAGTAACTTCAATTGTTGAATCTGCACCTACATCAATATCTTGAGATTCAAGATATTCCCATTTGCCTGAGCTTATTGGTAATTCAATTTTATATTCTTTTGATCTTAAAACTTTTTCAGTGTTCGTCTTGTTCGAGTAGTAATAATCAGAGGATTTTTTTGTAATTGTTTCATGATAAGCAACTTTTACAATGATTTCACTTGAAGTTGAATTCTCTAAACCATTTGACTTATAGAAACCTGTTAGTTTATATACGCCTTTAGATTGTTGATTGATTTTTTGAGAAAACGCAAAATGGTTTTTATTATCTGCAATTACTTTTAAGCAACTATCACCATATAAGGATTCTTTTGATATAGCAGCATTAGTAGAAGTGCCAGTAATGGTCTCCCATCCTTTTAAAGGATCATTTTCAAATTCAAAGCTTCCGTTATATAAAATGTTAGGTACATTACTTTGGCTTTGATACTTTGATCTTATTTTGTGACATTCTGCATTTAAATCCGAATCAGAAACAGTGCCGAATTTAAAATTATTTGAAACACCATTGTCATCTAAGGTATAAATGCAGCTTCCATGAGCATCGAAGTGATAATAAGTAGAATTATTTTTATTATCTTTAATTACAGTTGAATTATTACCATAAATAAATGAACTTGTTTCCCCATTAATTGAAGTACCATCATCTTTAATAGCCTTTTTAGTCAAAACAGAAATTTTATCGTCTTGATATTTGACTACTAATGACTGCGTTTCTACATTATTTTGAATTACAATTAATTTATTACCTTCATATACAAAATCTGTATTTCTGATAGTTTCTCTCAATTCATTCATATTGTTGCCAAAATCAAGAGATATTCTTTCCGTTTTTGTATTGATTAATTGTCTATCTTTATACGTAAATGAAGTTTCAAGTCCAAGCCTAGATGATTTTATTGTTTTTAATAAAGATGATGCATAGATAAATTCATCTGTTTGTCCACTAGGGTAAACAATAGAGATTGGCAATTTATTTTCGTAATTAACTGAAATTTTTGTTCCATCTTCAAAAAGGAAGTAGTTAATCAATGTGGTTTCACCATCTTTCTTTAAATTCATCTTCTTATTATTGGCTACGAATGTAAAAGTATCGTCTTTTTCAGCAATAATATAAGTAGAATCAGAGAAGCAATAATAGATATCACCTGAAGTTTCTGGCGTGAGTTTATATCTTTCATCATCAGTAAGTTTTGTAAAATAAACTTTTTTCATGGTTTGGTCAGTAAATTTTAAAATCCCGTCATTAATAGATGAGGTATCTAGAACATACTCGATTGGTCCTCTAAAACCTTTTCCGTAATTTGTACATACTCCATTGTTAAAACTATTAAATACAAGCTGTAGAGAAACTTGATTTGCATTTGTTTTGTCTAACAGTAAAGGTAATCCGTATATAAGGTTGCCTTGTTTAATATTAACTAAAGCTTCACCAGATGAACCTAATTTTTTCCTTTCAAAAGGTAAATGTTTTTCTACGCCCTCAATATTTGCATATGAGACCATAAAATACTGGTTTCTATTTTCGACATCTAATTTGCTATTTTCATTATCGAAAAATTTGAAACCAATAAAGTTTACGCTTTCCTCGTTATATTGAGCGTGCCATGATAAATATAGTGGTGACATTGTTTTCTTTTTATTTTGATCGTTAATAAATTTTGTAATATCAAAAGAAACATAATTAGTAGTTTTCTTCTTAAGGTATTCTTGATCTATTCCGACGATTACTCGGTCAATGATGTTACCGTCTTCATCTTTTAATTCAAGCATGCTATTCGTGTGTAAATTTTCAAAATAACAAATTAAACGAGCGTTACTGATACTTTGCTCTTTTCTAAATTCAAAACCTGAAATCATGAATTTTAATTTGTCATCTTCAGTTAAAACTGTGTAGTTTTTATCGCTAGTCACTTCATAAGTAGAACTAGCACCTTTTTTAATATAGCTTGCAACTCTTACGTTGCTATTTCCGTTTGTAAATAAATGTATCATATATTCCTCCTTTTAAAATAAATTTATTTTTTCATTAAACATATCTACTGGTATTTGATTTGCATCGTATGTAACATCATTAATCATTACATCAACGTCTATACCAGTAACTTCCTTGATTCTTGCAGCAATCATTTCTCTTAAATTTCCGATATTTTGAAAATCTTTTCGAACCTCACATACAATATCAAGATCGCTAAACTTGTTTTGTTCTCCTCTTGAATAAGAACCGAAAATTCCTAGATGAGTAATTCCATAATCATTTTTTAATTCTTCTTGTATTTCGTATATTGATTGTTGGATTTCGACTAATGGAACTACTTTATGACTCTTATTGAATTTGTTAGTTCTTTTAATTAAAAGAGACATAATTTTTCTTAATTGTTCTTCATCTCCAACAGACCTTATGATGTTCGCCATTTTTTCAGAAGAGTAGCAGTACATAATTACTGGGGGTAAGTGATTAACTATGAGAGAATAATTAGAAAACAATTTTCCTAACTCTATTTCATATCCCTTAAAAGTAGGGCATAGAATGCAGTATCTATAAATATCAAGAAAATGCTCTAACCAATGGCAGTCATAATTCGACGCTACTTTAATTTTGTCAATTAATTGTAAAAGCAAATTTGCATCGTCTTCGTTCATCTGTAATAAAGGCTTATATATTTTGATAATGTCTTTAATTTTTATTTCATCTACAGAGTTAGAACTTGACATAATTTCATATGCTTTTAATGCTTTTGAAAACATGACTTCTGTGAATGAATGTGGCAAAGATTCTTTTCTATATACTGCTTTAATTGCCTCCTCGCTTTCGCGATGATCACGTCCTTGCCATATATTTTCTATGAATTTAAACGTGATTTTAGGATTGTATTCATTTACTTGTTTTATCATTTTGTTCACCTCCATTTTTCTTTTGAAAAAGCTGCTTGATAATCTGGTTGGTTCCAGTGGAACCTGCACCGGACACGAAGCCGATTACCAATGCTTCGTAGACGTTTTCTGCATTCACAAGCTCAGGTGCAGTGAAGTAGATGAGCACCGCTAGAAGCCCGCCCGCCACGATGGTGACGCTTGGAATGAACTTGTAGGTGCTATCAATCTTCTTGAAGATGAGCTTGTAGATTTCGCCAATGACATAGCAGCAGATGACTATGATTGGCACATAAGCAATGTCCATATGGTTAATTTCCTCCCTTCCCGCAGAGCTCGTCTATTCGCTTCTCGGCGTTCCTGATGGATTCCTCGAGCTTAGCCAAACGCTCCGCGACATTGCGGTATCTTTCGTCGACGATTCCGATATTTTTCTCGACCCTGTCGACGCAGGCCTTGATGTAGCCGATGTCGGATAGCATCGTTCCCTCGTGTTTCCCTTCTTTCTTGTGATCGATTCGCTCGTTTCGCCTAAAGGCCAATAGAGCGAAAAGGATGCTTGAAAGTGAGGCGATGAGGGAAGTAATAGAAATAGCTAGTTCCACATATCTTTACCTCCTATTGAATCTAGGAAGGCAAGGAGAGCTTCGCCGTTTTCCACCCCCGACCCAAACGGGTGGCTCTCTTCGCCTTCACATGTAAAAGGAGAAAAAATCAAGTTTTGATAACCTAATCGAGAAAATTTTTTATTTTTTCTTCAACCATCCTTGAAATTTTTAAGAGCTTTTTATGCACAGCTGGCTGAGAAATCCCAAGGCTTTTGGCAACATCTCTTTCAGTTTTTTCTTCAAATCTTATTGATATATAAATGGAACGCTCGACCTCATTCAGCTCAGCTAAAATTTCTCTGACTTTATTCTTTAATTCGGCTAAATCAAAAGTTTGTTTAGGATCTGCTGAGGTATCTACAAAATCGATGTGACTATTATTTTCTTGAATAGCTTCTATTGATATAGGAGAGCCAGTTCTTGAATGGTTCAAGCTAAAAGGGCATTCAGTTGAGCACTTGAGGCGACATTTTATAGGAAGGCCTTTTTCATTAAGAATGACGCATCTTGATTTCTCATCCTGTCGCTTATATTCGGCTTCATCCATCGAATGAAGCATTCTGAAAAGGCTATGGTCGCACCAGATGCGGCCTTTGAACCCCGTGTCATAGTAATAAGGAGTTTCATCTGTTTTCTCATAGCTCCATTTGTAGCCATTTTCTTCAAAATATTTTTTATCAGTCATTAAAATTTCCTCCTTTGAGTTGCGGAGGAAAGACACTCGAAAGCAGGCTGAAAAAGACGCCGTTCACCGCGTGGAAATCTCCGCGAGAGTGGCGCCAGCCTTGTGCAAATCAGAGCTTGGCTACCTGGGAATGATGCGTTTGCATAACCGGTATCACATCATTCCCATTTTTCTTTTTGAAATATTTACTTTTTCTTAATTACATTTTGAAAACCTCCCATAATTTGCCCTTTACATTTCAATTGGAAGTCTCGGATGCTAGAATATAAGTAGAGCCGATTGTTTCCGGGCTTACACAAATAATTTAGCTTTCATAGAAAAGTGATTCGGTACGCCTCGGTACGGTTTGCGGTACAAGACATGGATGACAAGATAACTTTTGCGAAATTTATCGATATTCTTTCAATTAGCAGGAAGAGCCCGACCTATATTTTCCTTCCTGAACTTTTGGATGCTTTTACTGGTGGAAAACTCAATAGTGGAGAGCTTGATTTGCCAAATCTCTGTGACGAGGCAAATCCAAATACTTTGAAGGCAAAGGCTAATGGGAATAGAGAAATATCAAAGGATGAGGCGACGATTCTACTTGAGAACTTCAACTATGATACTTTAGAGACCTTTTTCAACGATTTGATATCCAATGTCCATCTTGTCGAAATAAGAAATGCTATCGTCCGTTATGGATTCAAACTAAAAACCAGCCTCGATGATTCTTTGATTCCAGAGGTATGTGCGAAGCTGATGAAGAAGATAATCTACGATTTAAGTTTAGGAAGGAAAGAGACGCTTCCGCCTCTTGAATATTTGGATTTCAAAAGTCTTAGCGCTACCGCCTTTAAAGCTGCCGAGTTCAAAAACGGCGCACTCTACATTAATGGCGAGAAAATACCAGTGTCCAAGAAGCTCGCACAGATGGACATCGAGGTGGACGGCGATTTGATTTTCATCAGGAAATTATTCGAAGCCTATTCTGAGGCGCTCGGAAGAAAAGTCTCCAATCAAAAAGATTTAATTGGAACTATTTATGAGAGGCATGTTTCTGAGCATACGAAGTTCTATTTCGAAGCAAGGTATAAGGAAAACGCAGCCAGAGAGTTATTTGACGAAGGCGAAAGCGAGTTTGAGTCAATAAAGAAAGAAATTGAAGACGGAATCTTTGATGCTTTTTACTATGGAAAGTATGAAAACGGCATCGAAAGGATTACAAACGTAATGAACATAATCGCAACGAATTTGCAACTGAACAGCTCTTTGCTTTTAAACATCAGAGGCTTCATAAATGTCTCCACAAGAAAGGGTATTCTCCATATTCTTGTCGAGGAGGGGAGGATAAAGTCATGGGTGAATCCAAATGAGTAGCAGTGTATTTAATTCGGTATATGAGACCAGCATGAGGCTTGCCTTGCTTCTTTTTGCATTTGATGCTCCACTTTCCTCTGAAGAGCTTTTCGTTTTTGACTTCGTCGCCACATACGGGAAGGAATTTGGCTTGACCGACGTTAGTTTAAACGGAGATAGCGAATTCACTTTGAGTAAGGCGACATTGAGAAGGAAAAGAGTGATGGAATCCATCTCCTATTTGGTAAGGAATGGATATATCACGTTGATCGCAGGGAAAAATGAAACAAAATATGAATTAACTGAAAGAGGAAACGAATTCTATAAAAAAATATCCCAATCGGGATATTCGGAAAAATATATGTTAACTGTTGAGTTAGGAAAAAAAGAGCTATTCACAAAGAAAAATAAGGTGCTTGATTTGCTATTAGATAGAATAAAGGGGGATGAATGATATGGACGATATTTACTTCAAAAAGGTTATCGCGCGCGGAGCGGGCAAAAGAGAATCCTCAATCGAGCTCACTAAAGGACTGAATATAATATGCGGCCCTTCCAATACCGGTAAGACCTTGATATTTAAAATCTTTAAACAGGTATTTGGGGCTGATAATAAGAAATATACGAATAATGATGACGAGGCATTCATCATAGAAAATGACACGGGTTATACTGATTTTTCGCTTGTAATCTCGAAAAATGGCGATGATGTCATTTTGACTAGAAAGGTTGATTCGGAAACCATAAGTGTAGAAAGCCATAGCCCATACGTCGAATCAGGTGATTTTGCATATACTAATAAAAAAGGCTATAGACCAATCAATGATGTTCTTTTACAGATTTTCAACGTCGATCCGTTTAAACTTCCTCAGAAAAAAGACGGAACCGCTGTTTATTTTTCGTTAAAGTTCCTAGACTATCTCTTTCTAGCCGATGAAGGAAGAATCGACGAGGGTAGCCAGATACTTTTGGCGAAGAGCAAGAAATATAGTCCTACGACACAGTCTATGGCCAATTTGCTTTACTTGCTTTATGGCATGGATTTTTCTAATTATCTAAAGGATGAGGATATAGACAAACTAAAGCTAAAACGAGGTGCTGTCAGGAAATACATAAGCGATAAAATCACGGACAACGAAATCGAGATAAAGAAGCTTGAAAAGAAGCTGCAGGAATTCTCTGCCATCAAAGATGATTCTGATTCGGTTCAGACAGAACTCGAAAATGTAAGAGACGAAATTGATGTCAAATATAAAGAGTCTGCTAATTTGGAAGGCGTGATAAAAACTTTGACAGAAAAGATAGAATCAGACGGAATGTTGATCGAAAGACTAAAAAGCCTTTCGATTCAATATAAATCTGATCTAGAAAGGCTCAATTTCATCGCTTCAGGAAAGGATGAATTAGACAAGAACGAAGATGAACATGAATGCCCTTATTGCCATAGCAGGATTCATGAAGAAAAAGAGCAAATAAATCTTGTTGAAGTACAGTCTGAAGTTAATGTAGCTATGCGCAATCTTAATGATGTTTCGGAGACTCTTTCTGAAATATATAAAGAGCACGAAGAAGATTTGAATGAACTGAAAACTCACAAAGATAACTTTTTAGAAGTTAGGCAGTCGGTCTCAACCTTGGTGAATAAAAGGAACCGTTTAGAATATACCCTTAAGAAATTCGACGAATTTATAGAGTGCCAGAAACGCATTGAATATTTAAATGACGATAACAAATTATTAGAAGAAGATTTGTCTAGTATGTCTGTTCAAATCAAAGTCAAGAGAGAGGATTTTATTCCTACTGAGCATTTTCATTCATCATTTTTCCAGACGATGACAGAAAACATCAAAGGGATTATGAAATATTGTGGTGATGCAAGATATACGGCTGCCGAATTCGATAGGGCAAGCTTCGACATCTCAATCAGGGGCCAAAGTAAATCTGCTAACAACGGGAAGGGGTTTAGATCGTTTGTCAATTCCGTTACCCTTTTGGCTTTTAGGAAATTTCTTGATGAAAAAGGCAAACATCAACTACCTGTATATGTAATTGATTCACCTTTAAAAAACTTGGACGTTGGAAACCTGGAAAAAGAAAACATCAAAGATATGTTTTTCAGATATTTAATAGATGCCTCAAGAAGTGGACAATTGATAATTATCGAGAACATGAATAATTTTACTATGACAGATGAGTTAAAGAAAAAAGCCAACATTATAGAATTCACTCACGACGATGATGTGGGACGTTATGGATTCCTATTAGATTATCACGATTAAATTTGATTTATTTTGTGGAGTTTAAAACACCTAAATGATAAAATATTTGAGAGGTGTTAAACATGCTCCAACAAGTATTTGGAAATAAAGTAAAAGAACTAAGGCTTCAGCAAGGTTTGTCGCAAGACGAACTGGCGTTTTATTGCGGAATGGATCGCCCACAGATTACCAAAATAGAGCAGGGCAAGGTCAACGTTACGCTTGAAACGATAGAAAGGCTTAGTCAAGCTCTTCAAATAAAAACATCGTTATTGTTGGAAGAAACAAAAGCCCTTAGGCCTTTCGTCAAATGGGCAGGAGGAAAAACGCAACTTTTGGATAGGCTCCATGCCTATATGCCGGAAACATACAATAATTACTTTGAGCCTTTCATAGGAGGTGGTTCTTTCTTTTTGAACATCGCCCCTAAGAAAGCAACTATTAATGACTTCAACGCTGAACTTGTATGTGCATATAAATGTTTTCAAAACGATGAATTATTTGAATCATTAAAAAGCGAACTAAAAAAACACGAAGCAAACCATTCTGAAGAGTACTATTACCAAATTAGGTCAATGGACAAAGAGGAAGGATTTCTCAGTTTGCCAATCTATGTTCGCGCTGCAAGAATGATTTATTTAAACAAATCTTGTTTCAATGGTTTATATAGAGTCAATTCTAAAGGCTATTTCAATGTCCCATCTGGCAGGAAGAAAAATGTCGTAACCTTTGATGAAGAGAATTTTGATTCCTTAAGAGAATTTTTTAGAAACAACGATATAACGATATTGAACGGTGATTTCGAGGATGCGGTGAAGAACGCAAAGGCAGGAGATTTTGTTTATTTCGACCCGCCATATGATGTTATAGAAAACAAGAATTCGTTCACCTCATATGCCAAAAATGACTTTGGAAAGGATGAGCAGATAAGGCTTGCAAGGCTTTATAAGAAATTAAGCGATAAAGGCGTTTTCGTAATGCTATCAAATCACAATACAGCTTTCATAAACGAGCTTTATAAGGATTTCAACATACATGTTGTGAATGCCAAAAGGATGATTAACTCTAAAGCCGACGGAAGAGGCGACGTTGAGGAAGTCATCATCACCAATTATTAAAGGATAAAAAATAAATAATGATAGGCAAGGCTGAGTGTTTTTATAGTAGTGAAAGTTGTTCCTTGTATTTAGGTGACTCTTTTCAATTACTGAAAAAGATAGAAGAAAAATCCATAGACATGATATTCGCCGATCCGCCTTACTTTCTTTCTAGTGGCGGAGTAAGCTGCCATTCTGGGAAACAGGTGTGCGTCGATAAAGGCGATTGGGATACGACGTTGACCATAGAAGAGAAAATCAAATACAACAGGAAATGGATAAGACTCTGTAGAAAAATACTAAAAGACGATGGAACCATATGGATAAGCGGAACGTTCCATAACATCTATAGCATCGGAGTCGTTCTCGAGCTCGAGGGCTTTTCTCTTATTAACAACATCACCTGGGTAAAGCCCAATCCCGCTCCCAATTTAGCCTGTAGGTGCTTTACCAATAGCACCGAGACCATCCTTTGGGCAAGGAAACAGGTCATGCCGAAGAAAAAAGGCAAGCATATATTCAATTATTCCTTGATGAAGGAAATAAACGAAGGTAAGCAGATGAAGGATGTATGGACAATAGGACTGCCTTCCAAAGCAGAAAAAGAATTTGGAAAGCACCCTGCTCAAAAACCGGAAGCATTATTGGAAAGAATAATACTTGCTTCAACAAATGAAGGAAACGTGATTTTAGATCCGTTCAATGGAAGCGGAACTACTGGTGTGGCCACTATTAAATTAAAAAGAAAATACATCGGAATAGACAATCATTTAGAATATTTGGAGATATCAAAGAAAAGAATTCAGAAACTGGAGGAAAGCAATAATGGAAATTAGACATGGGCAAAAACTCATAAGCAACGGCGAAAAGAAGGCAATCATCGAGTTTGTCTTACAGAACTACACGATATACGTTTTTCAAGGTACATTGAGCCAGTTTGATATCCTCGTGAAATACAATAAGGACAGCGGAAGACTTAGGACCCCTAAACATATCCATTGGGTTGTTGATGCGTTGATGAAAATGCAGGCAAATGAAAAACTAACGAAAGAATTTTTAAAGGATATCAAGGAATGTTGGAAAAGAGCCCAGCCGCTTGATAACAACGACTTTGAGGCCATTAAAAGACTTATTGAAGATGGAGAAAGTTATATTTGCTTGGGTAAGTACTCCGAGTTGGACGATTACGGGGAATATGACGTCGAGTTCCTTTATGTCCTCATGGAGCTTCTTTCTGCTCAAGAAAAGACAAATAGACCAGATGCGTACATGTTTGGAAGCATAATCGATGAGTTGCTAGAAGAGGACTTCGACATCTTTAAGATAGTTTCGACAGCTGGTTTTAATGGGAGGAGATGAGTAAATGAGAGATTTCAACAAATGGTTGAAGACTATGCGCGATAGCATCGCGACTTACGACTATTACACTGATTTTAATAAGGTTTATAGGAATACCGATTCCATAAAAGTAGAGCTTAATATTCTTAATAGCTTGATTGGTTCAAAGAACATCAGAAATGATTTTCTAAACTTATACAAGAAATACCCAGAGATATTGAAAGTCGTTCCTATTCTACTTGCCAAAAGGGAAAGTGAGATAAAAGTCACTGATATCGGAAATGAAAAGATTTTCAGTTTTGCTAATCCTAATTATTCAGCTGATGAATACGCTGATTTCATGGAAAAAACAGGTCTTTTCGATTTGATTTCAAATCATCTCATTAACAATCTTGTTGATTACGTTATGGGCGTGGAAGTAGGAATGGATACTAATGCTAGAAAAAATAGGACAGGCGATGTAATGGAAGATATCGTCGAGTCATATCTTGTGAAGGCTGGCTTCCAAAAGAATGTTACCTATTTCAAGGAAATGTATAAAAGTGAAATTGAGCAAAAGTTCGGATTGGATCTTTCTAGAATCAGTAACAATGGCAAGACTGAGAAACGATTCGATTTTGTATTCGTTAAAGGCAAACACGTCTTTGCCTGTGAATGCAACTTTTATGGTGGAGGCGGTTCTAAATTAAATGAGACCGCAAGAAGCTATAAAACTTTGGCACTAGAGGCTAAAGATATTCCTAACTTCACATTCGTTTGGTTTACTGATGGAACAGGTTGGAACTCGGCAAAACATAATCTTGAAGAAACATTTGATGTTTTAGATGCAATTTACAATTTAAATGATTTAGAAAATAACTTTTTGACTAATTTGGAGGATAAGCATGCTTTATAAATTAATGATTGACTCAGAAAATATAGATAATTCTTGTTCTTTAGAGAATAGAAAAGTTATAAAAGTCAATGAAAAACTTTCAGAAAATTTGTATGATAATATTTTGAGTTCTTCAAATGGCGTGATTAATATGGAAGCCATTCAAGAGAAAGTTACACCAATCATCAAAAATATAGATGTATTTATTTCATATGACCATGCAGATTATGAAAAAGCTTGCTATTTGGCAGAATGCCTGGAGAATTGCGGCTATAAAGTATTTCTTGATAGTCTATTTTGGAAAAGTGTTGATGGAATAACCAATTTATTTAATAAGCGATATAACTTAAGTGATGATGGCAAAACGTATGATTACAAGAAGACTAAGAAAACTATTTCTACGTTCAATATGATATTAACTGATTCAATTATTGAAACCGTTAGAAATTCAAAAATTTTCATATTTATACGAAATCAAGATTTACAAAATGATTATAGAACAGAATCACCTTGGATATATCTCGAAAACAAGATTGCTGCAAATTGTGTTTATCCACAAAATAAGGCTCTCTTTGAAGATTCACAAAACGCACCACAAATACGTTTCGAGTTGGTCTTTAAAGGCGAAATATTTTATTCAGTCAATGAAATTATAAAGTTCATAAGGAGAAAATATGAGAAATATACTTAATAAATATTGTTTCCAACTTTGGTCTAAATATTGCTTAACCAGTTTCTCTGTAGTTTCAACAATACTCCTTTTCGTTCCTAATATTCCAGAAGACAAACAATATATTAAATTCATTATTGGCGGTTGTCTCGTTGTAATATTGCTTATTTCTTATTTTTTTATATATTGGTACGAGATTAAAACCAAAAGAATCAAATTGGTAATTAATAATACAGAAGTAAATGTTTTATTTGGAGATATATTCAAAATTAGCGGGAAAAAGGTAATAGCCTTCAATGAATATTTTGATACCCAAGTTGATGATTTGATAATTGCTAAAAAATCATTGAATGGACAAGCGATTATCAATGGTGCTATTAATAAAGAACAGTTTGATCAACTTGTACAAAATAACATTAACTTAATTAAAACGGGCATTAATCAAGATAGAAAGGTTGGCAAACAACAAAGATACGAGCTGGGACAAATTCAGCCTTATGAAGATTTTTTTGCTTTAGCTTTTTCGCACTTTGATTCTGATAATAAGGCATATCTTTGCTCAAATGATTATGCGAATTGCTTATTAGCAATGTGGAAGCAATTGAACAAATTTTATTCTCAAAATGTCGTCAATATTCCTCTTTTAGGCTCTGGGATAACTAGAATACTTGAAAATTGTGAAGCTTCAAAACAAGAACTTTTAGAAATTATGTTGGAAACTTTAAAAATTAGTAAAATGACGTTTAAAGAACCTTCAAAAATAAATATTGTTTTATATCCAGGGGAGAAGAATGAGAATTTGCATAAGTATGATCTTGTAAGAATTAAATATATTTTTAGGAGGTGATTTTTATGTCTCATAACTGCTTTATTAGTTTTAAAAAGGAAGATGATTCTTACAAAGAAAAGATACTTACTAAATTAGGATCTAAGCGTATTTTGGGTAGAGCTCTCGACAAGTGGATAGATTCTCCTTCCATTGACGATGTTATGGAGGTCATTAGAAAGGAATATATGGCTGGAACAACAGTAACTATTTTTCTTATTGGTGAACATTCCTCAGAAAAAGAAGGCAATGATATTTATGGGCGACCTAAGAATGCATTTATACAAAGAGAACTTCAAGCGACACTTTATGATAGAAAAGGCTTTCCTCGTAGTGGACTTCTTGGAGTTGTATTACCTTCAATGGAATCTAAAATATTTAAAGGACAGCATATATGCGAAACATGTGGTAAAACTCATAATTATGTAGACATAAACGATAGCACTGTTATTAAGGAGTTTTCTGCCAATTATTATCTAAAAAAAGATATGGGATGTGCTTACTCTGAGGCAGGCAGATTTTGTGTTCTTGTTAGATATTCAGAGTTCATGAATAATCCAGATAAATATATAGATATGGCTTATGATAAGTTAAAAGAGCCAATATGCGATGAAGTGCATTGGAGAGATTTAAGATAACGTTTGCAAGTATTTATAAGTTATAAAAATAAGTTATTAAGGCTTAAAGGCGTTTGCCAAGCACAAGAAGTTATAGGACTTTAGCGTTAGAGGCTAAAGATATTTCTAACTTCACGTTCGTTTGGTTCATAGATGGGAAGGGTTGGAACTCAGCAAAACACAATCTCGAAGAGACCTTTGATGTTTTAGATTCAATTTACAATTTGAACGATCTAGAAAAAGGATCTATTTCTATTTTCTAAAAAGAGAATGATTTAACATAGGAGGGGGAATAGTTTCATGATAAATAAAATAAACGATTTCAGTTATAAGTCATTTTCTCATTATACAAATCAAGATGAGTGCCTATTCAAACAAAAAAATGTCATTTTTGGATATAACGGAAAAGGGAAATCCTCTTTGGCTGAGGGATTGGAAAAAGAAATTAAAAAGGATAAATACTTTGATGAGGCAAATTTAAGGGTTTTTTCAAGAAACTATATGACAATAAAACTTATAAATGATTCTACAAAAAGAATTAAAGGCATTAAGGCAGTTTTTGGCAATAAAAACATCACGAACGAGAATGAAATTGAAAAATTACAAAAAGAATTAATTGACATTGAATCAATTGAAAAAAACTATTCAAGATATTAAATCAAAAATAGATAGAACAATCAAAACAACTGAGGATAATATTAGAGGAAAAATCAGGATAAGACACCAAGATATCAGCAATTATCAAAGTATAGATGAACTAATTACTACTTTTGAAAGTAATTACCAAAAAGCTTTGAAAATAACTACAGATGATAAGTTGGATACTTTTAATGGCAATTTTGATTTTGAAAAAGAGAAAAGAGAGATACAGTCTCTACCAATTTTAAATTTGTCATTTAACAAGGAAGAAATAAGAGACGCCGTTTTGATAATGGACAAAGTTTACAGCCTTGAAAAAATACCATCTCAAGAATTGCTTGATTGGATTAAAAAGGGGATAGATTTAAACAAAAACCAAGAACATTGTCTCTTTTGCGGCTCTCCTTTATCAAGCATCGAAAATATTGAATCTAAATACAAAGAATATTTGTCCAATGAAAAACAAAAAGACACAAAAAAGATATCCGATTTGTTAGAAAGCCTTTCAAATGTTCAACAAATTTTGGATAATTTTTTAAAGAATTCTGATAGTTATCGAATGCAAAAAATAGACATTGATGGCGAGTTGGAAAAAATAAGAAAAGAAAAAGACAATCTTGAAAGATTTATTAACCTATTAAAAACTAAATTGTTTAATTTTGAAACTAAAGTTGACATTCCTTTTGAATTAACATTCTTTGATGACACAATAAAGACTGCGCTAGAGAATATAAAGCAAAAGAAAGAATCAGCGGAAGCTGCAATCTCAAAAGAAGAAACAAAAACAAACGAATTAATAAAAGGACTTATTGGAAAAAGAGTTTTAAATAATAAGTCACTGAAAATAGACGTTAAGGACTATAAGAAAACAATTGAACAATTATCATCTGCAAAAGAAAAGAACAGAGATATAAATAAAACAATAAATCATTTAAAAAGTAGTTCCTCGGTTTTTGATTCTTTTGCGAAATACATCAATTCAATACTCTTGGATTTAGATATCAAGTTCAAGTTGGAAATTATTAACAATGACTATAGAATTCTTCCACTAAATGAAGATACTGAAATACATGTCGATGATATTAGTGAGGGCGAAAAAAATTTACTATCATTTTTGTTCTTTTATTATGAGCTTTTTGATGATTTAAATACATTATCTTTCAAAAGCAATTTGCAATATATTATCGTGGATGATCCCATTTCGAGTCTAGACGAAAACAACAGAACATATTTGGTAACTTTGTTGCGAAACTTAATAGAGCAGGATTCTTTTCAAATATTTATACTAACTCATGACTGGACAAGCTTTTGCAACATTTTATATGGATACAAAAAAAGCAAATCGGTAGGTGCTTTTGAGGTAAAGAAAGACAATAAATTTCATAGCTATCTTACCTTGGCTAAACCAACGATTTCCCCTTATGAGCACGATTTCTTCGAATTACTTGAAGCAGCAGAAAAAAATAATGCTGATATGTTAGATGATAGCGAAATTTATCACTTGCCAAACTGTATGAGAAGAGTTTTAGAAACATTTCTGTCGTTTAAATCTGAAAATTGCTCACCAACAAATAGAGATTTCAATAAAATTAAAGAAGCTCTTTACTATGATGCAAAATGCTCTTCTAAAGATGAGATAAACTTGCGTACTACATTAAATTTAATAAATGCAAATTCTCATTCACCAGCCAAAAATTCTGAAGATGTTTATAATTCTCTTAAATATTTAGTGAAGGTTATTTCAAACGCTGATCCTGTCCACTATAAAATGATTAAGTCTAAAATGGGCACTTATAATCAAATAACTTAGCGAATTGTTATTATTTTGACGTATTAAAGGCGTTCGCTTATCGATTTTGAAGGCATTAAAGGCGTTTTCCAAACACATAATTTGATACCAGTTTTGATGCGATGGCTATCATATTGGTGTTCACTTTTTTAGAATAATTAAACTATAAAATTCCGGACTAATCGGAATTTTTTAATGGTTACTCAAAATCATATACTATTATTGCTGTTTTTTAAAGTTTTATTTTTATTGACAATAATGTTTTTTCATGATAGATTCAAGAAAATATTTTAAAAAAATTTAAAGGAGAATAGATAATGAAAAATGTATGTGTAATCACAGGCGGCGGCAGTGGCATGGGGCTTGCTGCAGCAAAATTTATGCCTAAGGAAAAAATCCTCGTTATCTCGGGAAGAACGGTTGCAAAGCTTGAAAATGCAGTTAATGAACTCAAAGCATTAGGGTACGAAGCTTATTCTTATGCTTGCGACACATCAGATCGTGAAAGCGTTAAAAAGCTCGCCGAATATGCGGCTTCGCTCGGCGAAATCAAGAATGTAATCAACGCCGCAGGTATTTCACCCGCAATGGGCAGTGCAGGAGATCAGGAAAAGATTCTTCGCATTAATGCTCTCGGTACTGTGTATGTTAACCAGGAGTTTTCGAAAAAAATGAAGGCAGGTAGTGTTATCTGCGATATTTCATCAAACTCCGCTTATTCGCTTCCATCATTCATTATTCCCAAAAAGGCTTACTTGCTTGCCGAAACAAATGAAGCGGCTTTCCTTGCAAAACTTATTAAAAGATCAAACATGGCTAAAACCGTTTATGAAAAGAACGGCTTTGCCTACAGTCTTTCAAAAAATTTCGTTTGCTGGTATGCCGCAAAAAGTGCATTTGACCTCGGTCCAAAGGGAATCAGAGTTGTTTCTCTTAGCCCCGGTCTTATTGCAACAGATATGGGCAAGATGGAAGAAGAACACGGTGGATATCTTATCAAATTGTCCTGTGAGGAGCGTATGGGAAAACCAGAAGAACTCGGTTATGCTATTGCAACTGTAGCTGACGAGCGTAACGGCTACCTTGCAGGTGTTGATATTCTTTGTGACGGCGGTAGCACCAGAGGTCAGAAAGAATTCAAGAAAAAGAAGTAAAATGAATTGTTGCTAAAAAAAGAATTCAACAAATTCCGCTTTATTGTTGGCTTACGTTTCCATGAGTGTTTTGATTAAATTGTGTACACCTTTTAATGATATCACGAACTTTGTAAAGAAAGGTCGTGAGGGTGTGCATTTCGTATTAGAATAGGTCACTACATTCATCTTCGTATAAGTAAAAGATATCCATATTTACATATAAATGTCTATTGAATTATCATCTCCGTAAAGGAGGTGATTTTTTATGGGATACGGCCACAGATATTATTCTGATGCTGAGAGGCTTAAATCTGTTAAGGCTATATTATGCAAGTATACATGTTTATAAATACGCTGAAATAATCATAGTTAACGCAATAACTCTTAGAGATTGGATACGGGCTTTTAGAAGCTTTAAATATTAAAATTCTATCAATAGAAGATTTATTATCATATTTAAAAAAGTTAAACAATTTAAAATTGAACTTAACGGTTAAAATCTGCCACAATCCACCGCAGGAAATAATTTTACTATAAAAATAAAACCAAGGCTTGTTGCTTGAGTTTTAAACTAATCTAGTGTAAAACTTTTACTTATACTATTTTTTTTATTTAGGAAAGTATTTATTATAACAATTACAAGGGCAGATATAATTAAAGAAAAGCCAACGATTCCATATGGCATAAATCTATTTATATACATATATAAACTAAAACACACAATTAAAAGAGCATAAGGGATAAAACGAATATATATTATTCTTTTATTTTTATGTACAACCGCGTATAAATTAAAATAAATTATTATTAATGCAAGTAAGGTATATATTAAAGTGCTATCAATATGGTTATCAATAAAGTATTGATCATTAATATTAATACAATACATTATAGCTGTTGGCACTAGTGAAAGAGCGATACTATTAATTATGTAATCATATCCGGGTTGAAGAAAATTGCTATCTTTGCTTTTATAAAAACTATACATAGGAAAAGAAATTAAAAGTCCTAATCCTCCAAAAACTAAAAACACAATATTTGATAAATAATTAATCCCATCATTTCCGTTTTTAGCTAAATCTAAGCTTGAAGAAACAATAATTAATACCGTACCAACAATAATTAAAAAAGATTCAATTAGAATCAATATTTTTTTAATTTTTTCTTTTTTATTCATGTATGTAGTTTAACATTTTTTAAGTGTCGTTAAAATTTATTTATTATTTAATATTATAATCATTTGTTAGCTAACAAATAAACGAATTAAGAGACGATTAGGATATTGAGTTCCAAAAGAATTTATGTTAAATTGTAATTATTATTAGTCCAAAAAAATAACCGCATCCCCAATTGGTAAAAAATATATTTACTTTTTCATTTTTACATAAAAATAACTCAGACTTTAATTAAAAGAAAAATTTATTATATTGTAATATATACTTCGTTAATACAAAACAATGTAGAGAGCTATTTATCGGATATTATTTGTTCAAGACAATAAGTTAAGATGTAGTAAGATTTTAATTTTAAGATTGGATGCATAAGCATCTCTTACTTTCAAAATTAATTTCAATAGAAGTCTAGAGATAAATTTAATTAAATTAACAATTAATTTTACAAAGTATTTTCTGTCGTATTCAATTAGAAGTGTTTAGAATAAATTTAGAAAATGAAAATTCATTTTAATTACAAAATTGGAGGATAATAAATGCTTAAAAAAATTATTACAAAAAGACATGGGAAGTATTTGGTTTATAGTTAATCTTTCCCAAATGATCGAATATAACCTTGCAAATATTCTTGGTTTGAATGAGATTTTATCTGCTTTTAATGAGATTGAAACAATGAGTAATGTTGCATAAAATGATTTTGAAAAAAAGCAAATAAATAGTATGAAATATTGATTAAAAAAGAATTAAGAACTTTTCAAGATTTTATTCAAAAAAATATTTTTATAAAATATTTTACTAATAAAATTGACATAATTAAAGTAAATCACAATTTCAAGAGTGAAAGAAGTTTGTGAGGTATCTTCAAAACAAAATATTAATATCTTATTTTAAATGTAGAAGTTTACTAAATTGTTTTAAGAAGATAATTCTTATTATTTTTATTTGATAATGATATAGTTTAATAAAGTTAGCTTATTAATATTTCTTTTGAAAATAATAATAGAGTAAAAAAGATATTTATACTTAAAATTTTTTATAGAAAAGATTTTAATTACTAAATGAAAGGAAGGTTTCAATGATAAAACAAGAAGCAAGAAAACATCATTATATTCCAAGATTTATTTTGAAAAATTTTAATGATGAAAATAGACAAGTTAATTATTGGTCTGTTGTTAATAATAAAATTGAAAAAAGAAACATAAAAAGTATCTTTATGAACATAGACATGTACAGGGATGAATTAATAAATAAAGACCATCCAACTCAAATTGAATCGAGGTTTTCAATTTTTGAAAAAGAAATTGCTGAGTTATTTGCAAATAAGATTCTTAATAAATCTGAAATTGTACTTTATAGAAAAGAAATAGAGAAACTTAGAATTTTTATTACATTGTCAGCATTAAGGGGCGATTATAGAATGAAACAATATAAAGAGAATGCATTTGACGATTCAACAAGAAAAATACTTTTACAATATCAGCCAGATGGTTATTTTGAAGATTTATGGAAAAAAGAACTTAATTATCTTACTACTTGCAGAACTTATGATGACATTCTAAAATCTGATGTGTTAGATCCAATAATAAAACAGGACTTTGTAAACGATTTAATGGGGTATTATATGACATTTGTTGATGCTCGTGGCGGCGAGTTTTTGATTTCTGATGTGTATCCTACATTAGAAATATTACCTCTTAATAATGGAATTAATATTCACATGCACTCCTTATTACCATTATCACCCACAAGAATGCTCTTGTTAAATCATATTGTTTTTAAGAATAATGACAACAAAAATCCTGTTTTAAATTCTATGTTGAAGTTTTCTAAAATACAAGGGAACGCTATTATTCCGCCTAAAAATAAATATAAAAATATAAGCTCAATGAGTGAAGATGATGAATTCATCTATTGTGTAAAAAAGATTTATCAAAAGGATGTTGAGTATATTAATGCATTATTATTGAATGAAACTAGAATAGGTATTGTATTTAGAAATAAAGACAAAATTAAAAACTCTGTTTCTATGTTTAATAAAAGAGAAGATACTAAACAAAAATTTATTTTATTGGAGGAAGAATTAAATAAAGAATAAAGGATATTTAAATCTTAAATACTTGTAGTTATTTGTACTATAAAGAAAAAAATATTATTAATAATTATTAAGTTGTAGAAAACATTTACCTTGATTTAGGTCGCAATGAGGAAAAACATATGGTGTTTGAAAGAGAAACGGAAGAATATATTAAAGAAAAATTATGTCAATTTGAACATGTTACTAAAAAATCTCATTTTGTTAAACAAGAATATATGAAAAATTGGTCTCAAGATAAAAGCAAAGTTCTAGCTAGCATAGATGGAGGGCCATATCATCTTATTTCTACTGAGAATATTTGTCATGAACGTTATATGTATAAACTTGAACCATTAACAAATACTGAATTATTACAAATTAAAAATTTCTATTCCAAATCACCTCAAATTGTAAAAAACATTAATGATAGATTTCTTGATAAATGGCAGTATTTATGCACGCTAATAAAATATAGTGAAGAAGAAACCTTGAATTCAAATTTCGATCAGAAATTATTTAAAAAGGTTTTGATTCAAACAGGCGAAGATTTGCAAACAATTTTAGAATCTTCCTATACAGACAAAATAAAAAAATGTCTTTTGTCATGTGATGAGTCATTTTTGTTTGATGATAATGAAAAATTGAATTTTTGTATATTTTTAATTAGTCAATATCTAAGGACACAAAAAAGTAAACGAAAGATTATAGAGAACTTTAAGAATAAATGCGATGAAGATTTTAATTTGAATCCAGAGCGCCTTTGGAAAGTATTAATATTTGTCGTAACACATATGGTAGCTTTTAATTTTCTTAACACAGAAAATATACATATTAAATTCTTAAATAGTTCTGATCATGCCTTGATTACTGGTGATCAACCAATAGTTAATATCGGAAATACTGATAGTGGTGTTGACAAGTTTTATTTCCCAGTTACACCATGCGTCGGATTGATATTTCCATCTGATAAAAATGAAATAATAGAAAATGATATGGCACTTATAAATAAAATGAATGAAAGAATAAAGAAATCATGTGTTAGATATACTATTAAATATAATGGTAAATAATATTAGTTGTTTGTTTCTTGATACAGCTTGAAGTTCAAAATAAAAAATATCACTCGATTATTATAACAATAAATTGGTTATATATTGTTAGTTAAAGGTTTTATAAAAATTATCATTTTTAAGGGAAATTATTGAAAATCAATTCAGTTAAAAGACTTTTGCTTTTGTTATTATGTAAACTAAATTATCATAATAAGGTAGATTAAAAAAATATCATAAGGAGAAGATTTATTCATGAAGAAATATAAATTCTTAACTTCAGAAGAAATAATAAAAATAAAAAATAAACTTCTTAAGAAATATCCTAAAAGCTATATAAAAAAGATAAAAGCTAAACTTGGATTAAATGAGTTACAAGTAAAATATTTATTAAATAGTAAGGATAAAAATATTAAAAAGAAGTTATATGAATTAGCTAATGAAAATGATAAATTTCCTTTAGTTAAGATATTAGAATCTAAATATTATATGTATAATTTTTTTGTTCCATATAGAAAAATAGGTGAATCAATATTCTTAATTTGTACATTAATTTTTACGATTATGTCTTTAATATTTTTAAAAGAATCTCTTGACTTATTAATAGTATCAATAATATTAATTCTAATATCTTCTTTTATTAGTATTTGTTATTATTTTTCTTATAAAAATATAAGTAAGTTAGAAGAAAAACTTCTTAACGATAACATAATAGAATATGAAGCTACTATTAAATCAATTAGTGTAGTATGTCCTTATGAAACGCTATTTTTTAGATCAGGCAAAATCGTATTTCTTAGAGTATATTTAGTTAGCAATGAACAAAATTATGTATTAGTACCCATTAATCAAATAGAAGCAAAAGATTCTAGATATTATTTAGATAAGAAATTAACTAGCAAACTTAAAAATCAAAATATCAAAATCAAATCATACAAAAAAACTAAATTTTTAATAAGTTCATCAATTGATTTAGAAGGTATTAGTAAGAAAATCATAAATAATTAATAAAATAAATTGAAAGATTTAATTAATAGAATAAATTATTAAATAAGACATTTAAAACATCTTTTTTATATTAAAAATGAAAGTTTTATTTGCTTTAAGTAAAAATTCTTTAGTATATTTTATTTGGCCTGTAATAAATATATTTTCATCCATAAATGACTCCTAGAGGTAATTATAACAAAATAGAAGTATAAAATATATAATAATAAATTATCTTATTTTTTGAAAATAGTTGAGTTTTAAAAGGTTTTTATTTAAAATATCGAGTTTTATAATTATTTATAGTCTAAAAAACAGTGAACAATTTTATTTGAAAATTAATCATTCGTCTTTTACTAAAATGCATTCGATTTGTTAAAATAAACTAAGTGAGGCAATTATGTTTAATAAATTAATTAAAGAATTAAGTGAACTCCAAGAAGTTGAAAGTATTGCTTTAGGCGGATCTAGAGCTAACGAAGTTTATGATGAAAAATCTGACTATGATGTATATTTATATGTTAATAATCCTATTAAAGAAGAAGTTAGATTAAGAATACTTAAAAAATATTGTTCAATAATTGAAATAGGAAATCATTATTGGGAATATGAAGATAATTGTATTTTAAATAATGGAATTGATATTGATATTTTATATAGAAATCTTGATGATTTTAGTAATGAAATTTCTTTTGTAGTTGATAAACATCTTGCACATAATTCATATACAACTTGTATGTGGCATAATTTAAAGACTTGTAAAATACTTTTTGATCGTAATGGAAAACTTAAAGTATTAAAAGATAAATATGATTGTCCTTATCCAGAAGAATTAAAAGAAAATATTATTAATAGAGGTATGAACTTACTTCATAATAGTTTACCTGCTTTTGATAAACAAATTTTAAAAGCTAGTAGTAGAAAAGATCTTAATAGTGTTAATCACCGCGTTAGTGAATTTATGGCAACATATTTTGATGTTATATTTGCCTTAAACGAATTAACTCATCCAGGAGAAAAACGTTTAGTATCTTTAGCAATTAGTCAATGTAACATATTACCTTCAAACTTTGAAAAAAACATTAATCAGTTATTTAACTCAATGTTTAATAATCCTGAAGTTCTTAAAAAAATATTAAATGATATGATAATTGAATTAAATAAAGTGATTAATCAAAAGGCTTAAATTAACATTAAAAAATTGAGGTATTAATTTGAACAAAAAAGAAGTTGAACTTTATATTGAAAAGCATCAAAGTAATCAAGAAAGATCTTCGTCGTTTATTGATTATTTATATTTGATGATGGATAAATATGGTTTTGATAAAGCTTCTGATTTATATAATAAAGCAAATATATCAAGACAATTATGGTCTTCGTTAATTTCAGAAAAATCTCATCCGTCATTAGAAATATGTATTAAACTTGTTTTTGCATTAAAGTTAAATAATAGAGAATGCAAATTATTTTTAAAAAAAGCTGGTTTTACTTTATCTTCAGCTTCTAAATATTCTTTAATTATTAGGTATGCACTTGAACATAATGTTTACGATTTAAATGAATTAAATAAAATATTAGAAGAATTTGGATACGAAGATTCTTTAATTTATTAAAAATATAATTGTCAAATATGATTTTACTTATTTCTTTTTCTTTTTAGATACAATTATTTTGTAAAAAGGAGAAGAAAAAAATGTTAGAACTAAATAAAATTCATGATTATCTTATAAGTATTGGCTATAAGAAGGAAAGTTTTGAAGAATATGATCAAAGTCCTGAAGCGTTAGCCTTTCAAATAGCTGCATTTGCTCATCGAAATCAAAAAAGAGAAAACGGAGAATCTTATTTTTTACATCCATTAAGATGTTATGACAAATATGAAGAATTAATAGGTGAAACTAGTAATATAAATTTGTTAATAAAAAATGAATTACCATTATTTGGGGTATTTGAAGTATGTATACTCCATGACGTTATCGAAGACACCGATATAACCATTGATGATATAAGTTATGTTTATGATTTAATGAATTTAGGATCATATTTTGATGATCACATTAGGATACCTTTAATAAATATAACTCATAAGAAAAATGAAGATTATAAAGATTATATTTTTAGATGTATGAAACATCCAACATCTGCCTTAGTAAAAATGATTGATCTAAATGATAATTTAAATATATTAAGTTTAATTAGTTTAGATGATAAAAAATTTAATCGATGTATAAATTATCTTACATACATTAAGATTATTAATGATAAATTTTCTTTTCTAGAAAAAATTAATGCATATAAAAAAGAACGTAATCAAAAAGTAGTAAAAAGTAATTAATTTTAACAAAATAATAGAGTTTTAGACACTTTTTTATAAAAATACTGAGTTTTAAATATTATTCAACTGATTTTAAAGCTTCTGCCATTTGAATCTTTTTAATCTTTGGATAGAAACAAGTAGTTGTTATTATCATAAATCCAAGAGCTAGAATTATTGTATATAAATAACTTAAAGGAGCAATTGATTCACCAAAACATAAACCAATACTAGTTATATTAATCATAACGTAACGATGTAAAAATACTCCAATTACTAATCCAAGACAAATTCCTAAAATTGTCATAAATATAATTTCTCTAAAAATATAAAGTAAAGATTCTCGTCTTGTATAACCAGTAACTCTTAAAGTAGCAATTTCTTTAATTCTTTCCGTGATAATAATATCTGTTAAGTTATAAATAACTACTGCAATTAAAGCCCCGCTTAATAAAACCAAAATAGCTACAATAGAATTTAAATTATTTAGTATATTTTCATATGTATAAGCAATGTCACTTGTTGAAGAAATAGAAGTCACATTATCATTTAATAATAATTCTCTAGTATAACTAGTTAATTCATCGCTAGTCATATCATTTTTAACTAAAAATGCGTTTTTAGTTAAATCTCCAAAATAATTTTTAAAAGCTTTTTCTCCTAAATAAATATAGTTATTAATATAGTTTGTAGTTATTCCACTTACTCTAAGCTGAACAAAAATATTTTGGCTAGGACAATCAACGACAATATTTTCACCAATTTTTAAATTAAGTTGATCAGCTATTTGATTAGTAACAATAATTGAATTCTCATTAAAGTCGTTATCAAATAAGTTTATATAGTTAGTTAAATTATTTGAAGATAAAATAGAAACATCAATATTTTCGTTTTGTGATAAAACTTCCCCAGTTAAATAATAAATAGGTTCACTTTCACTAGATTCATTAATTGGGTTATCGTTTATATCGTTAACAGAAACAATTAAATCATATTTAATAATTTCATTATATTGAGTAGTTTGAATAACGCTTAAAGAATCTTTTAAACCAAAACTAGTTAACAAAATTCCAGTACATCCTCCAATACCAATTAACATCATAATTAAGTTTTTCTTAAATCTAAAAACATTTCTAAGCATTGATTTTTGTTTGAAACTTAGATGCTTCCATAAAAATGTTATTCTTTCAATTAATATTTTTTTACCAGCAGTAGGTGCTTTTCCTGAAAATAAAGTTGAAACATGTTCTTTTAAAGCAGAAAAAGCAACTAACATAATACAAAGTAAAATTAATATAATCATAATTGATGAATATAAAAGAACATTTGAATAATCAAAAACAAATACCATAATTGGAATATCATATAAAGAACGATATATTTGCATGATTACATAAGGTAAAATAAATGTACCTAAAGTAGCTCCAACTATACATCCAATTAAAGTTGATAATAATCCATAAATAACATACTTTTCAAAAATTGTTCCTTTACTATAACCAAGAGATTTAAATGTACCAATTTGAGGTCGATCTTTTTGAATAATTCTGGTAATGGAACTTAGGCTTACTAGAAGCGCAATTAAAAAGAAGAAAACAGGCAAAATTTTAGCTATTGTATCGATTTTATCAACATCAACATTAGCCATGTAATAACTTGGAATCTCGTTTCTAGTTAATACGTACCATTTTAAAGTGTTGTTTCCAATAAATTCGTTAAAAGCTTCTTCAACTGCAGCAGCTACATTTTGTTGAAACATGTCGGTAGAAACTATGTAATCAATTATAGATTCAAGAGTAGTTGTTCCTTCTAAACTAGGAACAAAATTTATAATTTGTTCTCTTAATTCATTTTTTGCTTCAATTTCAGCTTGTTCGATAAATTGTTCTTTTATTTCTTCTTTACGAATTTCAAGTCGTTGTAAGGAAAGATTACTAATTTCATCAACTTTTGTATTAATAAAACTTGTATATTTTGAATCATATGAGCTGTAATTATTACTTTCCTTAAAAGTTATTTTTATCATAGTAACTTCATAATTTGTAACAAAAGATTTATCAAAATAAATTACTCCATCTAAGACACCATTTCCAATAGTAGTAGTTTCAGGTTGGTTTGATATATAAAATGGATCATTAACTTTTCCTACAATTGTATAATTTGTTTCGTTAATTGTAATAACATCACCAACAGAATAACTAACCATTGAATTCTTTGGATTTAACATGACACATTCTGTGCTAGAAGTAGGTAAGGAGCCTTCAACTAAAGTTAATTTATCAATTGAATCTTCACTAAATTCTCGATAAATTACTCTTCCTTGAATTCTTGTTGAATCTAGATATACATATTCATCTACTTGATAATAATCTTCGATTTTATCGATTCCATCAACATTTTCTTTTAAAAAATCTAAATCGTCTTTTGAAAAACCAATCGTTGATTGAATATAAACATCTAATAAATTAGTTTCATTATAATATTTGTTAAAACTAGCACGTAAATCTTTTGGGCTACCCATTAATCCAGTTAAAAATCCAATGCTTAAAAGAACAATGACTGTAATTGCAATTAATCGACTTAAGTCATCTTTAATACATTTAAATATATATTTTAAATGTGTCTTTTTCATACTACCATTCAATTTCCTCAATAGGTGTTGGATTATCATTAAATTCTTCTTTAATGATTGTACCGTTTTTAATATGTAAAACATGATCTGCCATTTTAGTTAATGCACCATTATGGGTAATTATAATGACAGTTTTTTTATTATCTATACAAACATCATGTAAAGTTTTTAATATTTTTTTACCAGTTTGATAATCTAGTGCTCCAGTAGGTTCATCACAAAGAAGAAGTTTAGGATTTTTTGCTAAAGCTCTAGCAATTGCAACTCTTTGTTGCTCACCACCTGAAAGTTGACTTGGAAAATTTTGCATACGTTCTTCAAGACCGACACTTTTTAAAGCATCTTCAGATTTTAAAGGATGTTTACAAATTTCTGTAGCAATTTCAACATTATCTAAAGCGGTTAAATTTGGCATTAAATTATAAAATTGAAAAACAAATCCAATTGAATTTCTTCTAAATAAGGTCAATTTTTTATCGTTATACTTACTAATATCTTCTCCATCAACAATTATTTCACCATGGGTTAAAGAATCCATTCCACCAAGTAAATTTAATAAAGTTGTTTTTCCACTTCCAGAAGGACCAACGATAATACAAAATTCACCTTCTTTAATAGTAAATGAAAGATTATCATTGGCTTTAATTGTTGTGTCACCAACTTTATAAAATTTATCAACATTTTTAAATTCAACAATAGTCTTCATTTTTGAGTCCTCTTTTAATATAATTTTAGTAGACAAGTGTTGTTTTAACAACAAACTGATTATCTAAAATTGGCTAAAAAATAAACACTTTTATTAAATGTGTTGGAAAAGGAAAAAATATGGAAAATCAAAGAGTATATTTATCAAAAAAACTATTAGAAAACGCCTTAATAAGTTTATTAAAGCAAAAAAGTTTATATAAAATTTCAATTAGAGAATTATGTGAAGTTGCTTCTATTAATCGTTCTACATTTTATAAATATTTTTCTTCACAATTTGATTTATTAAATTATATGGAAAATAATTTATTAAAAGGGATTGATAATATTTTAGGTGAACCTTTAAAAGGGGATGAAACTTTAGAAAAAAGTTTAATTAAAGTTTTAAAATATTTAAAAGAAAACAAGGAATTTTCTAAGTTACTTTTGAATAATAATTTTGATAATGAATTTCCTCAAAAATTATTTTCTTTAAAAGGAATTAATGAGGCTATAAAACAAACTTTACCAACTAATAGTTCTGAACAAGTTACTAATTTAATTAGAAGTTTTGTAGTAACTGGTTGTTTTGCAGTTATTAGATCGTGGCTTGATGAAGATTGTATTGTTAAAGAAAGCGTAATTGCTAAATTACTAACTTCAATTAAAGTCAATTATTAATTTATTTATTATTAAAAATATCTTTTTGTAAATCTTTACTTGCCTTTAAAAATCCACTTAATACATCTTGATAATATTTCTTAAACTCTTGATTATTTATTTTTTTAAGATTATTTTCTAACATTTTAGATTCCCTTGAAGAATCTAAAATAGGAAGATTATTATTTATTTTAAAATTAATAACATCTTTAACAATTTCCATTCTTTTTTCATATAATTTAATAATTTCTAAGTCAATATCATCTAATTTAGTTCTTAATACTTCTAATTGATTCATAAATACTCCTAAAAAATTAAAGTTCCAAGTGGATAAGCAACGATTAAAGAAATAATAATTGAAATTACCATTAATATAAATCCATAAAGTAAAACATCCTTAGTAGAACATGATGGTGAACTACTAATAATTGCAATATGAGGCATTGAAGGAGGGGTAGCAAAAGCAAAACTTGCTAGCATCCCAATAATACAAATAGTTGCACTTAAATTTAAAGTTGAACTAGAAGTAATTAAAATTGTACTAGCAACAGTGGCAACTAAAGTAGCAGTAACCATATTTGATGATAAATTAGTTTGAATAGCTGCCCAAATAGCAAAAATAATTAATAAAACTATTGCAGGTAATGAATTTAAAGCCGGTCCTAAAGTATTTTCTAAATAAGTAATTAATCCAATATCCCCATTTTGAAGTGCAGCTCCTAAAGCTAAAGTTGCTGCACACATTATTAAGCTTCCCCAAGGAACTCCGTTTTTAAAAGCTTCATCAATTTTAATTATTGGTTCATGATCAATTTGAATAATACATAAAGCAAGGGTTCCTAATAAAGGAGGCATAACTGTTCCATATTTATTAAAAAATTCATAAAAAGTAGGAGCGATATTTTCAAATAAAGAAGGTAAAATCCATAAAAGCAAAACAACAACAAAAATACTTAAAACTGTTATATCTTTTTTATTTAGTTTTGGTAAAGTTTCTTTTAATTTACTTACTTCATCATAATTAATTTTATTTACGTCAGGTCGAATCCCTAAAATTAATAAGAAATACATTAAAATAAATATAATTAAACCACTAGGGAGAGCTACTCCAATATAAGCAAATGTTGAAATATCTAAGTTAGCAGCATTAATTGCTAGTATTGGAAAAACATGGGCAATTGGAGTCATCCCACTACTAATGGAAACACTAAATCCAAGTCCTAACATTAAAACTTTAGCAATTTTATCTTCACGATCAATTTTTAATATATCTAAAATTTCATTTAAAATTGGTAATAAAATGACAAATAAAACAGTTGGCGAAATAAATAATCCTAAAAATAAAGTGGCGAATAGAAAGGAAAATATAAAAAAATAGCCGTTTTTTCTTGCTAACTTAAAATTAATAAAACTAATTGCAATACGCCTAATTAAACTTGTTTTTGATAAGGCATAAGTACAAATAAAAGTAAAAAGTAAAAAAGCAAAAGTGGAATTTCCAAAACTTGAACTTATAACTTTATTAAATCCAAAACTATTAATAAATCCTAAAGAAAGTAAACATAAGAGACTTGGCCAATCAATTCCAATTGTTAACCATAAAATTAAAGTTCCAAGAAAAATAAATAAAACTCCAATTGCTTCACTAGATAAACCATCAATTGGTGGGATTAGTTGACCAAGAAAACAAAAACATATGCAAAGTGGAATAATTATTGCGCGAAAAATTCTATTATCTTTTAATTTAGTTTTCATGTTCTTCCTTTATTCTTAAAATATCATTTTCATGTAAAATTAAATTAGATTTAATATAAACTCTTTCTTTAATTTTTTTAACTTCAGTAATTTTATTTTTATTCAAATCAAGTATTTCTTCAATTTTAAAAGTTTTATTAAAATTTTCATCTGGAGATAAAACTTCTAAAATATCACCAACTTTAAATTTATTACGATGTTCAACTAAAATATATCCATTATTTGAACTTATAACCATTGCCACAAATTTATAAGTTTGAGTTAATTTTGAGGTTTCGGTATTAGTTTTATTTTCATCTTCAAAATAAAATCCTTTTGTAAATGCTCGATTAGATGTTTTTTGAAGTTCTTCAATATAATTAAAAGAAGGAGTTTTATTATTTAAATAATCATCGATTGCTCTTCGATAAGCGTTAATGACTGTTGCTACATAATAAGTTGATTTCATTCTTCCTTCAATTTTTAAACTATTTATTCCAGCATCAATTAAATCTTTTATAAAATTAATAGTGCATAAATCTTTACTATTTAAAATATAAGTACCTCTTTGATCTTCTTCGATAGGAAAAAATTGATCTTTATCTTCATCTTTAATACTAATTGCATAATTCCATCTACAAGGTTGAGCACATGCGCCTTTATTTGAATCTCTTCCAGTAAAGTAATTAGATAAAAGGCAACGCCCGCTATACGAGATGCACATTGCACCATGAGCAAAACATTCAATGTCGATATCTTTAGGAATAAAATCTTTTATTTCTTTAATTTCTTTTAAAGAAAGTTCACGAGCTAAGACTAAACGTTTTGCTCCAAGATTAATCCATATATTAGCTGAATATTTATTTGTGATATTAGCTTGAGTTGAGATGTGTAATTCTAATGAAGTATATTTTTTAACTAAACTTGCAATACCTAAATCACTAACAATTACTCCATCAACTTTAATTTCTTCAAGATATTTTAAATAATTAGTTAAACCTAAAAAGTCATCATTATGAGCTAAGATATTAACAGTTACATACACTTTAACTTGGTGTAAATGAGCATATTCTACAGCTTTTTTTAATTCCTCTTCATCAAAATTATTAGCAAAAGCTCTTAAACCAAAATTCTTTCCACCTAAATAAACTGCATCAGCACCAAAATATATTGCTGTCACTAATCTTTCAAAATCTCCAACTGGAGCTAATAACTCAATTTTATTCATGATAGTATAATACTTTATAATTATACATCTTTAAAGTAATAGTATTATAAATACTAAAATAAATATGCTAAAATTTCGATTGTAAATGAATAACGAATTATTATCACCTGCTGGAACAATTACATCTTTCTATGCGGCAATAAGTAGTGGAGCAAATGCTATTTATTTAGGCATTAAAAAGTTTAATGCTAGAGCATATGCTAGTAATTTTTCACTTGAAGAGTTAAAAGAATTAGTTAAATTTGCTCATTTAAGAAATGTAAAAATTTATGTAACAATGAATACAATTCTTTATGATGAAGAGTTAATAGAAGCTTTTAAAATAATTGATGAATTAGCTTTAATTAATGTTGATGCCATTATTGTACAAGATTTAGCTTTATTAAATTATATTACAAATAAATACAATTCCTTAAAAGCTCATGCTTCTACTCAAATGGGAATTGATGATATATATGGAGCTAAATTTTTAAAAAATATAGGAGTTAGTCGAATTGTCTTTGCTCGTGAAACTCCTTTAGATGTCTTAAAAGATATAAAAAATAATTTAGATGTTGAAATAGAAGTTTTTATTCATGGAGCATTATGTGTAGCTTATTCTGGAAATTGTTTAATGAGTTCAATGATTGGAGAAAGAAGTGGAAATAGAGGTAAATGTGCTGGGTGTTGTCGACAAGTTTATTCATTAGTTGATAAAACTAATAATAAAGTAATTAAAACTGGATATTTATTATCGATGAAAGATTTAAATACTTCAAATTATATAAATGAATTAAATTTTATTGATTCATTTAAAATTGAAGGAAGAATGAAAGAACCTAATTATGTTGGTGGAGTTACTTATTTATATCGTCGTTTACTAGATAAAGAAGAAATTAATAAGGAAGATTTTAATAAAGTATTTAATCGTACATATACTAAAGGTTTCATGTTAAATGAAACTAGCGAAAATATTACAAATATTATAAAACCAAATAATTTTGGCTATGAAATAGGAAAGGTAGTAAAAATTAATAAAGATACTATTTGGATAAAATTAACAAATAAATTATCTAAAGGTGATCAAATTCGAATTGACACTAATAATCTTTATGATGAAGTAATTTTACAAGTAAACAAACTTTTCGATGCTAACTTTAAAGAAGCTACCTCGTTAGATAAAATTGCTATTATTTCTTGTCATCATAAAGTTGATATTAATGCTAAAGTTTATAAAATTAAAGACTTAATTTTTAACGAAAAAATTAATCAAATTTTAACAAATAAAGAATATAAAAAACTCCCTATAAATTTAATTTTCCTTGCAAAAGTCCAACAAAACTTAAAAATTCAGTTATTTTTTGAAGATTATAAAATTGAAGAAGAATTAGATTATAAAGTTGAAAAATCATTAACTTATCCAACCACAAAAGAAAATATTTATAGCCAACTTTCCAAATTAAATGATACCCCATATTATCTAAATTCTTTAGAAATATTGATGGATGAAAATGTATTTATTCCAATAAAATTAATAAACGAATTAAGAAGAAAAGTCGTTGAAAAATTAAATTCTTTACGACTTGATTTTAAAGTAAGTTTAAAAGATCAAAAGAAAATAAAAGTTAAATCCTATCAACTAAAAAAACCTACGATTACAGTTCAAGTTAGTTCTTTAAAACAATATGAAGTTGTTAAAAAATTAGGAATTAAACACATTTATTTTAATAATATTGTATTAAGAAATAATCCTTCTTATGTAAATGATCAAGAGATTTTAATTGGTGGATATGGAGCAATTGAAAAGTATCACAATCAAAATAAGACTTTAGTTGCTGATTATTCTTTTAATGTTTCTAATTATTTAGATGTTGCTTTACTTTCTTCTTTCGATGTAGATAGAATTACTTTATCTACTGAAATAAATAAAGAACACATTAATAATTTAATTAATAATTATTTCAATGAATTTAATACTTATCCTAATCTTGAATTAATTGTATATGGAAGAACTAAGTTGATGCATACAAAATATTGTCTTTTAAAAAGATTAGGATTATGTGGAGAATGTAAAAACAAACAATTTAGTTTAAAAGATAAATTTGAACAATTTCCAATTAGTTTTAATGCGGATTGTTCAATGAATATTTATAATAGTAAAATTTTTAATATCTTAGATGATGTTAAATTTTTAAATGGCATAAATTATTATCGTTTAGTTTTTACTAATGAAAGTGAAGAAGAAATAATTAATATTATTAATAGTTTTAAAAATATTCTTGATAATAAAGAAACTTCAAAAACTTTTGATTCAAAAACAAATACTCGTGGGCATTTTATTAAAAGTGCAGCTTAAAAATAAAGGAGAAACAATGTATAAAGAAATCGATTTTAATAAAGACATTGATTTTAATTTAACTAATTCTGGATATACATATTTTAAAAAAGAAAAATTAGTTTTATTAAATTTTTATTCATATAATGGTCCAATAACTATGCAATATTTACCTAATGGTGGAATTCAATCAACTTATAATTATCATTTAATTATTAAAGTGAATAATGGTTTTTTAGCTTGTGATGAAGTGATTTATATGAATAAAAAAATGACATCAAAAGAATTTATTGAAAATAATCAAAATTTAATAAATACAATTTTACCTTCATAAATTAAGTAATTTTTCAAAAAACCTTGCAGAACTAAGACTATTTTTTAAAAAAACTAATAATAAGTAAAAATGAAATAGTATTAATACACTTATTAGTGTATAATACTTTCATGCAAAAAATTGACAGTTTTACCAAAGAAATTAAAGAGGAAATTTGTTCTTTTAATGAACTAACTACCTCTCAAGAAATATCTTTACTCTCTGCATATATAAGAACAAATGGCTCGTTAGTTTTTAAAAATTTAAATGATTACATCATTCTTGAATCCGAAAATGCTAAAGTAATTAAATTTATTTATGGTTTATTAAAAAATAATTTTAGTTTTGCTAATATTCATTTTTCATATAAAAGAAAAATGAAATTAAATAAAAATATTAAATTTGTTTTAGAAGTAAGTGATGCTAATAAGATTAATGAAGCTCTTGGAATTAATTTTTTAGAAAGCAAAATAACTTATCGATTAATTGATAAAGAAATTAAAATAAAAAGTTACTTAGCTGGTTTATTTTTGGCTAGCGGAAGTTGTAATGATCCAGTTTCATCTAACTATCATTTAGAAATTGTTTTAAAAGATGAAGAATTTGCAAATCAAGTAATTAAGTTAACTAATAAGATTAAAAATATTAATTTTAATTTCAAGTTAATTAAAAGAAGAAATTCATACGTTGTCTATTTAAAAAAATCAGATCTTATTAGTGATTTTCTTGCTTTTATTGAAGCAAATGCAAGTTGCATTAAATTTGAAAATGTTCGTGTAGATCGTGATTTTTCAAATGTAACTAATCGATTACTAAATTGTGATACTTATAATTATAAAAAAACAATTCAAAACTCATCATTACAAATTGACTATATTAAATTTATTGATAAAAAATTAGGTATTAAAAATATTTCAAATCCTAAAATTAAAAATCTCTGCTTATTAAGACTTCAATATCCTGAAGCTACTTATAGTGACTTAGCAAAATATTTAGGCGAAGAAATGGAAGTAAGTATTTCAAAAAGCAATATAAACCATTTATTTAGAGCAATTAAGGAGTTAGCAATTAAATTAAATTATGAAAATTAATGAAATTATTGATATAAATTATGAATTTGGCAAAAGAGTTAAATATTTAAGAAATAAATTAAATATTTCTCAAGAAGAATTAGCTTTTCGTTGCAATATTAATAAAAATTATTTAAGTGATGTTGAACGAGGAGAAAGAAATCCTACTTTAAAAGTTATTCAAAAGATTGCTAATGGTTTAAATATTGAATTAAGCGAATTATTTTTAGGAATAAATAGTCGTTTATAAGCGTTTTATTTTAAATTGAAGATATTAGAGGTTATAATTTTAATATGAAAAATTTAATTATTTATAAGTCAAATACTGGTCATACCAAAGAATATAGTGAAATGCTAGAAAGAAGGATAAGCGGTAAATTAATTAGTATTGATAATTTAAAAAAGAATGATATTAAGGAAGCTGATAATATTTTTTATGGAGGTCCATTAAGAAATAATGTAATTCTTGGACTTAAAAAGTTTTTAAAATATTGCAAGTTATTCGAATCAAAAAATGTTTTTATTTATGCTGTAGGAATGGAACCATATAGCGAAGATAAAAAGGAAAATGTAATAGCTTCTAATGGATTAGATTTATACCATGTGCGCTTATATTTTTTACAAGGAGGCATAGATTTATCTAAAATGAAATTTCCAATGCGTCAACTATTACTTTATGGTCTAAAACGTTCGCTAAAAAAAGAAGGACTTAGTGAAGATTTACTTGAACAACGTATTAATAATCCAATAAATATGGTTAATTCATCAAATTTAGATCATATGATTGATATATATCGTAGGGTAATTATTAGAAAATAAATATGGAAAAGTTATATTCATGTAATAATATGCACTGTGCTGCATGTAAAGTTAATATTGAAAACGAATTAAAAAAAGTTGATGGCGTTGTCGATGTTGAAGCAAATGTTATTACTTCCAGTGTAAAAGTCTTAACAAACAAAAATGTTAATGATGAAATACTTATTAATAGTTGTAAAAATATTGGGTATAATCTTGAAATAATTGATGAAGATGAAATATTAAATCTTAATAAAAATGATAAATCAAAAAGTGTATTGATCCGAATTGTTTTTGGTCTTATATTATTGATTCCTTTAATATATTTAGGTATGGGAAGTATGTATCCAAATGCTATACCTCAATTTTTTAAATCACCGGTTTATGTTGGCGAATATATACAACTTGCCTTAACTTTAATTATTATTGGTTTATTTTTTAATTATTATAAAGATGGATTTAAAGCTTTAATTAAACTTACTCCTAATATGGATACTTTAGTATTTTTAGGAAGTTTATTTTCTTTAATTTATAGCTTATATACTAATATCAATCATACGGTAAACCCAAATATTTCCTATGAACATGTTCATTTATATTATGATAGTGCAGCAATGATTTTAGTCATCGTTACAATTGGAAAATATATTGAATTATTAAGTAAAAGAAAGGCAAAAACAACTATTAATGAACTTTTAAAACTTCGTCCTAAGACAGCACATTTATTTAAAGATAATAAGGTCGAAGATATTGAAAGTAAATATCTTAAATTAAATGATGTAATTATAGTTAACCCTGGAGAAGTAATTCCTAGTGATGGAATAATTATTAGTGGTAAAAGTAGTGTAGATGAATCGATTATTAGTGGTGAAAGCTTACCAATTTATAAAGAAGATGACGATCATGTTATAGGTGGAAGTTTAAATATTGATGGAACATTAAAAATTAAAATTAGTAAAGCAAAAAAAGATAATGTTTTGTCTAAAATAATTTCATTAGTTATGGAAGCAAGCAATATGAATAATAAATTAACTAGGAAAATTGATATTATCGCTAAATATTTTGTTCCTGTAATTATTTCTCTTGCTATATTAACTTTTGTTTTATGGATAAGTATTCCGAGTAATCATGATTTTAATCAAGCTTTTAGTTTTGCTGTTAGTGTTATAGTAGTTAGTTGTCCATGTGCTTTAGGCTTAGCTACTCCAATTTCCTTACTAGTAGGAAGTAGTGTATTTGCTAAACAAGGAATTTTAGTTAATAACAGCGAAGCTATTGAACAATTAAAAGATGTTAATGTATTAGTTTTAGATAAAACAAATACTATCACTAATGGTGAACTAGATGTCGAAAAGGCTCAAATTTTGACAAAAAGCCTGCAAATCCTTGATGAAATTTATACTTTAGAAAAATATTCAACTCATCCATTAGCTAAAGGAATTGTTAAGTTCTTAAATAAAAATAAGATTTCAAACGATTTTATTTCAAATGGAATTGAACCTGGGAAAGGAGTTTATGCTAATTTTAAAGAACGTAAAATTTATGTTGGGAATATAAAATATTTGCTTGATATTAAAAAGAATGTTGATAAAGAAGTTCTAGAAACTATTGATCAAGAAACAAAAAATGGTTTGTTACCACTAATTGCTTTTAATGAAGATGAGATATTTGCTATTTTCTATTTAAAGGATAAATTAAAATTTAATGCTAAAGAATTTATTCATGAAGCAAGTAAATATTTTAAAAGAATAATTTTATTAACTGGTGATAACTCTATAATTGCTAATCAAATTGCTGGTGAATGTAACATTAAAGAAGTAATAAGTGAAGTTCTTCCAAATGAAAAATCTAATATTGTAAAGTCTTTGCAAGAAGAAGGAAATAAAGTAATGATGATAGGTGATGGTGTTAATGATTCTATTGCTTTGAATTTAAGTGATATTGGAGTAGGAATAGCTAAAGGAAGTGATGTTGCTCTAGCTAGCAGTGATTTTATTTTAATGCGCAGTAATTTATTAGATATTATAAAATTGATAAAGATTGCTAAAAGAATTAGATTTAATATTTCATTAAATTTATTTTGGGCATTTATTTATAATATTATATTTATTCCGATTGCAGCAGGAGCTTTTGCTTTTTTTAATTTTACTTTATCTCCAATGATATGCAGTATGCTTATGGCTCTTTCAAGTGTTACTGTTTGTCTAAATGCTTTAACATTATTTTTAAATAAAAATAAATAATATTTACATTAGTAAATATAACTAGATTAATATATAATTCTAAATATGGAAAACGAAGTAGGTATTAAAGTTTTAACTACTAATAAAAAAGCTCACTTTAATTATTTTTTAAGTGATTTTTTAGAATGTGGAATCGAACTTTTTGGTACTGAAATTAAATCTATTCGTAATCATAATTGTTCTATAAATGAGGCATTTGTAGTAATTAAAAATTTGGAAGTTTTTATTATTAATATGAATATAGCTCCTTATGAATATGGAAATATTTATAATCATGAGCCATTAAGAAATAGAAAATTGCTCCTTCATAAAAAAGAAATTTTAAAATTAAATAACAAAGTGATTAAAGATGGTTATACACTTATACCAACAAAAATATATTTAAAAAAAGGTCGTTGCAAAGTTGAAATTGCTCTTGGAAAAGGCAAAAAATTATACGATAAACGTGAAACAATTAAAAAAAGAGATGATGAAAGACATATTGCTAAGGCTTTAAAGAGGGATGTATGAGAAAGCAAACACTTTTATATAAAATTTGTTATAGTGCATTGTTTATAGCATTAACAATAATTTTATCGCGATTTTTTGCATTGCCTGGATTATTTGGCTTAAGTTTTTTAAAAATAAGTTTTGCAAATAGTGTAGTTTTATTTTCTTCATTTTATTTAGGTCCATTATGGGGAATGATTGTTGGTGGGGCTAGTGATGTACTTGGAGCAATTTTATTTCCTCAAGGGGGAGCTTTTAATCCACTATTTACAATTCCTGCTTTATTGACAGGATTATTTCCATATTATTTCTATAAATTAATTAATTATTACAAAATAGAAAGAAAAATTCCGATTGTCTTAATGATTTTATTAAGCGCTTTCGCGATTTTTTCAACTGTAATTTTATTAACTAATGATTCAATAGGATATGGAAAAACGAATTATACTTTTGAACCATGGCTTAAAATTACTTTGATATGTTTAATTTTTGGCTTATCAATTTTTTATATAACAGCAGCTGTTATAGTTAAAATTAAATTTAAAAACAAGAAAATTAACGAAAATTATAATATTTTCACTTTAATGTCCAGTATGTTTTTAACTTATATGCTAATTAAAAATCCTATAAGCAGTATTATTACTGCCTATGTATTAAATTATGATTTCTTGTTTGTTTTATTTATTAAATTAATGACAGGATTTTTTACTTGTTTAGTCCATAGTATCATTGTTATTTTCTCTTTAAATATTACTTTAATGTTAAATAATCGCAGTGCTTTACTTGAACCTATGAAGTTGCCTTTTAAAAAGGAGATACAAAATGAAAAAAGCGCTTAAAATTATTATAGTTATTGGTGTTTTATTAGTTATTGTCTTAGCAATTTTTTTAATTGTTTATGGAATATTACCACAAGATAGCATTACTGGTGGATCAAGTTGTAGTGGTGGAAGTTGCACTATAGGTTAATTTTGTAAACTTTCTTTGCATTATAATACATTAATTTTTGATAGTCTTTATTTGATAAACGAATTTTATTATGAAAATAATCTTGATAAATTTGTTCATTTAATGTTTCAAAACCATCAATTGGATTATCAGTACCAAACATGACACGATCCATTAAATTATTAGCTTTTAATAATTTAATAAATTTCATATCAACCCAAGCAGTATCGCAATATAAATTTGGATTGTTTTTTAATACTTCAATAGTTATTAAATGATCACTAAGCAACTCACAATGAGCAGCGATAAAAGTTAAATCATTAAACTTTTTACAAACTCGATCCATATATATTAATTTAGAGTATTTATCATTAGCGGTATGAACTAAAATTGGCAAATTATATTTTTTAGCAAGATAAAAATATGGATAATTTCTTGGATCAGTAATTTTAAGCTGAGAAGTATAAGGATGAAATTTTAAACCATATATAAATTCTCTATGTTTTGAAATAAAAGTGTCTAATTCTTGAATATTTTTTTCAAATCTTGGTCTACACCGTATAAGCATACCAAAACTATCTGGATATTTTTTCACAAAGGAAAGAGCTTTTTTTGAGCCTTCAATTTGTGGGACTATTTTGTTTTTATGTTCGCCACTAACTTCTGTTCCATCAAAAGAAAACAAAGTGAAGTTCACTTTGTTTTTATTTGTTGAATATATAAGCATTTCTTTAGCTTTTGCTAAAGTTGGCCAATATCCTAAATGGGCATGTGCATCAATTATTTTGTGCATTATCTTTCATTTTAATTTTTGGATAAACCATGTTTTTATTCTTCTTGTTAGGATTTGTTGTATCGATTACTTTTGAAGAATAAGGAGCATTTGCACCTGGTTGTGTATAGTAGTTACTAACGTAATAATAATTGATTGGAGTTTTTGCAAAATCTTTTTGTGATGGATAATAGACTTTTCTTCTATTTGCTTTTGAAATATATGTACAACCAACATTTAAATAAGCAAAGAAATTAATAACAGCAAAAAGTGCAATTAACCAAAGAACAATTGAATAACCAATTTGTTTAACTAAAGTAATTAATGCCTCTTTATTTTGGAAGTCAATGCCTTCTAATGTAATACCTTTAAATAATAATGCATCTCTAAAATGATTTAATCTAGATTCATAAATTCCACCAGAATCAGGACTAACTAAGATTGAAAATACGATTGCAGTAGCACCAGCAATAATTGCAGTTAAAATTAATAACCAAAATATATATAAGAATGGAGACCATTTTCCACGAATAATACTTAAAAGTATCAATAAAATGAAAAATATAGCAAATATTCCAGGAACTAAATATACAATTAGTACTAAAATATTAATATTTTTCCGTGGTAATGCTAAACCGTTGCCGATGACTGTTGGGAGTTCTTTTAATTCGAAATAACCTTCAACCCCAAAAGCAGCTTGACTCCATGAATTTACTGTTACCAATAAAATAAGTCCAACGAACACTAAAAGTGCAATAAAATTAAACAAATATTTTTTAAAAACCTTTACTTCCATATTATTAATTTTAAAATATAATTGAATTATTTTCTATATATATTTATAGAAGAATTCGAAAATTTAGGAGAAATTTATGGATTTAAGAGAAAGATTTCTAAAATATGTTGCATTCGATACAAAAAGTGATGAAAATAGTGAAACATTTCCAAGTACAGCTTCGCAATTAGCATTTGGAGATATGCTTGTAAATGACCTTCATGAGTTAGGGTTAATGAATGCTTATAAAGATGAATTCGGTTATATATATGGACGAATTGATGTGAATAAAGATCAAACAATTGGATTAATTGCACATATGGATACAGCTCCTGTTTTTGATGGAGGATTAAAGGAGCCTTTAATTATTAATAGTTATGATGGAAAGGACATATATTTAAAAAGTGGTGATGTTTTGAGTTTAAATGATTTTCCATTTTTAAAAGATTTAAAAGGCGAAGATCTTATATGTACTGATGGTTATCATTTACTTGGTGCTGATGATAAAGCAGGCATTGTTATTATTTTTGAAATTATAAAATATTTTTTGTTACATAAAGATGAATTAAAAGTTAATTTAGCAATTTGTTTTACTCCAGATGAAGAAATAGGTTTAGGAGCATCTAAATTTGATGTTAAAAAAATGAATGCTAATATTGCTTATACAATTGATGGTGGACCAATTAATTATGCTAATTATGAAAATTTTAATGCGGCAAGTGCAAAAATTATAATTCATGGAATTAATGTTCATCCAGGTTCAGCTAAAGATATTATGATTAATGCAAGTTTACTTGCCATAGAGTTAAATAATTTATTACCTTCGGAAATGATTCCTTCAAAAACAGAAGAATATGAAGGATTTATTCATTTAGAAGAAATTAATGGCGATGTAAATAAAGCAAGTCTAAGTTATATTCTTCGTGATCATGATTTAGAATTATTACAAAATAAAAAAGAGTTAATTTTAAAGGCAGTTGACACTATTAAGAATAAATATCCAAAAGCTCAAATTGAATATGAAATAAAAGATAGTTATTTAAATATGGCACCTGAAATTATTCATCATCCTGAAGCATTATTAACTATAAATAATGCATATTTAAAATCTAATGAAACAATATCTTATTTACCTATTAGAGGTGGTACTGATGGAGCAACTATAACATACATGGGTTTACCTTGTCCTAATTTAGGAACTGGAGGATATAATGCTCATGGTAAGTTTGAACTAGTATCATTAACGCAAATGAATAAAATGATAGAAATATTAAAAAATATGTTAAATTAAAAAAATAACTTAGTTTTGCAGGCTTTTTTTAAAAAATTCTTAGTTTTCGTCGCGTTTTAAATACAAGTATGTAATAATTGATTTACGTGTAATAATACCGATAAAATTTTTCTTATCATCAAGAACTGGAACAAAGTTTTGATTGTTTGCAGCAATCATTAACGAATCCATTTGAGCATTATAATCAATAGGCATGTAATCAACATGTCTTTCAATTTCTTTCATCGAAATATTATTAAATATATTTAATGATTTAAAAGGATGATCTTTTAAATAATAAAGCAAATCCCCTTCACTAATAGTTCCTATATATTTCCCTTCTTTATTTAAAATTGGAACTACTTGATAACGATGAAATTCAAAAAATTCTAGCACTTGACGAATGGACATATCATCTAAAACGTATTTAATTTGACTTTTTGGTGTAAGAAAAAACAAAACATTCATGAAAATATTATAACATTGCAAAGATTTAGTGTAAAATATAGCATAGTTTATTAGGAGTAGATTATGGATAGGGTTACTTGGGATGAATATTTTATGACAATTGCACTATTAAGTGCAAAAAGAAGTAAAGACCCATCAACACAAGTTGGGGCTTGTATCGTCGATAACGAAAACAAGGTTGTTTCAATTGGCTATAATGGTATGCCAAGACATTGTGATGATACAAAATTAACTTGGGAAAAAGGCGAAGATTTAAACAATAAGTATTTATATGTTTGTCATGCAGAGTTTAATGCTATTTTAAATACTCGCGATGGAAGTCATTTAAATGGTTGTAAAATTTATGTAACTCTATTTCCTTGTAATGAATGTGCTAAAGCAATTATTCAAACTGGTATTAAAAAAGTTATATATTTATCAGATAAATATCAAGATCAATTATCAACTAGAGCTAGTAAAAAATTATTTGAAGTAGCTGGAGTTGAAATCGAACAATATAAAGGAAGATATACAAGCGTTGAATTAAAATAATATGAATGAATATGCAATTGAAGTAAAGAATGTTTCTTTTAGTTATAAAAAAGATGATGTTGTTTTAGATAACATTAATTTTGCTATACCAAAAGGAGCTTATGTTACTTTAATTGGGCATAATGGTAGTGGAAAATCTACTTTAGCAAAATTATTATCTTGTTTAATTGAACCAAATAAAGGTGAAATATATATTAATGGTTTATTAGGAGTTGAAAAAAATCTAAAAGAAATTAGACGTTCAATTGGAATTGTTTTTCAAAATCCAGATAACCAATTTATTGGTACAACAGTCGAAAGTGATATTGCCTTTGGTTTAGAAAATAGAAATTATGAAGTTAATAAAATGCATAATTTAGTTCATGAATATGCAAAAAAAGTAGGAATGATAAATTATTTAGATAAAGAACCAGCAGAATTAAGTGGTGGCCAAAAACAAAGAGTTGCTATTGCTGGAATTTTAGCTCTTGATTTAAAAATTATCATTTTTGATGAAGCGACATCAATGTTAGATCCTGAAGGTGTAAGCGAAATTAAAAATTTAATATTTGAAATGAAACGTAATGACCCACAATTAACTTTTATTTCAATTACACATGATATTGAAGAAGCTTATTTAAGTGATTATTGTATTTTATTAAATAACGGAAAAATTTTTAAAGAAGGTTCTCCAGATGAAGTTTTTAATAATGAAGAAGATTTGAAAAAAGTTTCTTTAGATGTTCCTTTTGTTTTAAAAGTTAAAAATTCTTTAAAAGAAAAAGGAATATTTATTCCAAATGAAATTAAAACAATTGAAGGTTTAAGTGAATTTATATGCAAATAGAAGTACACGATATATATTTAAGTTATAACTTTAATCGTCCTGATGCTTTTGAAGCTATTAAAGGAGTAACTTTAAACATCGAAAAAGGAGATTTTGTTGCTTTAGTTGGAAAAACCGGAAGTGGAAAATCAACTTTAATTCAATGTTTTAATTCACTCTTATCTCCAAGCAAAGGATATGTTAAAGTTGATGATTTTTATATTACTGGAGATAAAAAATTAAAGAAATCTTTATTAAAAAACGAAACAAAAGAAATTATAAAACTAAACAAACGTAATTATTTATTAAGAAAAAAAGTTGGTATGGTTTTCCAATTTCCTGAATATCAATTATTTGAAGATACTGTTTTAAAAGATGTCATGTTTGGACCGAAAAACTTTAAAATACCAGAAGAAGAAGCAAAAAAATTGGCAAAAGAAGCTTTAAAGAAAGTTGGTATAAATGAAAATTATTATGAAAAAAATCCATTTGAATTAAGCGGTGGCGAAAAAAGAAGAGTTGCAATTGCAGGAGTGTTAGCTAGTCAACCAGATATTTTAGTTTTAGATGAACCTACTGCAGGACTTGATCCACAAGGTAAAAAAGAAATTATGAATCTAGTTAAGGATATTCATAAACAAGGAAAAACTATTATTTTAGTTACTCATGATATGGATGTTGTAAAAGATTATGTTAATAAAGTTTTTGTCTTAAATGATGGTAAACTTATTAAAGAAACTAGACCAAATTTATTATTTAAAGAAACTGATTTATCTAAATATTCACTAGAAATTCCTACATTTTACAAATTCATAAATCTTTTAAAAAACTCAAGTTTTAAAGGGAATTTGAATGAAATTGAGACTTTTTCAGGTTTAGTCGATGAAATAGCGAGGGTGTATAATGACTAATATTTTTGGTAAATATAGAAACTACAACACCTTAATTCATCACATGGATCCAAGAATTAAAATTTTTGGATTAATTGTAATTATGGTTGTTTGTTTTTTACCTTATGGTAATTTAATGAACACGATTTTAATTTTAGGAATTTTGGCTTTAGTAATTATTTTATTAATGGTTTTAAGTAAGTCATCTTTCTTAGATTTTTTAAAAAGCTTAAAAGTCATGTGGATAATGGCAATCTTTCTTTTAATTATTAATTTATTTGTGCCAAATTCAACTTATAACCATCCAATGATTATTTTTTCTAATGGATATACTTTATACTATGAAGGATTATTAAATACATTCATGGTTTTGGTAAGATTAATTTTAATGATTGCTTTAACATTAGTTCTTACTAGTACAACAACTCCAATGGATATAACATTTGCTTTTGAATGGTATATGTATCCTTTAAAATTTATTAATTTCCCAATTTCAGCAATCGCTATGACTTTATCGTTAGCTTTAAGATTTATTCCTACCTTACTTGAAGAAGCCGATCGTATTATGAAAGCCCAAAAAAGTAGAGGTGTTGATTATAATCGAGGTTTTATAAGCAAAAAAATTAAGTCTATTACAACTTTAATTGTTCCTCTTTTGGTATCTTGTTTTAGTATTAGTGACGACTTAACCTTAGCTTTAGAAGCTAGAGGATACGATCCTTATGAAAAAAGGAGTCGTTATCAATCTTTAAAATTTAGCATTATTGATTTATTTGCAGTAATTTTTATTATTTTAATCTTGGCATTTTTCATTTTTGTTAGTGTTATTGCTGCTAGTTATAACATTAATATTTTGGAATATTTATTTCCTGTTATTAAAGGAGCAACCTTTTAATGAAATATAAATTAAATTTTAGTTATGATGGAACAAATTATTTTGGATATGCAAAGCAAGTTGATAAAATTACACTCCAAGAAGAAGTTGAAACTAAGTTATCTAAAATTTTAAATAGTAAAATTAAAATATATGCAAGTGGAAGAACTGATAAGAAAGTTCATGCAATTGAGCAAGTAGCTGATTTTACGATTGATAAAGATATTGATTGTAATAAACTAAAAATTCAATTAAATAAAATCTTAAATGATGATATTCATATTAATAATATTGAAAAAGTAAGTGAGGAGTTTTCTAGTAGATTTTCAGCTAAGAAAAAAACTTACATTTATATTATAAACCCTGCAGAACCAACACCTTTTTTAAGAAATTACGAATTTTTTGAAAATAGAATTGATCTAAATAAAATAAAAGAATGCCTCAGTTTATTTAAAGGAAAGCATAATTTTCAAAACTTCACTAGTAAGGAATCTGATGAAGATAATTTTATTAGAACTATTTATGATTTTAAAATTTTAGTTCGTAATGGAAAATATATTTTTAAGATAACTGGTAATGGTTTTATGAAATATATGGTTAGAAAAATTATCGGAGTTTTAATCGAAATCGGTAAAGGCAATTTAACAAAAGAATTTATTAAAGAAAATCTTGATGTAACTTCAAGAAACATTGTTACTTACACCGCTGGACCACAAGGATTATATCTTTTTAAGATATATTATTAAGTAAAAGAGTTTGTATAAGTTGAAATCACTTATTTAAAAGTAGTAAAATTAATAAGATAAAGGAGAGATTTATGGGTAGACATTTTGAAGTTAGAGCCGCAGCAATGGCTGCAACAGCAAAACAAAAAAGTGCTGTTTATATGCGTGCTAGTAAAGAAATATATATGGCAGCTAAAAGAGGCGTTCCTGACCCTAACTCTAATCTTGCATTAAGAGCTGCAATTGATAAATATAGAAAATCATGTCCAAAAGATGTAATTGAAAGAGCAATTAAAAAAGCTCAAGGTGGCGATGCTGAAAACTATATTGAAGGACGTTATGAAGCATATGGACCAGGAAATAGTTATTTAATTATTGATACATTAACTGATAATACTAATCGTGCTTTAGTTAATGTTAGAACTTGTGTGACAAGAAAAGGCGGACATTTAGGAAGTGTCTTATATAACTTTACATTAAATGGATTATTTGTTTTTGATACTAATAAAACTGCTGAAGAATTAGAAGAAACTTTAATTCTTAACGATGTAGATGTTTTAGATGTTAGCGTTGAAGATGGCAAAGCCGAAGTATTAGTAACTGATGAAGCTTTTGAAAATGCTAAAAAAGTATTAAATGATGATGGAATTAATGACTTTGATGTTGCCGAAGTTAGATTTATTCCAAACGAAAAAATAACTCTTGAGGGAGAGGATTTGAAAAAATTTAATGATTTATTAGATTCTTTAGATGATTGCGAAGACGTACAAGCCGTATATCATAACGTTGAAAGATAATTTAACAATCAAAGGAGATAAAAATGAATAACGAAGTTAAATATGCTGTCATTCCTTGTGCAGGAAAAGGAACGAGATTTTTACCAATCACAAAAGGCGTCCCAAAGGAAATGCTTAATATAATTGACACGCCTACTTTAGATTACATTGTTGATGAATTAATTGCTGGAGGAATTACTAACATTATCTTCGTTATTAGTAAAGATAAAGATGATATCAAAAAATATTATGATCGTAATATCGATTTTGAAAATGATTTGATTGCTAATAAAAAAGAAAAATACGCCGAAATTATTAAAAAGAATTCTACCAAAGCTCATTTTGAATATTGTGTTCAACATGAACAATTAGGTTTAGGTCATGCTGTTTTGTGTGCAAAAGATTTAGTTAAAAATAATAATTTTGTCGTTTGCTGTGGTGATGACATTACAACTTTTAAAGGTAAAGCCCCTGTTAAAGAATTAATTGAAGCATTTGAACAAACAAATTCAACAATTGTTGGCGGACAAAAAGTTCCTCATCAAGACATTAATAAATATGGTTCAATGGAAGTTGAAAAAGATTTAGGTGATGGTTTATTAAAACTATCTAATATTGTTGAAAAACCAGATGTTGATAAAGCTCCAAGTGATTTTGCTAGCTTAGGTAAATGGGTATTTAAACCAAATATTTTTACTGAATTAGAACATACTCCAAAAGGTAAAGGTGGAGAAATTCAACTTACTGATGCTATTGCTTTATTAATGAAAAAAGAAGATGTTTATTTTAAAGAATTCCATGGTAAAAGATATGACTGTGGTGATAAACTTGGATTTTTAAAAGCAATTATTGATGTAGCTTTAGACCGTGAAGATCTTGGAAAAGATTTATTAAATTATTTAAAAGAAAAGACAAAATAAAAAAAGAAGTATAAACTTCTTAAAAATGGTGCCCCAAACAGGACTTGAACCTGCACGGATTACCTCCAATGGATTTTGAGTCCATCGCGTCTACCAATTCCACCATTGGGGCAACGTTTTTATTTTATACTATATTTATTAATAAATAAATTGTTTATTTTTGTTCTAACAAAAATTATTTTATTGATTTTAATATATAAATTATATATATTATTAGTGGTCTAAGACCTTACTCGTTAGAGTGCCGATTGGCATTCTTTATTTTTTATAGGGGGTAAAATGGAAGATTTAAAAGTAATAGAAAGTGGTATTAAAGATCTTTTAAGTAAGATGAATTACGAATTATATTCTTTAAAATTTCTTAAAAGAAACAAGGAATATACTTTGGAAGTTATTGTTGATCGTGACGAAGATATCTCGATGGATGATATCGTTAAAGTTAGTGAAGCAATATCAACTTATTTAGATGAAATTGATTTTAGTGATGTCGCTTATACATTAAATGTAAGTAGTCTAGGTATTGAAAAACCACTTAAAGTAGAGAAATTAGAAAAGTATCTTAATCGATATATTTACGTCCATATTATCAACCCTATTGAAGGAAATAATTCTTATACTGGAACTTTGATTGATGTACAAGAAAATAAAATTTCCTTACAAATAATGATTAAGACTAGAAAGAAAATTATTGAAATTAATAAAGAAAACATCGATAAATGTACATTCGCAATTAAATTTTAGGAGAAAAATATGAAAAAGAAGAGTGAACTTTCATTAGAAACATTAGAACAATTAGGAAGTGCCAAAGGAATTTCAACCGAAGTTATCGTTGACATTATTAAAGAATCTTTTAAATTTGCTTACACAAAGAAACTTGATGAAGAATATGGAATTTATAAATCCAAAGTTTCAAAGAAAAACGCCCCAAAAGTTAAATTAAGTGACGCTTTAGTTCGTACTGAACTTGATTTAAAAAAAGGTGTTGTGGAATTATATCATCAATTCAAAGTTGTACCAGATGATGAAATTCAAGATGATTTTATTGAAATCGGTTTAAGTGATGCTCAAAAGAAAGATCCAAAATTACAAATTGGTGATTTTTATGAAGAAGAAATTGATTTAAGCGAATTTAGTTTACTCGATGTTAATAATTTCATTGCTAATTTTAAACAAAGATTATCAAAAGCTGAAAAAGATGCTTTATTAGAAACTTACAGTGATAAAATTGGACAAATTATTACTGGAACTGTTGAAAAATACAATCAAAATTCAGTCTTAGTTAATTTAGGAAAAACAAGTGCTACTTTATTTCCTCAAGATTTAATTGGCAAAGAAACTTATCGTCCAGGTGATCCAATTAAAGTTTATATTTGTGGAATTGGTAAAGATGATAAGAAAGGTACTCTTGTTAAAATTTCTCGTAGCAATCCAGGATTTTTAAGAAAACTTTTTGAAAACGAAATCCACGAAATTTATGATCAAAGTGTCATTATTAAAGATGTAGCTCGTATGGCTGGAGTTAGAAGCAAAGTTAGTGTTTATAGTAATGATCCTAATATTGACCCTAGTGGAGCTTGTATTGGACAAAATGGTAATCGTATTCAAGCTATTGTTAGCCAATTAGGAAACGCTCCTGAATCAAAAGAAAAAATTGATGTTATTACTTATAAACCAAATTTAGGTTTATATTTGGAAGAATGTTTAAAACCGGGTATTGTTATTGGAGCTAAAATTGATTTAGAAAATTCTCAAGCAATTGTTGTTACACAAAATGGTACTAGTAGTTTAGCAATTGGTGCTAGAGGATGTAACGTAATTTTAACTAAACAATTAACTAAATTAAAAGATATTCAAATAATTGATGAAGCTGAAGCTATCGAAAAGAATTTAGAATACACTAGTATTGATGAATTTATTGTTGAAGCTCGTGAAGAAGAAAAGAAGAAATATCGTGAAGAAGCATTAAAACAACAAAAATTAAATGAAAATAAAGTTAGTAAAGATAATGCTTCAATTAAAGAAGAAAACTTATTTACCAAAGATGAATTCGATGAAGATGAGTTAAATGAAGAACCAATTACTCTTGAAGAAACTAAAGTTACTGAAACTAATGTTCCTGAAGAAGTAGTTGAAACTAAAGAAACTCCTAAAGTTGAAGAAGAAGTTAAGGAAGAAGTTGTTGTTAAAGAAACTCCAAAGAAAGTTAAATATGAAGAAACAATTGTTCCTACAGAAGTTAAGACAACTACAACCTTAGAGTCCTTAGAAAAATCTTTAGAAGAAGAAAAAGAAAAAGAAAATAAAAAAGCTTCCTTCAAATCTAAGAAAAAGAAAGAAGAAAATAAAAACAAAGAACAAACTAGTTCAGTTAAAAAAGAATCTAGTAAAATGTCAATATATACTGAAGAAGAACTTGCTGAATTCGATGATGAACTCGAAGATGAATTCGATGATGAAGATTACAGCGAGTACGATAGTGACGATTACTACGATGCTTAATATTTAAGGAGATTAATATGAAAAAAGTTCCAATGAGAAGATGTTTAGTTAAAAATCAATCATTTCCTAAAATGGAACTTTTTCGTGTTGTTAAAACTAAAGATAACAAAGTTGTCTTAGATATTACTGGTAAATTAAATGGTCGAGGAGCTTATATTCATAAAGATGAAGAATCTATCGAATTAGCTCGTAAGAGTCGTGTACTTGATCGTGCATTAGAATGTCAAACAACTGATGAACTATACGATCGTATGTATAAATTTTTAGATGTATAGAGGAGGTAATTATGAAGAAGAAGGATGAACGTATTAGCAATGTAGAATATACTAATAAACCAAATAAGGACTATGCCAAAGTTAATAAAGGTGGTGTATTCGTATTTACTAAATCTATTACTGTTGGTGAACTCGCTAAAAAATTAAATGTTGGTGTTGGCGATATTATTAAGAAATTATTTTTGAAAAATAAAATGGTCACTATTAATCAATATTTAGATGATGAAACAATTGGTGAACTTTGCTTAGAATTTGGTTATGATTTCAAAAAAGAAGAAATTATTAAAGAAGAAGATTTTGAAAAAATCGATATTCAAGATAATGAAGAAGATTTAGAAGAACGTCCACCTGTTGTTACAGTTATGGGACATGTTGACCATGGTAAAACAACTTTAATTGATGCTATTAGAAATAGTAATTTAGCTGGTGAAGAATTTGGTGGAATTTCTCAAGAAATCGGTGCTTATCAAAAAGTTGTTCACAATAAAAAGATTACCTTTATTGATACTCCAGGGCATGAAGCATTTAGCGCAATGCGTATGAGAGGAGCAAGTGTTACTGATATTGTCGTTTTAGTTGTAGCAGCTGATGATGGAGTTATGCCTCAAACAATTGAAGCAATTGACCATGCTAAAGCAGCTAAAGTTCCAATTATTGTAGCAATTAATAAGATGGATGCTCCTGGAGCTGATCCTGAAAAAGTAATGACTGAACTTATGCAACATGACATCATTGCTGAAAAGTATGGTGGTGAAAATATTGTATGTTTAATTAGCGCTAAGAAAAAACAAGGTATTGATGAATTACTTGATGCAATTTTACTTCAAGCTGAAATGCTTGAATTAAAAGCTAATCCTAAACGTTATGCTATCGGAACAGTTCTTGAGGCTAATTTAGATAAAGGTGAAGGACCAAAAGCAACTTTACTTGTTCAAAATGGTACTTTAACTAATAGTGATTATATCGTTGTTGGTACTGCTTATGGAAAAGTAAGAAGAATGACTAATGAGCATAATCAAATTTTAAAAGAAGCTACACCATCTACTCCTGTAAGTGTTATTGGCTTAAGTGATGTACCTTTAGCTGGTGATAGATTTATGGCTTTCCCTTCAGAAAAACAAGCTAAAGAAATTGCTTCTAAAAGACAATTAAGAAAAGTTGAAGAAGAAAGAGCAAATAGTAATAATGTTGTTTCTTTAGATGATTTATATAATAAAATTCAACAAGGTAATTTAGCTTCAATTAATATTGTTTTAAAAGCAGATAGTACAGGAAGTGCTGAAGCTTGTAAATCAAGTCTTGAAAAATTAAATAGTGATCAAGTTAAAATTAAAGTTGTTCGTGCTGCTCCTGGAGCAATTACTGAAAGTGATATTTTATTAGCTGGAGCAAGTAATGCTATTATTTATGGCTTTAATGTTAGACCTAGCGCTTTAGTTAGAAAGAAAGCTGAAGAAGAAAAAATTGAAATTAGATTACATCGAATTATTTATGCTTTAATTGAAGAAGTTCAAGATGCAATTAAAGGTTTAATTAAAAAAGAAGAAGTTGAACATGTTTTAGGACAAGCTGAAGTTAGAAATGTTTTCAAAGTTTCAAAAGTTGGAACTGTTGCTGGATGTTATGTTACCGATGGTGAGATTAGACGTGATGCATTATGTCGTTTATTGCGTGATGGCACAATCATTTATGAGGGTAGAATTGAAACCTTAAAACGTTTTAAAGATGATGCTAAAGTTGTTAACAGTGGCTATGAATGTGGCATTAAAGTTGAAAATTTCAATGATGTTCATGAAGGTGATATTATTGAAAACTATGAATTAAAGGTCGAAGAATAATGGCAAATAGTGTTGAAAGAATAAAAGCAAATATTGCTAAAAATATTCGTGAGATTGTTCAATTTGAATTAAATAGTGAAAAAATTGACTTTTTAACTATTACTAATATCGAAGTAAGTAGCGATCATAGTTATGCAAAAGTTTATGTATCATTTTTTACTAATCCCACTAAAAATCTTGAATCTTTAAATAAAGTAAAAGGATTTGTTCGTTCATCATTAGCTAAACGTCTTAAATTAAGAAGAGTTCCAGAAATTAGTTTTGTATTAGATAATTCCTTTAATGAAGAAAAACACTTAAATGAATTACTTCAAAATGAATCAAATGAACTTAAAAATATGAAAAATAAAAAATAAAAAAATTCAAAAAATATTCACCTAGAAATAGGTGAATTTTTTGTTTATTTTTATAAAAAAGTATAGTTTTGCAAGGTTTTTACTTAAAATAAAGACTTTTTTTCTTTTCATTATCAATTAATTTTGATTATTTAAATTTATTTTATTTTGATAATTAATGAAACTTGGTCTTAATTATTTTATAATTAAGACGTTTGGAGGAAACATATGTATAAAAATCGTTTAGTAACAAAAGACACCTACTATGTTGGTGCAAGTGATAGAAGAATTGCTTTGTTTGAAAATATCTACCCACTTTCTAATGGAGTAAGTTATAACTCTTATGTAATTTTAGATAACAAAACATGTTTATTAGATACTGTTGATAATGATGTGTTTGATACATTTTTAGAAAAAGTAAAAGATGTGCTTAATAAGAGAAAACTTGACTATTTAGTCATTCATCATATGGAACCTGATCATAGTGCATCTATTAAAAAAATTGTTGATGAATTTAAAGAAGTTACCTTAGTTGTCAATTCAAAAATAAAAAATATGTTAGACAATTATTTTGACTTATCAGAAGTCAAAATGCTTATTGTTAATGAAGGAGATGTTTTAGATTTAGGCAATCATAAACTTACATTTGTGTTTGCTCCAATGGTACATTGGCCTGAAGTTATGATGTCTTATGATACTTATAGTAAAACATTATTTAGTGCTGATGCATTCGGAACTTTTGGCGCTTTAAATGGGAATTTATTTGCTCATGAAGTTAATTTTGCTCATGAATATTTAGATGAAGCAAGAAGATATTATACAAATATCGTTGGAAAATATGGTCCTCAAGTTCAAGCGGCATTAAAAAAAGCAAGTACAGTTGAACTTGAAACAATTGCTCCATTACACGGACCAATTTGGAGAAAAGATCTTTCTTATTTAGTTAATAGATATGATAAATGGTCCAAATATGAACCAGAAGTTAATGGCGTATTAATTGTTTATGGAAGTGTTTATGGTCATACTGCAAAAGTTGCTAATTTACTTGCTGATAATTTAGCTTTACTTGGAATCAAAGATATTAAAATGTATGATGCAAGCAAAACTGATGTAAGTGTTTTATTATCTGAAAGTTTTAAATATTCACATATCGTTGTTGCTTCAAGTACTTATAACATGGGTATTTTTACACCAGTTGAAAATTATTTATTAGATTTAAAAGCTCACGCTTTCCAAAATCGTAAATTTGCAGTTATTGAAAATGGTTCATGGGCACCTAATAGTGGTAACTTAATTAAAAAGATTTTAGGTGAGATGAAAAATATTACTATTCTTGAACCAAGTTTAACAGTAAAAAGTAATATTAAAGAAAATCAACTTGAAATATTAGATAATATTGCTAATGAAATTGCTAAAGACTTCCCAAAAGTAACTTTAAATGATAATCCATTATTTAAAATTAATTATGGTTTATTTTTATTAACAAGTTCATTAAATGGTAAATATAACGGATGTATCGTTAATAGTGTTAACCAAGTTGCTCAAAATCCTGATTTAATCATGGTTTCAGTTTCAAAAAATAATTATACTGCCAAAATTATTAATGAAACTAAGCAATTTAATTTAAGTATTTTAACAATTCATACACCATTTAGTTTATTTAAACGTTTTGGATATGCTAGTGGGAAAGATACAAATAAGTTTGAAGGATTTACTGACTATCGTTTAGCAAAAAATAATATTCCTTATTTAACTAGATTTGTTAGTGGATTTTTTGCTTTAAAAGTTGTTCAAGTAATTGATTTAAATAGTCATTTTGGTTTTATTTGTGAAGTAAACGAATCTAAAGAATTATCCAAAGACCTTCCTGTAACTTATTCTTATTATTTAGAAAACATTAAACCTGCAGTTCCTAGAAATCAGGAAGTTAAAAAAGGTTGGATATGTAAAATTTGTGGATATGTTTATGAAGGAGAAAATTTACCACCTGATTTTATTTGCCCAATTTGTAAACATGGAGCAAAAGATTTCGAAAGGATTAAATAATGGATAAATTAAGTTTTAATGAGTATCAAAAGCAAGCTTATGATTTAATTAGTGAAGAAGGAAAAAAAGATTTAATTACTAATGGCGTTTTAGGACTTGCTGGAGAAACTGGAGAATGTTGTGACATCGTTAAAAAATATAAATTCCAAGGACATGAACTAGATAAAGAACATCTAAAAGATGAACTTGGAGATGTTTTATGGTACATTGCCGAAACTTGTAGTGGATTAGGAATAACTTTAGAAGAAGTTGCTCAATTTAATTTAGATAAATTACATCATCGCTACCCAAAAGGTTTTAATAAAAATCAATCATTACATCGAGACGAAAAGGAATATAAGTAATATGAAGTACATTTTGGCTATTGATCAAGGAACAACAAGTTCACGTGCTTTAATTTTTAATAAATTTGGTAAAGTCGAATTTAAATCTCAAATGGAAATTGAATGTTTATTTCCTAAAGAAGGCTGGGTTGAACAAAATGCTTTAGATGTTTGGGTTAGTGTAATTAATGTTATTAACGATGCTTTAGCTAAAATGAATATTACTGTCGATGATATTTATGCAATTGGTATTACAAATCAAAGAGAAACAACAGTAATTTGGGATAAAAAAACTGGGTTACCAGTTTATAATGCTATCGTTTGGCAATCACGTCAATCCGCAAGTATTTGTGAAGAATGGGAACCATATAAAAAACTTATTCATAAAAAAACAGGATTAATTTTAAATCCTTATTTTAGTGCTTCTAAAATTAGATTTATTTTAGATCGTATCGAAAATGGTCAACAAAGAGCAGAAAATGGCGAATTAATGTTTGGAACAATTGATACATGGTTAATGTATAAGTTATCAAAAGGCAAAATATTTAAAACTGATGTTTCAAACGCATCAAGAACAATGCTATTTAATATTAATACTCTTCAATACGATAACGAGCTTTTGAAATTGTTTAATATTCCTAAAAAAATGCTTCCAAAAGTAGAAGAAAGCTATGCTTATTTTGGTGATGCAACATTCTTTAAAAAAGGAATTAGAATAAATGGAGTAGCAGGAGATCAACAAGCTGCTTTATTTGGCCAAAATTGTTTTGATGCTGGACAATCAAAATCTACATATGGAACAGGTTGTTTTATGCTTTTAAATACAGGTAATAAACCTATATTTTCTGAAAATGGTATTTTAACAACTATTGCTTGGAAATTAAATGGTGAAACTAAATATGCTCTTGAAGGTAGTGTTTTCATGGGTGGAGCCTGTGTTCAATGGTTAAGAGATCAATTAAAACTCGTAAAAGAGTCAGGAGAAACTGAAAAATGTGCAATTAATGCTAAAACTGATTTAGGAGTTTATGTTGTTCCTGCTTTTGTTGGTCTTGGAGCTCCTTATTGGGATGATGAATGTAAAGGAGCTATTTTTGGGTTAACTAGAGGTACAACTAAAGATCATTTAATTAGAGCAACTTTAAATTCGATTGCATATCAAGTAAAAGATGTCATGGAAGTTATGCAAAAAGATGGAAATATTCATATTGACGAATTAAAAGTTGATGGTGGAGCAACAAATAATAAATATTTAATGCAATTTCAAGCTGATATTTTGCAAACAAAAATTTTATTACCTTCAACTTCAGAAACAACTGCTTTAGGAGTTGCTTATTTAGCAGGTCTAGGAAGTAAGTACTGGCTTTCTTTAGATGAAATTAAAAAAATCCATCAATATAAAGATACATATGTTCCAAAAATGTCTAAGGAAGAAGTTGATAAGAAATACGAAGTTTGGAAAAAAGCAGTTGCTGCAACAAGGACATTTAGATGATAGATTTTACTTCCTTTGATGAAAAAATAATTGTAGCACCATTTTGTTTAAAACCCTTGTTTTTAAGCAAAAAACGTCTAAATCCTGGATTAAATTTTAAAATTCTTAGTTTAGAAGACCTTGAAAAAATATGTTTTGGATCTTTAAAAGATGATGCTTTAAGTAGCCTTTTTAACAATACTAAATACGATTATAACTTCATTAAAAATGTTTGCCTACAACTTCAAAAAGGTTTTAATAAAGACTTCAATCAAGATACAAAAAATATTTTTAATTTTTTAATAGATAATAATTTATTAAAAAAAGAAGAATATGAAAAATACCTTTTTAATGATAAAAAAGTTATTTTTATAGCCTATAACAAAAATCAAAATGAAGTCAAAAATGTTATTAAAGAGTTAAATTTAAAAGAAGTTGAATTTATTGATGTTTTAGATTTATTTGATGAAAAAGATCAATATTTATATCAATTTGAAAATATTGATGAAGAAATTCGATATGTATTAACAAAAATTATAGACTTAATAAATAGTGGAGTTTCTCCAAATGATATTTTATTAATTACTGATATCGAAAATAACTATTATTTATTAGAAGTATTTGCAAAAGAAATTGGATTAAAATTAAATTATCAAGATAGTCGAAGCATTTATGATACACAAATAGCTAAATTAATAGAGAAAAATCTTGTAAATTTAACTTTAGAAAATATCGATAGTTATGATGATTCAAGTGAAGAATTTAAAAAAATAAAAGAAATTTTATCTAGATTTAATATATTAACAAAAGAAAATAAACTTTTAAATTATCGAACAATTTTAAAAGAACACCCTTTAAATAATATAGATGAATCAGGTGTTAAAGTAACAACGAATTTAATTTTTAATGAAAATAAATATATTTTTGTAACTAATCTTGATAACCATTTTTATCTAAAAATTAAGAAAAATAATGATTTATTCGATGATTTAGTTAAACTTAAAAACGGTGTTGATACAAGTGATGATTTAAATTTAATAAACGATAATTTATATTTTTCATTTTTAAATTTATCAAATAAACTTTATCTTTCAATGAGTAAAAATTCTTTTTTAGGTCAAGAAACTGTTTCATTTTATTTTCAAAAAAAATATCAAAATTATTTTAAATATCTTAAAAGCGACTCATTAAACTATGATTATTCTAAAACAATTGCTAAAGCTTATTATTCACATTTTCTATATTTAAAAAAATATTTTAAATACATTAATGAAGAATATTATCTTTATCATAATTATTTTAAAGAAATTGATGAATATGATAATTCTTATTCAAGAGTCTCCTCTTTAGACTTTGATAAAATAACTACTTCATATTCAAATTTAGAGTTATTTTATGAATGCCCATTTAAATATTACTGTACAAAAATTTTACAAATAGATGAATTTCAGGACACTTTTTATACAAAATGTGGGAATTTTATTCATCAAATAATGGAAAATATTTATAAGGTTGACTTTGATTTTGAAGAGAGTTTTTCCTCTTTAATTGATAACTATGAGTTTACAAAAAAAGAAAAAATTTTCCTAAGTAACATTAAGGATGTTTTAAAAATTGTCGTCTTACGTTTAATTAATGAAAAGAAAAATTCTAAAATTAGTAAAACCTATCAAGAAAAAAATCTATTAGTTAAAATTAAAGATGATTTTATTTTAACTGGAAAAGTAGATTCTATTTTAGTTGCTAGTAATAATGAATTTCAAGCCTGCCAAATTTTAGATTATAAAACTGGGAAAATTGATTTATCGACTAAATATTATGAATATGGTTTAAACTTACAATTACCAATTTATGCTTATTTAATATCAAACGATTCAAACTTAAAAAATCTTAAAATAAGTGGTATTTATTATTTATGTTTTAATATAGATTCTTTGCTTTATAAAGAAGATATACATTATGATAATAAAATTAATGAGTTAATTATTAAAAATGGTCAAACAATTGATGATTTAGATACTTATTTATTATTTGAACCTAAGTTACTAGATTATTTAGATAGTAAAGCTGTTTATGGATTATCATATAAAGATAAAAGATTAAAAAGTAAACGTTTAATTAGTAATGATGAAAGTAAAAATTATAATAATTTAATAAGTCAAATTATTGAGTATTTTTATAAATCGATTAAAGAAGCTAATTTTGTTATTTCTCCATTTAAAGAAGCTAGTAACGAAAATGGAAAAAACGCTTGTAAATATTGTAATTTTAAAGATATTTGTTTTAAAAAAGAAAAAGATTATCGTAAATTAAAAGGTTTATTCGAGGTTAATAAATGAGCGAAGAATTTTTAAAAGGTTTAACTAAAGAACAAATTGATGCCATTAAAAGTAGTGGTAATGTTTTAGTTAGCGCAGGAGCTGGAAGTGGTAAGACTAGTGTTTTAACTAAAAGAGTTTTGTATAACCTTTTAAATGGTGTCCAATTAGATGAACTTTTAATTTTAACTTTTACTAATAATGCTGCTAATGAAATGAAAGAGCGTATTAAAAATACTTTATCTTTATATGAAAAGACAAAACATTTAGTTCCGTTTGTAGATAGTGCAAATATAACGACATTTGATGCTTATTTCCTTTATTTAGTTAAAAAATATTCATATGTTTTTAATATTGACGAAAATATTATTAATTTACCTGAAGATATTTTAAAAGTTAAAAAACACGAAGTTCTTGAAGAAATTATTAATAAATATTACGAAGATGAAGATGAAAATTTAATTAAAATAATTAAGACTTACACTTATAAAAATGATTCAAATATATTTAATTTTATTTTAAAAAATGATGATCTAGTTTCTAAAAATAAAAACAAATTTGATTTTTTAAATAATTATTATAATAATTTTTTATCTGATGAAGCTCTTAAGCTATTTAAAGATAATTATTTAAATAAAGGTATACAAAATAGATTTGAAATTATTAATGATTTATTAAATTTAACTGAAGAAAAATATCATCAAAAGTTTAATGAAAAATTCGATTATATTCTATCTAATCCAGATTTTGATTATTTAGCAAGTCTTGATAAAGAGTTTGCAATAATGCCTAAAAAATCTTTAGATAATAACTCAAATACTGTAAATCAAATTGTAAATTTATTTAAAAATCAATTTTTAGATATCTTAAAAGAAGTAGATGATTATCAAAATATTATAAAAATAGATAAAGAAAATAATCAAAAATTAATCCCATTTATTTTAAATATTGTTTATCAACTAGAAGTTAAAATAGATCAATTTAAAAAAGATAAACAAGCTTATACTTTTAATGATATAGCTTTAATGGCCAAAGAACTTTTATTAAAACATGAAGATATTAGAAATGAAATCAAAAAGAAATTACGTCTAATAATGATTGATGAATATCAAGATACTTCGAAATTCCAAGAAGAGTTCATTGATTTAATTGCTAATAATAATGTTTTTGTTGTTGGAGATGTAAAACAATCAATTTATGGATTTCGTGATGCCAATCCAAAACAATTTATTGATAAATATGAACTTTATAAAAACAATCCTTCTAAAGGCCAATTAATTATTATGAATAAAAATTTCCGTAGTCGTAAGGAAATTAACACCCATATTAATGAGTTATTTTCTAACATTATGAGTCTTGAATATGGTGGAGCAGATTATAAAGTTGATCATCAAATTGAAACTGGTAATGATTCATATGAAAAATATGGTAAGACTAGTGATAAACACGGAATTACAAGTATTACTTATAAAATAACTAAAAAAGATCGAACTGAAGCAAAAGTTTTAAAAGAAATAAATACTGTTATTTTAGATATAAAATCACGTGTTTATAATAAAATGCAAATTTTTGATAAAGATAAAAAGATTTTACGCGATGTAAGATTTAGTGATTTTACTTTATTATCACCTAAATCAACTAGATTTAAAGATATTGAAAGACTTTTCATTTTAAATGGTGTGCCAATAAATGCAATTTATGATGAAGACATTATTCAAGACGAATCAATTATTACTTTAATAAGTATCTTAAAATTTATAAATGAAACTAATAAAGAAGAACCAAATAAAGCAATTTTAAAACATGCTTTTTATTCAATTGCAAGAAGTTTCTTATTTAGTTATAAAGATGAAAAACTTTATAATTTATCTTTAAATGATTTATATCAAAATGATGAATTATATCTTAGATTAGAAGGGTTTTCTAATAAAAATAAAGGTTTTTTAATTCAAGATTTATTTTTAAATATAATAAAAGAATTTGATTTTTTAGATAAACTAACGTTAATTGGTGATAGTATTAGTAAAATTAAATTTACTAAAATTTTCTATGAGAAAACTAAAATCATGGATGAATTAAATTATTCTCTTGATGATTTTATTAGTTATCTTGAAAAACTTGACTCCTTAGATTTAAAAATGGAATCAAGAAAAGTTAATAGTGGGATTGATGCAGTTGGTTTAACTACAATTCATAAATCAAAAGGACTTGAATATCCTATTGTCTATTTAGTTTGTTTAGATGGTAAAGATAATAATAAAAGTGATGTACCAAAAATTTTCTTTGCAAATGATAAATTTGGATTTTTCTTTCCATCTTTATTTACTAAATCAAATAAAAACATTCATCAATTATTTTCTTCTTTATATATGAATCTAGATACTTTAAGTGAAAAAATACGTTTACTTTATGTAGCTTTAACTAGAGCAAAAGAAGAAGTAATTATTCCTAATTACATTGTTGAAGATGACGAAGCAAATGTTCAAATTGAAGATGAATTAAATGAAGATAATGAATTATATGGCGTTGCAATTAATAGTTTTGAAAAACTTAAAAATGCTAAAAATCTTAAAAATATTTTTGAAGCTTATGAATTAAAACTTGAATCAAATAATTATTATCAAAAACAATTTGAAGAAGTACTTGTGGAAGAACAAAAAAATAACTTAATTTTAAAAATGAAAGGATTTGACTTTAATTTTATTAAAGAGGAAAAAATTAAAGCTAGTAAAAAATTAGATCAAGATACTGATAACACCCTTTTAGAAATTGGAACTCGTTTACATTTATTAATGGAAGTTGTTAATTTTAAAACTAAAGATCTTTCTTTTATTAAAAATGAAAACGATAAAAAATTAATTCAAAATATCTTAGATAATCAAATATTTGCTAATTTAGAAAATTCTAAGATATATAAAGAATATGAATATTATGATAATGAATTAGATTATAGTGGCGTTATTGATTTAATGATTGAAGATAAAAATCATATTAAAATAATTGATTACAAATTAAAAAATGTCGATGATGAAAATTATACAAAACAATTAACTTTATATAAGAACTATATTGAAAAAACTTTTAATAAAAAAGTTAGTTGCTATTTATTATCTTTAGTTGATAATAATGTAAAGGTAGTTTATGAGTAAAAGTAGATACATTAGCAATATAGAAAAACTATATTACGGAAATAAAGAAGAAGTCCTTGAAGCTTTAAATGAAAAAAAGATTTGGATTGATAGAGTTTATTATGTTCCTGGTAATTTAGACTTTTTATTAGACGAAAACGGCAAAAAACATTATTTACAAATTGAAAGTGTCTATAGTGGCGCGCTTTTATTTAATAAACCTTCCTTTAAAGAGTTAAACTTTAATGATGAAATAAAAGAAGTGTTAATCAAATTAACAGAAGATTTTCGAGTTTTGAAATTAGATGATGATATAAATACAACCAATGATTTTTATTTTGAATATAATTTCAGTTTATTGGATTTATCAAGTTTTAAAATACTCTTCCCTAACTTTTTTAAAGGTATTACTCTAAGTGAACTTAATGAATCTTTTGATTTTAAAAATATTGATGTTTGTGATGCAATAAAATGCTTAATTTATTCGAAAACCTTGCAAAATTCAATTATTTTGTCAAAAAATCAATTAATTAATGATTGTTTTCCTTGTAATGTTTTGACTAAAATTTATGTAAAAAACACAGCTAAAAATGACTTGAAATTAACTTTAATAGAGATAGCTAAAAAATTTAAAATTGAAGTGGAGGAATACTAATGGTAATCAAAACATTAACAAAAGAAGAACTTATTAATTTAACTAAATCGTTATCTATTCCTAATAGTTTGGAAATTGATTATTTTTATGATTTATATACTGCTATTAACGAGACGATTAAAGAAATAATTAGTAATAACGAAAATTTTAGATTTACACCAGTAAATCCAATTTCTTTAGTTTTTTATATTTTAAATGAATATCAATATTCCACAAAAGATTTTAATGAAGAACAAATCGCAAAATTAAAAAAAGATGAGCGCTTCTTTGAAAATTTAGCTTCAACATGTGCTGATAAATATTTTACTAATGAACAATTAAACTATCGTTCTCATTCATTTTTAAATAAATTTAATACACAGGTCTCAACTTTAGAACTTTATTTAAACTTTACTTTAAGAAGTATTGATAACTTTAAAATAACAGATCGAGCTTCCCAATTAATTGTTGATATGTTAAGAAAAGCCTTCCAGCTTTCAAAATGTATTTTAAATTTATTAATTGATGGATTTGAAACTGAAGCTTTTTCGACTTGGAGAACTTTACACGAAAATGAGTGTATTTTAATTTGCTTAATTAAAAATGGTGAAAATATTTTTAGAAGTTATTTTAAACATATTCAATATGCTTTAGCTTACCGCAACCAAATTGCTACAAAAGAAGAAACTGATAAAATTTTTGAAGAAATTAAAAAAGAAATGAAAGAACATGAATTAAAAAGTAAAGATATGAAAAAATTTATTGAATATGGTTATTTATTTGCGATTCCAAATTTAATTTTTAATGAAGATTTTAAATTAAACTTTAGAGATGGTATTCAAAAAGTAGCTGGATTATCTTCATATTCAAAAACTTATGAGATGAGTAGTGAAATTTCTCATAGCTCACCTTTATTATTATTTAGTAATAAACAGTATTACTTTATCATTACTTTATTAAATTTATATGAAACTTTCTTTAGACTAGAAAAAATTTTCCAAGATTCATATATTTTATATGCTAGCGAAGCAAATGCTAAACAATATGCCCTTCTTAAAAATCGCTACATGTCACAATTACTTTACATCTATAAAGATGTTCAAAATCAATTACTTTCATTAAAAAGAAAAGACTCGAATTAACGAGTCTTATAATTTACCATCGCGGTAACAACTACCACCGATAAATTCTCTTAAAAGAGAATTACATGGCACCCATTTTTCATCAATTTCTTTAAAATATTTTAATATTTTAATTAATCTTTCTGCATCTGGGAAATATTCATTTTCTGGGGTTATTTTTGTTAATAATGGCATCGCATATTTTTTAAGAACACAAATTTCATAATTTAAAAAACTATCGAAAACATAATTTGCATCTTCTTGTGTATCATAAATCCATTTGAATTCACCCTTACGAACATTAGGCCACATTGATAAAGTTTCTTCTGCGCTAGCATTACGATATTTAAAATCTCTAACAATTCTTCTTAATAGTCTAACATCAGTCATTGATATAGGATTTTCTGCATCAACATTAATTTGAGCTTGTGGAGAAATATAGATTTTAAACTTTAAATATTTAGGAATTAAAGCAGTCATTTGTTCATTTAAGGCATGGATACCTTCAATAACTAATGGGTCATGTTCATTTATTTTTAATGTGCGACCTTCTAATCTTGAATTTGTTTTAAAATCAAATATAGGAAGTGTAACAGTTTTACCATTTAATAAATCAATTATATTTTTATTAAATAAATCTGTATCCAAAGCATCAATCGATTCAAAATCTGGTTTACCATCTTCACCTAAAGGTACTTGTTCACGTGTTTTATAGTAATCATCAATAGAAATTCTAACAGGATGAATTCCACGACTCTTTAATTCCATAACTAAACGATCGCTAAAAGTAGTTTTGCCACTACTAGAAGGACCAGCAATACAAATTAAACGAATATTATTTATACGATCTTCAATACGTTGTCCTAATTCACAAAGCATTCTATTTTGTCTATTTTCACATAAATTTATAGGTTCAACAGCCTCACGATTTTTAATTGAACTATTAATGTTCATGACATTAGCAAATTTTACGAGTTCACCCCAATTTTTTGTCTCGTATAAACTTGCAGCAAAAGTAGGTTCATCTTTGAATTCAGGAGTTTCCCCATTTGTTTCGCTTCTTGGATAGGAAATTAATAAACCTGGAGAATAAATTCTTAAATTAAAATCTTTTAAATAACCAGTGGATGGAACCATTCTTCCATACATGTAATTGTAATAGTTATCACATTTATAAAAGTGAACCATTTTTTCTGGACGATATTTGATAATTTTAGCTTTATCATCCATTCCAAATTGCTTATAAATTTCCAAAGCTTTATTTGTGTCGACGATTAATCTTGTTAAAGGTAAATCTTTAGCAACTAATTCACGCATTTTATCGTAAATTTCATTGACCATATTAATAGTTACAATTTTATTTTTGTTTATTATAGATGCTAAAATTGAACGGCTTATATCATAGGTCAACTTAAATTTAATATTTGGGTAGCAAAGGTATGCTGCCATACAAAATAAGTATCGAATGGAAGTTTCATAAACGCTCATTCCAGTTCGATCTTTAATATTGACAAACTCAACTTTTGAGTCATGATCTATTTCATAATATAAATCACGAGTTTTATTATCTACTCTGGCACATAAAATTGATTTGTCACCTTTTGTTAAGTCTAATAAGCGAATTTTTTTATCATAAAAATATTCAACATTATCGATTGTTATCTTGAAACTCATATTTTCCTCCGTGTAACAATAATATTATCATAGAGTTTAAGTAATTTCCATTTTTATATTATATTAATACTTTATATATAAAGTATTTATTGTTTTTTAACCTAAAAATTTTATAATATCTTTATGAACTTTAATTTACTTGATGCAGCTACTTTTTGGAAAGATGTAGGCGACTTCTTTAAGAAGTTTGGCTATGATTTATATAAATTTTGGATTAATCCTGATGAAGGTAATCCATATATTTTAACTTTGACCTTTGCAATAGTTTTTCTTATTGTAGGTTTTTTTGCTATTAAATTATTTATTAAATTATTAAGAAAAATCTTTAAAATTGGCAAAAAGAAGTTTGTTAATGAAAAAACAGTTAAAAATTTTATTGTTAACTCAATAAATGTCGTTTTAAATGTTTTATTAGTTGTGGTTTTTTTATCTATTTTAGGAGTTAATTTAACTGGAATTACAACAATTTTCTCAAGTGCCATTTTAGCAGTTGGTCTTTCCTTACAAGATGTGATTAGTAATTTTGCTAGTGGATTAATTATTTTATCTAATAAACCTTTTGTTGTTGGAGATTATGTAGATTTAAATAGAGGTGAATGCGAAGGAACCGTTGTTGATGTTAAATTTTTACATACAATCTTTGTTGATGTTGATGGACAAGAAATATATTGTCCAAATAAAAATATTACTAGTGCAACAATTGAAAACTATACAAGAAATCCAAATCGTAGAATTAATATTAATGTTAAAGTTGATTATAGTACTGATATAGATTTAATTAAAAAAGTATTATTAGAAATAGTTGACAGTGAACCTGCTGTTTTAAAAGATCCTAAACCAGCATGTTATTTAACTAGTATAGAAGAATATAGTTTAAATTTTTCTTTAAGATGTTTTGTTCCAATTGAAATTTATTGGGCAACTTTTTATCGTTTTAATGAATTAGTAATTAAAAAGATAAATGAAAACAATATTAAAATTCCTTTTAGAAAAATTGAGATACTTGATTCTAATAATAAGTCGATGGTGTTAGAAGATCATGAATAAGATTTTTAATTCGAATAAAAATATTTTATTGTTTTATCTTTCAATAATGGGTGGATTAACTTTATTAAGCCTTTTTGCATTGATTTTTGGAATTTATGAAATTAGTGCTATTTTAGCAATTAGTACCGCTTTTAATTTTTTTACACTATTAATAATGTTAAAGACAGAAATTAGGGATCAAAACCAACAAATTAGAATAAGTAAATTTGTTCTTTTTAGTTTACTTAGATTTATTTTAATGGCATGTGGAATATTTTTTGGAGTCTTAGTTTTATATTTTACTAATAAAGATGAATCAACATACCGCTATTTATATGCTTTATTTAGCGTTTTACCTATTTTTTGTTCTTTGATTTTATATTATATTAAAGGAAGTTATGAACATGCTTAATGTATTAATGGATTTTTCTAGATTTCTATCGACTGACTTAGATGATATTTTAAGTGGTTCATTTTTATCTACAATTATATTGATAATTTTATTAATAATTTTTGTCATTGTAATAAAAATCTTATCTATAAAAGCTTTAAAAAATCCTTTAGAAACTCCAAAAGGTTTATTTGGACTTTTCATAATGTTTGTTAATTTTATCGAAAACCTTGTCGTTGATATAATGGGAGAGAGGAATCGTGGATTTAGTATAATTATAGTTCCAATTTCAATGTATTTATTTTTTGCTTTTTTATTTGGCTTAACTGGTTTACCAAGTCCAGTTACAAATATTGCTTTTCCACTAATTTTAGCTTTCATTACTTTTGGAATGATTCATGGAACTGCAATGAAATATAATAAATTGAATTATTTTCATCGTTTTGTTGAACCAATTGCAGTCTTTTTACCAATTAATTTATTAACTATGTGGGCGCCATTATTATCTTTGGCTTTACGTTTATTTGGTAATGCAACTGCCGGTTATTGTTTAATGAGTGTTTTTTATTACGGATTAGCAAGTTTAGGCAGCATGATTACAGGTACAACAGGAGCAGTAGGAGCCCCTTGGGGTCCAGCAAGTTTTCTTTTCCCTGCTCCAATCACTGCTGTTTTACATATTTATTTTGATTTATTTAGTGCGTTTATTCAAACGACTGTATTTATTATGTTAACAATGATTTTTGTCTATCAAGAACAACCTGAGGACATTAATCAAGTTATAGATGATATCCAATATCAAAATTAGGAGGTACGGATATGGAATTTTTGTTAAATATTGCAAATGTTTTAGCAGACACTGGTGCTGACTGGCGCTATATTGCAGTTGGTTTAGCTGCTTTATCTATGGCTGGAAGTGGAATTGGTGAAGGTTTAGTTGTTGCTAAAGCAATGGAAGGAATGAGTAGAAATCCAGAAATGTATGGTAAGCTAAGAACTGGTATGATTTTAGGATGTGCTCTAGTTGAAACTACTGGTATTTATGCTTTATTAATTGCTATTTTAGCTTTATTTGTTGGTTAATAATCAAAATGAAAAAAGGAAATATAAAATTAACATTTTTATTTCTTATTTGCTCAATTTTACTTACTAGTTGTAATACTGAAAATTTAGGAAATGATATTTCTAATACCATTTCTGAAAATTTAATTCCAAATTTATATTCAACTTTAGCTCAAATTGCTGCAACAATTATACTTTTTGTTTGCATTATTTTTCTTGGATATAAACCTGCTAAAAAGTTTTTATCTAAAAGAAAAGAACTTTTAGATAAAGAAGTTGATGAAACTAAAAAGAATGCTGCTGAAGCTAAAATGAAAAATCTTGAAGCTGATAAAAATATTGCTGAAAGCAAAAATAAAGCTAAAGAAATTGTTAATCAAGCTAAAATTGATGCTAACATTCAAAAAGAGGAAATATTACAAAACGCTAATGAAGAAGCTAGTAAACGTTTAAAGGATACTGAATCTATTATTTCTAAGCAAAAAGCAGAAGCATATAAAGAAATTAAAGACGTCGTTGTTGATGTTGCTTTTGATGCTACCAAGAAGATTTTAGAAAGAGAAGTTAACAAAGACGATAATCAAAAAATTATTGATGATTTTGTTACTAAAATTAATGATAACAAGGAAGAATAAAATATGAACGATCTTTATTCACGTTATGCAATTGCTTTTGTAGAATTAGCTAAAGAATCTAAATTAGATTTATATTCTTTAAGAAACGAAACCAATGTTTTAACTCAAATTTTTAAAAAAGAATTGAGATTAAGAAGGTTTTTGTCAATAAATTCAATAAAATTAGAGTCCAAATATGAAGTAATTGATAATGTTTTTAAAGGTTTTAATCACCTACTTATTAATTTTATAAAATTAATTGTTAGTAAAAATCGTTCAGCTTTTATTTATGATATTTTTAAAGAAACATTAAAAGAATTTGATAGTTATCTAGCAATCGAAAAAGGTGTTGTTTATTCTTCAACTAAATTAAGTGAAGAAAATTTAAATAAACTTAAGAAAGCTTTAGAAAAGAAAATTAATAAAACTTTAGACTTAACAAATGTTGTTGATGAATCAATTATTGGTGGATTTAAAATTTGCCTTGAAAATTCAATATATGATTCAACGATTAATACGAGATTAAATAAACTAAAAGAAACTCTTTTAAAAGGAGGAAAGTAAATGCAAATCAAACCAAATGAAATAAGTTCTTTAATTAAAGAACAACTTAAAAATTTTGATAATCAAATTGAAGTAAGCAATGACATTGGTAATGTAGTGACAATTGGTGACGGTATTGCGGTCGTTTATGGATTAGAAAATGCAATGCTTGGAGAGTTACTCTTGTTTCCTCATGATGTTTATGGAATGGTTATGAATCTTGAAACAGATTCTATAGGAGTAGTTTTACTTGGTAATAGTGAAGATATTAAAGAAGGCGACATTGTAAAAAGGACTAAGAAAGTTGTTCAAGTTCCAGTTGGTGATGGCTTACTAGGAAGAGTTGTTAATGCTTTAGGTCAACCAATTGATGGATTAGGTGAAATTAAATATACAAAGACTTCTCCAATTGAAAGAAATGCTCCTTCAATTATGGATAGAGAATCAGTTAACGCTCCTCTTGAAACAGGAATTATTGCTATTGATTCAATGATTCCAATTGGTAAAGGTCAAAGAGAGTTAATTATTGGTGATCGTCAAACTGGAAAAACAGCGATCGCAATCGATGCTATTATTAATCAAAAAGGTAAAAACGTTAAATGTATTTATGTTGCAATTGGACAAAAAAATAGTAGTGTAGCTGCAATTGTTGAAAAATTGAAGAAGTTTGGCTGTATGGAATATACAACCGTAGTTAATGCCAGTGCTAGTGAACTTTCGCCATTACTTTATATTGCTCCTTATAGTGGAATGGCAATGGCTGAAGAACGGATGTATCAAGGAAAAGATGTTTTAATTGTTTTTGATGATTTATACAAACACGCTATTGCTTATCGTACCTTATCCTTATTATTAAGAAGAAGCCCAGGAAGAGAAGCTTTCCCTGGTGATATTTTCTACTTACATAGTAGACTTTTAGAAAGAAGCGCTAAATTAAATAAAGGAAATGGTGGAGGAAGTATTACTGCCTTACCTATTGTCGAAACTTTATCAGGTGATATTAGTGCATATATTCCTACAAATGTAATTTCTATTACAGATGGACAAATTTTCTTGCAAACTGATTTATTTAATGCCGGTCAAAGACCTGCTATTGATATCGGTTTAAGTGTTTCTCGTGTTGGTAGTGCTGCTCAATATAAAGCTATGAAAAAAGTTTCAAGTTCTTTAAAAATGAGTTTAGCAAACTATAATGAACTTCAATCATTTGCTCAATTTGGTAGTGATTTAGATGAAAATACAAAGAAAATTATTCATCATGGAAATATTTTAATGGAAATTTTAAAACAAGAACAAAGTAAGACAAAAGCTCTTGATCGTATGGTTATTGAACTTTTTGCTGCTAAATATAATTTCTTAGAACAATTAAATAAAAATGATGTTCAAGAATATTTAGATGATTTATATCGTTATATTAAACAGTTTCATAATGGTATTTTATTAAAAATTAACGAAACTCATGATATTAAAAAAGATGATCGTGATTATTTAAGAGAAGTAATTAGAGAATTTCAAAAAGAAAGAGGTCTTAAAGCTTAATGGCTCAAAACATTACTAAAATCAAAAAAAGAATTAATACCATTGCCTCTACAAGAAAAATTACTAATTCAATGAAACTTGTTAGTGGGGTCAAAGTTAGAAAATTAACTAAAGAATATAATTCTAACAAAGAGTTTTTTAATGAACTTAATTTGATTTTTAATGATGCTCTTTATTTAGATAACTTTAAAAATAAAGAAGATTTAATTGATACAATTTATTTTTCTTCGCCAAAAGAAGCAGAAGTAAATTTATATATTATTGTTATGTCCAATATGGGACTTTGTGGCAGTTACAACTCAAGTTTATATAAATTTTTTGAAAGTATTTATAAAGAACATGATGAAGTAGTAATTATCGGAAATAAAGCCCGAAGTTATTTTAAAAAAGACTTAAAAATTTATGATGATTTTGTTAATTTAACGCATTCCTTAAATGTTGAAAACATTGGTATATTAGCAAACTTTGTTTTAAATAAATTTAATGAGAAAAAATATAAAACTATTAACTGTGTTTTTGCTAAATATATTAATAGTTTAGTATTTAAACCTCAATCATTAACTTTATTTCCTTTAAACTTAAAAGAAAATAAACCATATAATGGTTATGGTCCAATTTTTGAAGCAAATAAAGATGAATTTATTAATGCTTTTATTCCAATGTATTTAAAAAATAAATTATTAAATATTTTTTATGAATCAAGTCTTTGCGAAGAAACATCACGTCGAAATAGTATGGATAATGCTAATAAGAATATCGATGATTTAATGTATGACTTAAATATTGAATATAATAAAGCTCGTCAAACAGAAATTACAAATCAAATTTCAGAAATTGTTAGTGGAGCTGAAAGTATAAAAAATAGTTGAGATTAGGAGGGTTTTCTTATGAAATATGAAGATTATGGAATTGTAATTCAAGCAGTTGGTTCTATTATTGATGTTAGATTTAGTGAATCTAATTTACCTCAAATACTTACTGCTTTAGTTATTCCTTTAAAAGAAAAAGAAGAACTTGTTATCGAAATTGAACAATATATTGGTGATGATACCGCTAGATGTGTTGCTATGGGTCCTACAGAAGGTATTGTTAGAGGAATGAAAGCTTATAATACTCATGCTCCGATTAGTGTTCCAGTTGGTGAAATAACTCTAGGAAGAGTTTTTAATGTTTTAGGTAAATGTATCGATGGTGGTGATAACACAGTTTTTAAAAATGCTAAATTAGAGCCAATTCATAAAGATGCTCCAAGTTTCCAAGATCAAGAAACTCATACTCAAATGCTTGAAACCGGTATTAAAGTTATTGATTTACTTTGCCCATATGTTAAAGGTGGTAAAGTTGGATTATTTGGTGGAGCTGGTGTTGGTAAAACTGTCTTAATTCAAGAATTAATTAATAACATTGCTACTATTCAACACGGCATTAGTGTTTTTGCTGGTGTTGGTGAAAGAAGCCGTGAAGGTAATGACTTATATAATGAAATGAAACAAACTGGAGTTTTAAATAAAACTGCGTTAGTTTATGGTCAAATGAACGAACCTCCAGGTGCAAGAATGAGAGTTGCTTTAACTGCTTTAACGATGGCTGAATATTTTAGAGATAAAATGAATATGGATGTCTTATTTTTCATTGATAATATCTTTAGATTTACTCAAGCAGGTAGTGAAGTTAGTGCATTAATTGGTAGAATGCCTAGTGCGGTTGGTTATCAACCAACTCTTGCTACTGAAATGGGCCAACTTCAAGAAAGAATTACATCAACCAAAAATGGTTCCATTACTTCAATTCAAGCAGTTTATGTTCCTGCTGATGATTTAACTGATCCTGCTCCAGCAACTACTTTCTCCCATCTAGATGCTAAAACTGTTCTTGATAGAGGAACAGCAGCTTTAGGAATTTATCCTGCAGTTGATCCTTTAGAGTCTAGTAGTAATATTCTTGATGCTTCAATTATTGGTGAAGAGCATTATAAGGTTGCTCGTGGAGTACAAGCAATTTTACAAAGATATAAAGAATTACAAGATATCATCGCTATTTTAGGTGTTGAAGAATTAAGTGATGAAGATAAATTAATTGTTGCTAGAGCAAGAAGAATTAGAAACTTCTTATCACAACCTTTCCATGTTGCTGAAGCATATAGTGGATATAAGGGCATTTATGTTCACGTTAATGATACCATTAGAAGTTTCAAAGAAATTTTAAGTGGTAAATATGATGATTATCCAGAAAACGCATTTTTATATGTTGGAACTATTGAGGATGTAGTAGAAAAAGCAAAGGCTTTAAACGATGAAGACTAATGAGTTTTTATTTGAAATTTATTCAAGTGATGGTAAGAAATTTTCTTCACCAGTTAGTGAATTAACTGTCAAGACTTCTAATGGTGAAATTGGTATTTTGAAGGGCCATTATCCATTAGTTGCTTTTTTGGATATTTCTATTTTTAATGCTACAATTGATAATAAGAAAATTTATTTTGCAGTTAGTGGAGCATGTTTACATGTTAAAGAAAATAAAGCTGTCATCTTAGCTGATACTTTTGAAACTAGAGATGAACTTGATAAAAATCGTCTTTTAAAGAAAAAAGAAGAAGCTATGAAAAGACTTCAAATATTACAAAAGGATAATTGCGCTGATTTAATTGAAGCTGAACGTTCATTAAAAAAAGCACTCAACAGATTAAGTTTATTAAAATAAAGGGGTTTAATAATGAAGAATTTTGTGTTTATTTCACCACACTTTCCAGATTGTTTTTGGAAATTTTGCTTAGCATTAAAAAATCGTGGATTTAGTGTATTAGGAATTGGAGATTGTCCTTATGATCGTCTTCAAGGTGAATTAAAATATGCTTTAACAGAGTATTATTGCTGCTATGATATGGAAAATTATGAAAATGAAAAAAGAGCAGTAGCATATTTTGAAAATAAATATGGTCATATTGATTTTTTAGAATCAAATAATGAATATTGGCTTGAAAAAGATGCCATGCTTAGAAAAGATTTTAATATAACAACTGGTCCATTTCCTGATGAGGTGCAATTTTACAAACATAAATCTCTTCAAAAAGAAATTTTTAAAAGAGCTGGTTTAAAATGTGCTCGTTATACTTTAGACACAACTTTAGAAAATTTATTAAATTTTGTCAAAGAAGTGAATTATCCAATTTTTGCTAAACCTGATAATGGTGTTGGAGCTCATGGAACTTATAAAATTAATAATGAAGAAGAACTTGTTAATTTTGTTAATAGCAAAGATAAAAATGTACCTTATATAGTCGAAGAATATGTATATGGACAAATTATTTCTTATGATGGAATCTCAAATTCAAAAGCAGATGTAATTTTTTCGACATCAAATGAATTTGTTACTTCCGTAGCTGATATTGTAAATCAAAACTTAGATGATATGTATTATTGCATACCTGAAATTGATCCAAATTTTGATGAGATTGGTCGTAAAGTTGTTAAAGAATTTAATTTAAAAAATAGATTTTTCCATATTGAATTTTTTAGATTATTAGAAGATCATCCTTATTTAGGAAAAGCCGGCACAATTATTCCTCTTGAAGGAAATATGCGTCCAGCAGGAGGATACACTCCTGATTTAATTAACTTTGCTAATAGTATTTCTTGTTATGATATTTTTGCAGATAGTATTGCTTATGATGAAAATAGACAAGTTTCAATTGGTGGAAAATTTTTTGCAATTACTCCAAGTAGAAGATATAGTATTAACTATGAACATACGAATGAAGAAATAATTAAAAAATATTGGTACGCAATATGTTTGCATGGAGTTTATCCTCAAATCTTACGTGATGCGATGGGTGATTATTATTTTATGGCTAAATTTAAAACAAAAGAAGAAGCTGCTGAATTCGATAATTTTGTTAGATTACAGAAAAAATAGTTTAGTTTTGCAAGGTTTTTAATCAAAAAGAGAGGTTTTTATGAAAGATAGTTTATTTGAAAAATTTAAAAATAAAGAATTAAATGTAGATAAATTTACTGCAATTGTTGAAATATCAAAAGGAAGTAAAAATAAATATGAGTATGATCGCGAAACCGGTCTTTTAAAACTTGATCGTATTTTATATACATCAACTCACTATCCTCATAATTATGGATTTATTCCATTAACTCTTGATGATGATGGAGACCCATTAGATGTTTTAATTATTTCTAGTGAGCCAATTGTGCCTTTATCCACTGTCGAATGTAAGGCAATTGGAGTATTAGAAATGATTGACGGTGGATTAATTGATTATAAACTTATGGCAGTTTGTTTAAACGATCCTTTTTATAATAATTTTAATGATATTTCTGAATTACCAAATCACATTAGTGATGAAATTCAACACTTTTTCCAGGTTTATAAATTACTAGAAAATAAATCCACTAAAATTGGTAATATGATTGGTAAAGAATTTGCAAGTGAAGTAATTAAAAAGTGTGTAGAACAATATAAAAAAAGTTAATTTGGAAAATTAACTTTAATGTGTTCTAATTTTTCTAGAGCAATTTTTTTATAGATTATATCGCCTCTTTTACGATAATAATATAGTCCCCAATAATAAAATAATAAGTCTAAAAAGTTAATGAAAATATTAACTTTTTTTCTTTTTAAATCATTTAATTTTGCTCCAAAATATTTTGATAAGAAAAATTCTTTTTGTTCATCATTTAAATTATTTTCACTTATAAAACTAGCTAAATCAAAATAAAAGTTATTCATTCCAGAATATTCCCGATCAATTAATGTTAGTCCATTAAATTTAAATAACAAATTATTTTGAACTAAATCATTATGGCAAAGAACCATTTCGTCTTTTGCAAATATTTTTTGAATATCTTTAATAATTTGTTTTTCAATTTTAGTATCGATATATTCATCTTCAAATAAATTTTTTTTATAAATTGAAAGGCGATAAAACATTTGATATCCAAAAGGAACTTTTAATTTGCTAGAGTGTAATTTTTTTAATGTTTTAGCTAAATAAGTTATTTGTTCATTAGTAGGAGTAGTTTTATATTGTCTAGCATTATGAACAAATTTTGAAATTTTAATTCCAGTATTTTCATCAAAATAGACTACTTTTTCCGAAATTTTTAAAGGTTCGATAGTTTTATAAACAATATTTTCATGTTTATAATTAAGTGTTTCATCTGCGTTATCTTTTGGAATCCTTAAAACAAAAGCATCATTGATGTTGTAATTTTCATTACAAAATCCGTTCTCAATAATTTGACTTGAGCGGATTTCTTTTTGTGTTGCACTTGTAAATATGCTTTTGATTTTTTGTTTCATATTTAATTATAATACACTAAATTCATTAATTTATGATATGATTTTTTTATGATTTATGTAGTTTTATATCAACCAGAAAAACCTTCTAATGTTGGTAACATTATGAGAACATGTAGTGCTACTGAAACTAAATTAATTATTATTGGTCCATTAACATTTAAATTTGATGATAAAAGCTTATTAAGAGCTGGAATGGATTATATAGATGAGTTGAGTTTTAAATATTATGAAACTTATGAAGAATTTAAAAAAGACTTTAAAAATAAAAAAATTTATTATGTAACTCGATATAGCACGAACGTTTACTCGAATAATGATTATTCTAATGTTTTAGAAGATATTGTTTTCATGTTTGGCAAAGAAAGTAGTGGTATTCCTCATGATATTTTAAGAGAAAATTATAATAAAACTATACGTATTCCTATGGTTATGAGTGCAAGAAGTTTAAATTTAAGTAATTGTGTGGCATTAGTTGTTTATGAAGCTTTACGCCAAAGGAAATTTTATTCTCTAGCGACTAGAGAAGAAATTAAAGGTGAAGATTTTTTATTTAATGAAACTAAAAACGATTAGCTTCTTTTAAAATTAAATTAAAATCATTTTTAAATTTATTAATATGATATGTTTCATATTTTAAAAGGTTAACTAAACCAAGAGTAGAAGTTTTTTTGACATTTTTAATTTTTGTAAAATAAACATCTCCATCATTTCGATTTGATAAGTATAAAGCAAGTTCACAAGCGCATTGTATTATTTCATTATCTGGAGCTTCATCAAAAATAACAACATGTGCTCCACTACCATCTTTAATATGAAGAAAATAATTGTTATTTTTAGCATATTTAAAAGTTAAATTATTGTTTTGTTTTGCATTTTTACCAAACCCAATTTTAACATTGTTTTTTAAAAAATAATAAGGTTCTGCAGACTTTTTTTGTTTAATTTGAGGTTTTTTAATTTTAACTTTTATTAAATTTGAACTTTCAAGCTCCTCAAGTAATTCGATATAATCATCTTCATTATAATTAAAAGACATTTCTAAAATACTAGTTAAATAATTTATTTCCATCAATGTTGAAGAAATATATTGATCAATTAAATTTAAACTAGTTTTAGCTTTCTTGTATTGTTTATAAAAATATTGAGAATTTTCAATTGGAGTAAAATTTTCTTTTAATTTAATTTCTTTATTTAAGTAATTAAATGATTTATCTCCCTTAGAAATATTATCTAAATTTGATAATATAAAGTCTCCATAGTCTTTATAAACTAAATGTTCTAAATCATTATTTTTCTCTAAATTAAGTTTTTCAAGTTTAACATTTAAAGATTTTATTTTTCGACGAATTGAACTTACAATCGATCCATATTTTTCTTTAAAATAAGATTTTTCTAAATTATTTAAATAATTATTAATTAAATTTTCTTCTCTAAATTCCTTACTGATTATAGACTTAGAAGGATAAACATAAGTTATTCCATTTAAAATTGGATGTTTACTATCTAAACCTCTAAAACGAAAAGCATCAATAATTTTATTTTCAGAAACAAAAATTAGATTTGCATTTGCCTTAAATATTTCAAAAATTAAAGAAAAATAACTTCGATCATATGTATCATTAACTTTAATAAAGTTTAAAGAAATAATATGATCATCATTTAATATTTCAACACTTTCTAAATATGAATTTAATAAACGTGACTTTACTTTATTTAAAAATGGATTAGGTATTGAAAAGTTATTTTTATATTCACAAGTTTTAACAAAAGGAAATAAAGAATTTAAACTTAAAACTAAACTATAAGGTTTACTTCTTGAAAAAGATAAAACTAAATCAACTTTTGTCGGCATATAAACTTTACTGACAAAAGAATTTTTAAATTTAGATTCGATGTCTTCTTTATTTAACTTTAAATATTCAATAATATTCATGAAAAAATTATAAAATATTTATCTTTCAAATTAAAATATTTTATGAAGTTTTTAGTGCTAAAAAAGCATAAATAATTTACAATAAATAAAGTTTATATATAGGTATTTTTATGAAAACTAAGGCTAAATTTATATTTGTCACTGGTGGAGTCGTTTCAAGTTTAGGAAAAGGGATTAGTGCTGCTAGTATTGGTAGATTATTAAAACGTCGTGGATTAAATATTTTTTCAATAAAATTAGATCCATATTTAAATGTTGATCCTGGAACAATGTCACCTTATCAGCATGGTGAAGTTTTTGTTACTAAAGATGGATGTGAAACCGATTTAGATTTAGGTCATTATGAAAGAATAATTAATACAAGTTTAACTAAAGAAAGTAGTATTACTAGTGGAAAAATATATCAAGCTGTCTTAGATAAAGAAAGAAAAGGGGAATATTTAGGAGCTACTGTACAAATTATTCCTCATATTACTAACGAAATTAAAAAACGCTTAATTGATGGTTTTAATGCTAAAGGTGATACCGATGTTTGTATTGTAGAAATAGGAGGAACAGTTGGGGATATTGAATCTTTACCTTTCTTAGAAGCAATTCGTCAATTACGTCGTGATCTTGGATATGAAAATACTTTTTTCATGCATAATACTTTAGTTCCTTATTTAGAAACTAGCGGAGAAATTAAAACTAAACCTACTCAACATAGTGTAAAAGAATTAACTGGTTTAGGGATTCAACCAGATGCAATTTTATTAAGATGTAGTAAAAATATTGATAAAGCTAGTAAACAAAAAGTAGCTTTATTTTGTAACGTAAATGATGATGCAGTAATTACTGTTAAAGATGTCGATATTGTTTATGAAGTTGCTTTAAATCTTGAAAAACAACATTTAGATGATTTAATTGTTAAACATTTAAATTTAAATTGTAAAGAAAAAGCTGAAATGAGCGACTGGAACGAATTAATTCGTGTAATTAGAAATTTGAAAAATGAAGTTAATATCGCTTTAGTTGGTAAATATGTTCAACTTCATGATGCTTATTTGAGCGTTTATGAATCTTTAAAATATGCTGGATATTTTTATAATACTAAGATTAATGTTAAATGGATTGATAGTGAGTTATTAGAAGATGAAAATGTTCATCTAGATGAAGTTTTTAAAGATTGCAAAGGAATAATTGTTCCTGGAGGTTTCGGAAATCGTGGTGTTGAAGGGAAAATTAAAGCTATCAATTATGCTAGAATTAATAACATCCCATTTTTAGGTTTATGTCTTGGTATGCAATTATCCTTAATTGAAATTGCTCGTAATGTATTAAATTATCAAGATGCAAATAGTAGTGAATTTGATGCAAATACTACTCATAAAATTATTGATTATTTACCAAATCAATATAAAGGAATTAAGTTAGGAGGAACAATGCGTCTTGGAGAATATGATTGTCATATTTTAAAAGACACTTTAGCTTATTCTTTATATGAAAAAGAAGACATTAAAGAACGTCATAGACATCGTTATGAATTTAATAATCAATATAAAAAGGAATTTGAAGAAGCAGGAGTTGTTTTTAGTGGAATTAATCCTCAAACAAATTTATGTGAAATTATTGAATTACCAAGTAATAAATACTTCATTGCTTGTCAGTTCCATCCAGAATTTCAATCTCGTCCTTTACAACCTCATCCATTATTTAAAGGTTTAATTAAGGCAAGTCTTGATTGATAATGGGCCAGTAGCTCAACTGGTAGAGCATCTCATTCGCATTGAGAAGGTAACGGATTCGACTTCCGCCTGGTCCACCAAAATAAAAAAATATGTGGCAATTGCCACATTTTTTTATAATTTAATTCTTAAAGTTCTTAAGAAATCAAATATAATTGCATTAACGTTTTCTTTACAATCGTTTTCAACCCAAACTTTAAAAGTTTGCAAACTTCCACCTAAAATAAAATGAACAATATAATCAATATTCTTAATATGACTTTTTGAACCACTTTGTAAAGCATCAAGTAAGATTGGAGTAATGCTTTTTGAAAGACGATTAAAAAAATGAGCACGTATATTTTTAGTCATAGGTTTTATTGTATTAAGATTATCTTTTACATATAAAGCAACATTATATACTAAAGTTATTGTGTCATAATTTTTATTACAAAAAGCACAAATATCTTGAATTATATTATCTTCGATTTCATCTATAACATCATTAATCGTTGAATAATGCAAATAAAAAGTTGATCGATTGATATTAATTTTGTCACAAATCGATTTGACAGTAATTTTTTCGATTTCATTAGTATTTAATGAATTAATGACTTCATGTTTAATTGCACTTTTTGTTTTTTCTACTCTTCTATCCATGTCGACATCCTCCTATTAAGTGTCGATTATTAATCAAACATTTTAAGTTTGTTGTTATCTTAAAATTAATCTAACTATATATTAATTATAGTCAAATGTCTATAAATAGATATTTGTCTATTAACTCCAAAAAAAACATTTTGAAGAGTTGAATAAAAAGTGCAAAATTAACGAAAAACCCCTTTAAAACCCAATATTTCCAAAATTTTGCACTTTTTATTTTGCCTTAAATAGGTTAAAAGTTTACTTTCTATATCTTCATAAACAATTATATGATGATTTCCTAAAGGTTTAGTAAGAAAATAATTTAAATCATATTGATTATCAATTTTTATTAATATTTGCGTTCGACATAATTTATTGGAGTTCAAATTTTTAATAATTGTGCCCTTTAAAAAAACAAGTTTTGTAAAGTCACTATTAAATTTAAGAATGCTTACTTTAGAATTTTTTAATTTTCCTTTAATTGCTACACCAATTTTACTTTCAAAATGAGTAGTTAGAGTAAAAGATTCACACATTGAAAGAGGTAAAGTACAATGAGCAAAAATAATCTCATTATCTTTTAAATTAATTTTAGCAGGGTTAGCTTGAAAGGAAGGTTTGTTCGTAATTTTATTAATTAAATACATTGTAATTAAACTTGGAATATCTCCTTCACAAGTAGCGACAATATTATCACGATTTAAAAAAGCAAAAGCTAAACAACTCGTTGAATGTAAAGTATTTAATAAATCAAAACAGCGGACTGTTAAACCTTTAAGTTGATATTTTTCAACAATTTTTAAAAGAGCAACATATATAGCGTAAGCTTTTTTAAGTTCATTTTTATTATAATTTAAATTTTCAAATTCTTGATTTAAAGTAAGAGAAGTTGAAGAATTAGCTAAAGATATTAATTCATTGATATCAATATCGATTAATTCAATATCAAACAAATCTTTAACATTTTGATAATTGACTTTACTAGCAATTAACCAATCGGATGGTTTTCCAATAACACCTAAACGTTCCATATTATTTTTTTAAAATGTTATTAACCTCTTTTTTAATATCGTTATATGAACCATGAATAATTTGCCCATCGATATGATGCAAATTTAAATATGATAAAATTTCAATACTAGCAGCTAGACTATTATTATAACCATAAGATAATAAATAAATCGGAGGTTTTAAATTATTAATTATTTTTAAAAATAATCCTTCACTACCTCCTGTTCGAACTAAAACTAAACTTAAATCACTTTGATAAAGTTTATCTAATGAAGAAACAATTTTATATTGATTACTTCCTTTATTTAAGTTTTTTAATAATGTGCTTGTATCGCTTTCTAAAGTTTTTTCTTCATGTAAAGAACTTGTTAATGGATAAATATTAATTTTCATATTACTTTTTTAAAAACCCATTTTTATATATTTCGCTAAAAGCTTCAACAATTGTATCAATATCTTTTTTATTATAAGAAGAAGTAATAAGTTTTACTCCTAAAAAGTTGGATATGCCAATTAGCATAAATGCATCTAATAAATAGTTAGTATTTGAAATCTCATCTTTATTTTTTTCTAAAGCTTTTGCATAAACTGAAGCAAAATTATTGTAGTATTCATCAAATAAATCTTTATCAAAAAATAAAGTTTCCCAAATTAATTTATATACATTTGGATTTTGATCAACATATAAAAGCCATGCACGTAAACCTTCAATTTCCTTATCAATTCTAGATTCACAAAAAGTTATATGTTGATTTATAAAATTTTTAACTTTTTTTTGCTCATTTGTAATAATGATACGATAAAGCTCTTCTTTACTTTGGAAATATTTATAAATGCAACCAACAGACACTTTAGATTTTTTAGCAATTATTTGAATAGTAGTGTTTTCATAACCAGTTTTTGAAAATTGTGTCCTTGCTACAGTTAAAATTTTCTCATAAGTTTGCTTAGATTTGGAACTAAGTCCTGGTAAAAGTGAATTATTATTCATTTATTTTAACTCCCTTCTTTACTTTAACATTTACAATTGCTAAAATAAAGAAAAAAGAAACAAGGGAAAAGCGTTTGAAAAGATAATTTTGTGTAATCAAAAAGTGAATTAACATTCACCACGAAAACACAAGATATAGTCATGATGTAAGCGCTTACACCAAAGGAGTGTTAATGAAATTTGAAGACTTAAAAGTTGGGATGAAAGACCAAACACAAAAAACAATTACTGAGGCAGACGTTTTACTCTTTAGTGGAGTATCAACAGACACTAATCCTTTGCACATTTCTGAAGAAGCAGCAAAAAAAGGTATTTTTAAAAGCCGTGTTGCTCATGGAATGTTAGTCGCTAGTTTAATTAGTGCTGTACTTGGAACTAAATTACCTGGAGAAGGAACTATTTATTTAGGTCAAGAACTTAAATTTAAAAGACCAGTTTATTTAGGAAATACTATTACTGCAATTTGTGAAATTACTGAATTAATTCCTGAAAAATCTTTAGTTATTTTAAATACAACTTGTGTTAATCAAGATGGAGTAGAAGTAATTTCAGGAAAAGCTACTGTTATGGTTAAATAGGTGAATTATGGAAAAATTTAATGAAGAATTATTTAACGAATTATTAGATGAATTCGTTGAAAAGGAAGTTAAACCATTAGCAAAAGAAATTGATGAAGAAGAACGTTTTCCAATGGAAACAGTTGAGAAATTAGCTAAGTTAAACTTTATGGGAATTATTGTTCCTAAAGAATTTGGTGGTGCTAATGGTGATTACAACATGTATATTACTGCTGTTAGAAAGTTATCTAGAGCATGTGCAACTACTGGAGTTATTTTAAGTGGACATACTTCTTTATGTGTAAGTCCAATTTTAGAATTTGGAACTGAAGAACAAATAAAAAAATATATTCCAAAACTTGCTAAAGGAGAAGCTCTTGGAGCATTTGCTTTAACTGAACCAAACGCTGGAACTGATGCTGCTAATCAACAAACAATGGCTATCGATATGGGTGATTATTTCTTATTAAATGGTAATAAGATATTTATTACTAACGCCGGATATGCTGATGTTTATATTGTTTTTGCTTTAACTGATCGTGCTCTTGGATTAAAAAGCATGACCGGATTTATTGTTGAAAAAGGTTATGAAGGATTTAGCGTTGGTAAAAAAGAAGAAAAAATGGGTATTAGAGGTTCATCAACTTGTGAATTAATTTTTAAGGATGTTAAAGTTCCTAAAGAAAATTTACTTGGTAAAGTTGGTGAAGGCTTTAAAATTGCCATGAAAACTTTAGATGGTGGACGAATTGGAATTGCTGCTCAAGCTCTTGGGATTGCTGAAGGAGCTTTTGAAGAGACAGTTAAATATGTTAAAAGTAGAAAACAATTTAATAAACCAATTGCTAAATTTCAAAATACACAATTTACTCTTGCTGATATGAAAACTCGTATTGAAGCAAGTAGATTATTAGTATATCAAGCTGCTGAAGCTAAGATGAATAAATCAAAAGATTTAAGTTTATATGCTGCAATGGCTAAGCTTTATGCTGCTGAAACTGCAAGTTATGTAACAAATCGAGCAGTTCAACTGTTTGGTGGATATGGTTATACCAGAGAATATCCAGTTGAACGTATGATGCGCGATGCAAAAATTACTGAAATATACGAAGGTACTAGTGAAGTTCAAAGAATGGTCATTAGTGGAAGTGTATTGAAATAGGTGAGGTATCAATATGAATATAATTGTCTGTATTAAACAAGTACCAAATACCACTCAAATTAAAATGGATCCTGTTACTGGAGTTATGGATCGAAATGGAATTCCTTCCATTATGAATCCTGATGATAAAGTAGCAGTTGAGTATGCTTTAGAATTAAAAGAATTATTTAATGCACATGTAACAGTAATTTCGATGGGACCTATGCAAGCTAAAAAGATTTTATTTGAAGCAATTGCTATGGGTGCAGATAAAGGAATTTTACTTTCTGATCGTGCTTTTGCTGGAGCTGATACTTTAGCAACTAGTAAAGCTTTATCAAGTTTAATTAAAACTTTACCTTATGACTTAATTATTACTGGACGTCAAGCAATTGATGGAGATACTGCTCAAGTTGGTCCTCAAATTGCTGAACTTTTAAATATTCCTCAAATTACATATGTAAGTAAAATTCATCCAGTTGATGAAAAAACATTAAGAGTTAAAAGAACTTTTGAAGATCGTTATCAAGTATATGAGGCTAAATTGCCAGTCTTATTAACAGTTTTAGGTGATAGTAAAAAACCTCGTTATATGGATATTTATCGTTTAGTTAATTTAGCTAATGATGAAAATGTTTCTTTAAAAACAATTGCTGATATTAATTTAGATCCAAAAGAAACTGGATTAACTGGATCTCCTACCAGAGTTAAACAAAGCTTTAGTAAAGTTGTTAATAAACAAATTGAACTAAAAGAAGGAACTTCTGAAGAATTAGTCGAAGAAATCGTTGCTCGTATTAAAGCAAGAAATTTATTATAAGGAGAAGTTATGAATCAAGATATTTTAGTATTTGTTGAAACTCGAGATGGTAATATTTCTAAGGTTGGTTTAGAACTTTTAGGAGAAGCTAATAAACTAAATAAATTTAATAATAAAGTAATAGCTTGTTTAATTGGCTATCAATTAGAAGAAGCAGTCAAAACTTTGAAAAATAAAGAAGTTGATGAGATTTATCTTGTCGATGATGAAAATTTTTATAAATATAATACTTTAAATTACGCTAGTGTTTTATTTGATGTAATTAAAGCTGTTAACCCTAATATTTTATTAATTGGTGCGACTAGTATTGGGAGAGACTTAGCTCCTAGATTAAGTGCAAGATTAAACACAGGTCTAACTGCTGATTGTACTCGTCTTGAAATCGATGAAAATAATAAATTATTATCGACTAGACCTGCATTTGGCGGAAATGTTTATGCCACTATTGTTTGTGCAAATTCTTTACCACAAATTTCTACCGTCCGTCCTGGAGTTATGCTTCCTGTTAAAGATAGTGCAAAAGAAAAGAAAGTTATTGAATTTAAATACAATAAATTACCTGAACAATCAATTAAATTAGTTAAAGAAGTTAAAGATGTTCAAAAAGTTGAATTAATTGAAGAAAGTAAGATTTTAGTATCTTTTGGTAGAGGAATTGGTTCACCTGAAAATATGGAAAAAGGTAAAGAACTAAGTCGTTTATTAAAAGGAACTTATTCTTGTAGTAGAGCTTTAGTCGATGAAAAACGTGTTGAACAAGTTCGTCAAGTTGGACAAACTGGAAAAACAGTTAAACCTGCTTTATATTTAGCTCTTGGAATTAGTGGAGCCATTCAACATTTAGTTGGTATGGAAAATAGTGAATATATTATTGCTGTAAATAAAGATCGTAATGCACCAATCTTTAATGTAGCCGATATTGGTGTTGTAGGCGATGTTAATCAAATATTGCCTTTATTAGTTAAAAAAGTTAAAGAGGAATTAGAAAATGAGTAAAAAAGTATATATCGTTGAAGCAAAACGTACTGCAATTGGTTCAATGTTAGGCAGTTTAAAAAATGTAACTCCTGGAGAACTTGGAGCTGAAGTTGTTAAAGATATTTTAAAAACTACTAAATTAGATCCAACTAAAGTAGATGAATTAATTTGTGGAAATATTTTAAGTGCTGGACAAAAACAAGGTGTTGGTCGTCAAGTTGAACTTCTTGCTGGTATTCCATTTGATGTTCCTGCTTATTCTTTAAATATGATATGTGGAAGCGGTATGAAAGCGGTTATTAATGCTTATAATGATATTAAAGCTGATTTTTCTAATACTGTTTTAGCTGGAGGAACTGAAGTAATGTCTAATACACCATATTTAGTTTCTTCAAATACTAGAAGTGGTGTGAAAATGGGACATTTCCAAATGTTAGATCATATGATTCATGACTCATTAACTGATGCTTTTAGTAGTGTTCATATGGGGGTTACTGCTGAAAACATTGCTAAAAAATATAATATTAGTCGTGAAGAACAAGATGAATTTGCTTTTGCAAGTCAACAAAAAGCTATAAAGGCAATTGATGAAGGATTATTTAAAGACGAAATAGTTCCTATTACTATTAAAACTAAGAAAGAAGAATTTGTTTTTGATACTGATGAATTTCCAAATAGAAAAACAAATCTTGAAAAATTAGCTAAATTAAGACCAGCTTTTGTTAAAGATGGTAGTGTTACTGCAGGAAATGCTAGTGGTATTAATGATGGAGCTGCATTTTTATTAGTCGCTAGTGAAGATTCTTTAAAAGAAAATCATTTAACTCCATTAGTTGAAATAATTGGAGTTGGTCAAGGAGGAGTTGATCCTCAATATATGGGACTTGGACCTGTTCCAGCAATTAGAAATGCTTTAAAAAATGCTAATTTAACATTAAAAGATATTGATATATTTGAGCTTAATGAAGCTTTTAGTGCCCAATCTTTAGGTGTAATTAAAGAATTAACTGAAGAACATCACGTAGATAAAGATTGGCTTTTAGAAAGGACTAATGTAACTGGTGGAGCTATTGCTTTAGGGCATCCTGTTGGATGTAGTGGAGCAAGAATCATTGTTACTTTAATACATAATATGATTCGTAATAACAAAAAAATTGGTCTTGCCTCGCTTTGTATCGGTGGAGGAATGGGTACCGCAGTTATTTTAAAACTAATCTAATAGGAGGAAATAAAAATGAAAAGATTAGAAGGTAAAGTCGCAGTTGTAACTGGAGGTTCACGTGGTTTAGGACAAGCCATGTGTGAAAGATTTGCTAGTGAAGGAGCAAAAGTTGTTGCCGTTGATATGGCAGAATTAGCTTATAAGAATGATAATGTCGAATTTTATAAGTTAAATGTTACTAGTCCTGAGGACATTAATAAATTCAAAGAATATATGGTTGAAAAATACCATAAAGTTGATATTTTAGTTAATAATGCTGGCATTACTCGTGATGCAATGACAAGAAAAATGACTGATGAAATGTGGGATTTAGTCATTAATGTAAATTTAAAAGGTGTTTTCAATATGGGAAGAGCTTTTGGGCCATTAATGGAAGAAAATAATTATGGAAGTATTATTAATATTTCAAGCGTAGTTGGCGTTTTTGGTAATATTGGTCAGGCTAATTATGCTGCTTCAAAAGCTGGAGTTATTGGTTTAACTAAAACTTGGGCAAAAGAATTTGCTCGTAAAGGTGCAAAAGTTAGATGTAATGCGATTGCTCCAGGTTATATTATGACTGATATGTTAAAGACTGTACCTGAGGAATTACTTGAAAAATTTGCTAAGTTAACAATGCTTGGAAGACTTGGTCAACCAAATGAAATTGCTAGTGCTGCCGCCTTTTTAGCTAGCGATGATGCTAGTTATGTTACTGGACAAGTATTAGAAGTTAATGGTGGAATGAGATTATAAAAGGTAATAATATGGAAAAAACTACTGTTGGAATTGTTGGAGTTGGAACATATTTGCCTTCTAAAAAAATGACTGCCAAAGAAATTAGTGAAAAAACTAATGGTGTTTGGAGTGAAGAAGCTATCATTAATAAATTAGGAATTGTTGAAAAATTTATTCCAGGAGAAGATGATGGCACTCAAGAAATGGGAGTTAGAGCCGCTCTTAATTGTTTAAAAAATTGTAATGTAGATCCTAAAGATATTGATGTTATTCTTTGTATTGGTGAAGAATGGAAAGAATACCCTTTAACTACAAGTGCTTTATATATTCAAGATAGAATTGGAGCAGTTAACGCTTGGGGAATTGATGTACAAAATAGATGCTGTACTTGTGTTAGTGCAATGCAGATTGCTCGTGATATGTTAATTGCTGAAGATAACATTAAAACAATTATGATTGTTGGCGGTTATCGTAATGGTGATTTTGTTGACTATAGCGATAAAAATATGTCTATGATGTATGATTTAGGTGCTGGAGGTGGCGCATTAATTATGCAAAAAGGCGTTAAGAAAAATTTATTATTAGGCAGTAAAATTATTGCTGATGGAAGTATTTCAAGAACTGCTGGATGTGAAATTGGTGGAATTGTTCACCCTTTTACAAAAGATAATATCGAAGAAGGTTATAAGTCATTAAGATTAATGGATCCAGTTAAAATGAAAGCTCGCTTAAATGAAGTCAGTATGCCTAACTGGTTTAAATGTATTGATGAAGCTTTAAAAGAAGCACATTTAACTAGAAAAGATATTACTTATTTAGATGTCTTACATATGAAAAGAAGTGGACATCTTGCGATGTTAAAAGATTTAGGTTTAAACGAAAATCAAACTACTTATTTAGAAAATTATGGTCATATTGGACAAATAGATCAAATTTTATCTTTAGAAATTGGTTTGAAAGAAGGAAAAATAAAATCTGGAGATGTTGTTTGTATGATAGCAGCCGGAATCGGTTATGTATGGAGTGCAAACATTATTCGCTGGGGAGAATAATCTATGAATGATTTTGCATCATTCTTAAATATTATTTTTGGTTCAATTTTAACCATTTGTGTAACAATGATTGCAACAATGGGAATCTCCTTAATTTTTAAAACGAGCAATACGACAAATTTTGCTCAAGGATCAATAGCTGCTTTTGGATGCTTTGTTACAGCATCCTTAGCAGTCAACATCCAAGGTGTTCCTTATTGGCTAGCTATTATTATTGGTATTGTAGTTGGCATTTTAATTGGTTTATTAATTGATATTGGGATTTTTAGACGAGGTAAAAATGTTAATGCAATTGGTAAACAAATTATTACTATGGGTATTGTTACTTTAATAGTTGGTGTAATTCCTTTAATTTTTGGAGCTAAAGAATCACCTCAAATTCGTCCATTTGTTGAAGGAAATTTCACTTTTAATTTAGGTACAAGTACAGTCTCAATTACTAAACACTCATTAGTTTGTTTAGCTATAACTGTAGTTGTAATGACGATTTTATTCTTACTTTTATATAAGAGTAAATGGGGACTTGGAGTTAGAGCTACTGCTAGTAGTGAAGTAACTGCAAGTATTGTAGGAATTAATACTTATGTAGTTACTGCTAGTAGTTGGGCAGTTGCTGCTGGACTTGCTGTTTTAAGTGCAGTCATGTTAAATGCTGGAAGTGCAACTTTAAGTGCAACTTTTATGACTCAAATCCAAGTTAATTCTTTTCTAAGTGGTATTCTTGGAGGTTTTTCAACGTTTTATGGTCCGGTAATTGGTGCAGTTATTATTCCTTTAGCAATTAGTATTGTTGGATTTTTTGGAATATATGCTGATTTCTTCCAAACTTGGGCAGAAGTTATTGTTTATGCCATTATGTTAATTTTAATTTTAATTAAACCTCAAGGCCTCTTTGGTAAGAAAGTTATTAAGAAAGTATAGGAGAAGTATTTATGAACATTAAACAAGAGTATATGCGAATTACTGCTCCTAGAAGCGAAGTAAAAAGTATTTTAAATAAAATTAGATTTACTTTTAAAAATCCACTTGCTCAATTTGGTTTACTTGGAGTAATTTTAATAATTTTCCAAATTTTATCATTAAGTGGAAGTTTATCTAATGCAACAACAAATGCTATTGGTTATGTAATGATTTATGGAATAGCTTCAATTGGTTTTTGTTTGTTACTTGGATATAGTGGTTTAGCAAGTTTAGGAACCGCAGGATTTATTGGTGTTGGTATATATTTATCATATTATGCATTAGCTGATTGGCACGTAACTATCTTACCTGCTTTATTAGTTGCTGGAATCGTTTCAATTGTTTTGGGAATAATTGTTGGATTTGTTTCTTTAAGAATTGAAGGAATTTATTTAGCAATTATGACTTTATGCTTAAGTGAAGTGGTTGTTAGACTTTTAAAAGCTATTGAAAGTGGAACTATTCGTATTAGTAGTAAGGATTTAACTTTCTTTGGGTTGCCTTTATCGACCGAAGTTATTTATATAATTATTGCTGTAGTATTAGTTGTTTTATTAGTATTAACTGCAAATTTAATTAAATCACCTACTGGAAGAGCGATGCAAGCAATGAAATCTTCAACAAGTGCTGCTCAAGCAATGGGAATTTCTTTAATGAAATATCGTTTACTTGCTTTTATTATTGCCACGTTATTTGCAACAATTGCTGGATGTTTTTATATTTTCTATATTGGAGCAATTACGTCGACTACATCGACAGTTTTAACTTTATCCATGTCTTTAAATATACTTGGTGCAGTTATTATTGGTGGAGCTAAATCATTATAGGGAACTTTATTTGGTACTTTATTTGTATTTGGCTTACAAGATTTATTTTTAATGGATATTCCTTTCTTCGTTGAAAATCCTGCAATTACAACAATCTTTGTTGGAATTTTAATGATTTTAGTTGTTATGTTCTTCCCTGGAGGATTCGCTCAAATTGTTCTTTTACTTAGAGTTCAATTTTATAAATTAAAACAAAAATGGAAGGTAAGAAAGTATGGACTTCAAGACTAAGATTTTAGAACTTAAGAAAAATTACTTCAATTTACGCGTTCGTAAACTTGCATTATTAATTGAACTTTATAATGAATACATTGATTTAATTAAGGAAGAAACAATTAAGAAAGTAGATAATAAAGTATTAATTTTTAAAGAAAAGAAATATCGTGAATTCCAAGAAAAATATTTTGATATTGCTAAAGAAGAAGAAATTTTTGATGTAGTTTATAATACCAAACATTATGAATTAGTATCTAAAAAAAGACTCGAATTTAGAGCATATCGCGAAAAAACACTCCGTCAAATTAAAAAACTTGAAAAGAAAAATCAATTAGATAATATTGAACAATTAAGAAAATCAATTGATGATTTTGAAAAGTTAAAAAATGATGAAGTTGAACAAATATCTGCTTCTTGGAAAGAAGAATTTAAAAAGGAATTAGAAGTTAAAAAAGCTAATAATTTATCACCTGCTGAAGTCGATAAATTAAAAGAAGATATTGAAAATCAAATTTCTGATTATCGTAAATTAATTAATCAGAAAGCAGTTTTATTAGAAGAAAAAAGAATTAAAAGAATTCATAAAAAACTGGCTAAATTTGAGAAAAAGCTTGCAAAAAACAATTCTTTTTTACAAAAGTACATTGAACTTTATACTTTGAAAGCTTTTGATAATGTTAAAATTGAACAAGTTAAAAAAGTTAGCGAGTTTGAGGATAATATTAAAACTAATCAAGAACAAATTACATTATTAAAAGAAAAACTAAAAAAAGAAGATTCTAAAAATAAGGATGAAATTCTTGAAGAAATTACTAAAAGAGAAAAAGTTATTTCTTTATTAGAAGATGAATTAAATTCTTTCAAACAAACTTTTGATCAAACTGATTTATATATTAAAGAAGATGAAGTTTTAAATATTCGTAATCTTTGTATGTATTTTGGCGGTATTAAAGCTGTTAATAATTTATCGTTTAGTGTAAAGAAAAATGAAATATTTGGTTTAATTGGACCTAATGGAGCTGGAAAAACAACTGTATTTAACTGTATTACTCAATTTTATAAGCCTACAAGTGGTCAAATTACTTTTAGAAAGAAAAATGGTGATGTCATTAATTTAATTAATGAAAAAGTTCATAACGTCATCCTTCATGGAATTGTTAGAACTTTCCAAAATCTTGAAGTAATTAAAGATATTACTGTTATTGATAATTTACTAGTTGCAGCTCATAGAAATTATGTCACTAATATTTTCCAACACATGATTCATTCACCGTTATTTAGAGTTGAAGAAAAAGTTCTTACTCGCCGAGCAGTAAAAGTCTTAGATTTCTTAGGTTTACTTAAATATAAAGATATGTATGCTTGGGGTTTACCTTATGGAATTTTAAAGAAAATTGAAATTGGTCGTACTTTAATGTGTGATCCACAATTAATTATTTTGGATGAACCAGCTGCTGGATTAAATGATAGTGAAACTGTTGAGTTAATTAATATTATCAAACAGATTCGTGATACATATGATGCCACAATTTTACTTGTTGAACATGATATGGGTTTAGTCATGAATGTTTGTAATCGTATATGCGCTATTTCTTTTGGCAATTTATTAAGTATTGATACACCAAGTGGAATTCAAAAGAACAAACTAGTTCAAGAAGCATATTTAGGCGTACAAGAGGAGTAATTTATGGCATTGTTAGAAATTAAAAATTTAAGTGTAAAATATGGATTTATTCAAGCTTTAAATAATGTCAATATCAAGGTCGAAGAAGGTCAAATGATCGCTTTACTTGGTGCTAATGGTGCTGGAAAATCTACTTTATTAAAAGCTGTCATTGGAGCAGCCAAGGCTTCAAAAGATAGTGAAATTTTGTTTGATGGCCATAATATAACAAAAGCTAAAAGTTATAATATTGCTAAACTTGGCGTTGGTATTTCTCCTGAAGGAAGACAAATTTTTAGTGGTTTAACCGTTGAAGAAAATCTAAAAGTAGGAGGATATAGCTTAAAAACTAAGGTCATTACTCAAGAAGATGGTACAAAAAAGAAAATAACCAAAGCACAACAATTAAAAGAAAATTATGAACGTGTTTACAGGTTATTTCCTATTCTTGAGCAAAGAAAGAAGCAACAAGCTTCGACATTAAGTGGAGGAGAACAACAAATGTTAGCAGTTGCACGTGCTTTAATGTGTAACCCTAAATTATTGTTACTTGATGAACCTTCCCTAGGTTTAGCTCCCTTAATTATTAAAGATATCTTTGATACTTTCGTTGAAATTAAAAAACAAGGTACAACGATTCTTATCGTAGAGCAAAACGCATTAGCAACTTTAAAAATTGCTGATTATGCATACGTGCTCGAAATCGGTAAAGTAACATTAGAAGGAAAAAGTAATGATTTACTTAACGATGAAAAACTTATTAATGCCTATTTAGGAGGCAAAAAATAATATAGCTTAATTAGGAGGATGAATAATGAAAAGAAAATTAGCTACATTAGTTTTAGGTGCTGTTGGAGTATTAGCTTTGGGTGCATGTGGAAGCCAAACTAAAGAATATGATGGCACAGAAGTTCAAGGTGTTACCGAAAATGAAATTTTAGTTGGTAATACAGCCGCTACTACAGGAGATTTTGCTCAAGTTGGTGTTCCTTTTAATGCAGGTCTTGAAGCAGTCTTTAAAGACTATGAAAATAATGGTGGTAAAAAGATTACTTTAAAACATTATGATGATGGTTTTGATGGCGCTCGTGGAGCAACATTAACTAAGAAACTAGTTGAAGATGATAAAGTATTTGCTTTAGTTGGTCATTTTGGTACAAATACTGTTGCTTCAACTGTAGATTATATTAAAGAAGTTGGAGTCCCAATGGTTTATGCTGCTACAGGTATTAATGATTTATACCAAGAAGAAGCAGTTGGTTATGATAAGGCTGTTATTTCAGTTCAACCTATTTATAAAACCGAAGGAAGAAGTTTACTTGCTCGTGCATTAGCTCCTTATAATGCTGCAGCCGCTCTTGATCCAACTAAACAACATGGTGTCAACATTTATGGTGATGACGTAAAGATTGGTGTTATTAATACTGCTGATGATGCCGGTAGAGGAATTAGAGAAGGTGTTGAAAGACAAGCTGAAGAATTAAAAGTTAACAATATTACTTATAGTGAAACTCAAGCTACAGCTGGAACAAACCATGCTTCTGCAGTTGAAAAACTTAAAAATGCTGGATGTCAAATTGTTATCATTTGTGCAAACCAAGTTCCATTTGGTGAAATTTTAAAAGCAATGAAAAATGCTAACTATGATGCAATCGTTTTAACTTCATATGTTAGCGCTAATACTGTTACTTTAGGACAACTTGTTGCTGATGGTTCAATTACTGCTACACGTCCAGTTTATACTGCTGGTTGGTTAGATATTACTACAACTGAAGGAGCTGCTGCATTACTTGATTTCGTTAGAGTTATTACTACAGTCATTCCTGAATATGCAGTTTATGCAGCAAATAGCTATGCTATGGCAGGTTATGTTGCTGGTAAATTATTCGTCGAAGGTGTTCAAAGAGTTGAAAAAGCTGGTGAAGAATTAACTTGGTTAAATTATATTAATGCATTAGAAAGTGAAAAAGTTTCTATCCCAATGGGTGGATTACTTGATTTATCTGATGGTAAACGTCTTGGTATTGAAGATTTAGCATTAAATGGAACTTTACTTGTTGAAACTGATGTTGCTGGTACAGTTTATCCAGCTGGTAGTTTAGTATCATATGCAAGTTTGCAATCTATTGACACAATTTGGGAAAGTGTTTCTAGTAATCTTAAAAAGTAAAATTTTAAAAAAATAATGTGGTTTAGGAGGGTTTTTCCTCCTAAACCAAGGTTTTAGGAGTCATTATGTTAGAAAGTATTAAAGAGAAAATTATTAGTGTTGATGAAGCTTTGAATTTAGTTAAAAGCGATGATCAAATTGTTACTGGATTAGGAGCAAGTGAAGGAAAATTGTTTCTTTCTAATCTCCATAAATTACATGGAAAAGTAAAAAATGTTACAGTTAATAACTGTTTACCAATGCAAGATTACGAATTTTTTGTAAACCCTTTATATAAAGACTCATTTAATTTAGATGGTTGGTTTTATAATCCTGGTATGAGAAAAGCTCATAAAAATGGAAATATTAGTTTTATACCTAATTGTTTACATTTTGCTGGTAAAAAAAGATTTTCTCATATCCATATTAATATTTATGTTGGAATAGCATCTTATCCAGATAAACATGGATATGTTTCTTTATCGCTTTCTAATACTTATGAAAAAGAAGCAATTGATAAAGCTGACATAGTAATTTTAGAGTTAAATCCAAATGCACCAAGAACTTTTGGTGATTTAGAAGTTAATGTAAATGATGTTGATTATTTTATTTTAACTGATTATGAAATTCCAACTATTCCAGATGGCGAACCAAATGAAAAAGATAAAATTATTGGTAAATATATAGCAGAATACATTCATGATGGAGATTGTTTACAATTAGGAATCGGTGGTATTCCAAATGCGATTGCTGCTAGTTTATATGATAAGAAAAATTTAGGTATTCATACCGAGATGATTACTAGTGAAATGGCAAAACTTGCTAAAGCTGGAGTAATTAATGGTTCATGTAAACAAACTCATAAAGGCAAAATGGTTGCAACTTTTGCAATGGGAACTCGTGAATTATATGATTTCTTAGATGATAATCCTTCAGTAATGTTGTTAGAAGGAAGCTATGTTAATGATCCTTATGTAATTAGTCAAAATGACAATCAAGTTTCAATTAATACTACACTTGAAGTTGATGTTACTGGTCAATGTTGTAGTGAATCTTTAGGAAGTCAACAATTTAGTGGAACTGGTGGACAAAGTGACACTGCAATTGGTGCACAAATGTCTAAAAATGGTCGCTCATTTATTGCTTTATATTCAACAGCTATGGTTAAAGATAAAGTAACAGGTGAAAGAGTTGAAACAAGTAAAATTGTTTGTCAATTAAAACCAGGAGCTGCTGTTTCTTTATCAAGAAATGACATTGATTATTTAGTTACTGAATATGGATGTGTTCATTTAAAAGGAACAACGATTAAAGAAAGAGTTGATTTAATTATTAGTGTCGCCCATCCAAAATTTAGACAAGCTTTAAAAGAAGAAGCTATTAAACTTGGAATAATTAGTGAATAATATGGCATTTTTTGAATTTAATAATAAAAAAATATTCTACCTTGATGAAGGTCAAGGGGAGCCTTTAATAATTTTAAATGGAATTATGATGTCGACTCAAAGTTGGAACTATTTAGTTCCAACTATGACTAGTGTCCTCCGTTTAATACGAGTCGACTTTTTAGATCAAGGTCAAAGCGATACCTGTGTTGGAGAAAAATATACTCAAGACTTACAAGCAGATGTCGTTTTGGCTTTGATAAAGCATCTTAAACTAAATAAAGTAAATTTATTTGGGGTAAGTTATGGAGGAGAAGTTGCTTTAAAATTTGCTATAAAGCATAGTAATTTGATTAATAAATTAATATTATCAAATACTACTGCTCATACAAATGAGTGGTTAAGAGATATCGGAAGAGGATGGAATGAAGTAGGAAGAACTAGAAATGGTGAAGCTTACTACAATGTAACTATTCCAGTAATTTATAGTCCATTATTTTATGTAAATAATTATGAATGGATGGAAAATAGAAGAAAATTACTTGTCCCATTATTTTCTGATGAAAATTTCTTAGATAGAATGGAAAGATTAGTTAATAGTGCTGAAAGTTTAGATGTTAGAAATTCATTAGATAAAATTAATTGTGATACTTTAATAATTAGTTCTGAGTATGATTTTATAACTCCTAAACATGAACAATTATTTTTAAAAGAACATATTAAAAATTCAAGTTATATTCATATAAATGATGCTGGACATGGATTTATGTATGAAAAAACTAAATTGTTTATGGCTCTATTAATTGGATACATATTTACTAATGAAGCGAAGGTATAGTTATGGAAAAACTTAGTAAAAAGAAAATTAAATTAAGAAATAATGAAGAACTTGCTTATGTAGAAGTTGGAGAAGGTAATAAAACAATTGTTTTGATTCATGGAAATTACTCTTCTTCAATTCATTATTATCCTTTATTAACTCATTGTCCTAAAGGTTATAAGATGGTTGCTATCGACTTAAGAGGATTTGGAGATAGTACATATTTAAATCGTTTTAATAGTTTAGATGAACTTGCTTTAGATGTTATTGAAGCTTTAGATCTTTTAAATATTAAACAATTTTACTTAGTTGGATGGAGTTTAGGAGGAGGCGTAAGTTTAAAAATAAGTGCTAAAATTCCTTTAAGAGTTTTAAAACTTGTTTTAATTGAAGGTGCAAGTTATCGTGGATTCCCAGTTTATCAAAAAGATGGTAAATATCAAAATATTGTTGGCAAAGTCTATCCAAGTAAAGAAGCTTTAGCTTTAGATCCAGTATTAGTAGTTCCTGCTTTACAAGCTTTTAAAGCTCAAGATAAAGCTTTCTTTAATATGATTTATATGGCTACGATGTGGAATATTAAGCGTCCTCCAGAAGATGAAGTAGATGTTTATTTAGAAGAAACAATGAAGGAAAGATGTTTAATCGATGCTGATTATGCTTTAGCACATTTTAATATGTCTAATTTTAGTAACTTATATAATTTAGGAACTAATGATATTAATGATGTTGTTGCTCCAACTTTAGTTACCTTTGCAACAAAAGATTTAGTTGTCACTGAAAAGATGGTAATGGAAAATCTAAACGCTATTAAAAATGCTAAATTAATTAAGTATGAAGGAATGGGTCATTCACTAATTACTGATTTAAGGGAAGATTTATTAAAAGATTTAGTTAAATTTTTTGAATAAATATGAAAAGTTGTGTATTTCCGGGTTCATTTGATCCAATTAGTAGTGGACATTTGAATATAATAATTCGAGCAAGTAAAGTTTTTGACAAGGTATATGTTTTAGTATCTTTTAATAGTTCAAAAAATTATATTTTTGATACCATTGAAAGAGTTGAATTAGTTAAAAAATGTGTGAAAAATCTCGATAATGTCGAAGTTTCTACTTTTGATGGAACTGTTGTTGAATTTGCAAGAAAAGTAAATTCAAAAGTTATTTTAAGAGGTTTAAGAAATCCTAATGATTATCAAAATGAACTCGAAATATATAATTTTAATAATTCAATTGATTCTTCGATTGAAACTATCTTAATGTTTGCTGACAAGCAAAACTTATTTACTTCAAGCACAGTTATTAAAGAACTTGTTAATTATGATTGTGATTTATCGAAATTTGTCCCATTAGAAATAATAGAAGATGTTTATAGGAAAATTAAATATGGAAAGAAAAAAGAATACATTTAATATACATGAATTAATTGATGAAAAAGATGTTACACCAGAGTTATTTTATACAATCGTAGAAATTTCTAAAGGAAGTAAAAATAAGTATGAATTAGATAAAAAAACTGGTTTATTAAGACTTGATCGAATTTTATTTACATCAACTCATTATCCAGCGAATTATGGTTTTATTCCACGTACTTATAGTAGCGATGATGATCCTTTAGATGTTTTAATTTTAACTAATGAAGAAATAATTCCTAATGCTTTAGTTCAATGTCGAGCAATTGGAGTAATCAAAATGATTGACAATGGACAAATTGATGAAAAGATAATTGCAGTTTGTATAAATGACCCTTTATATAATAGTTTTTATGATATTTCTCAACTTCCAAATCATATTTTTGAAGAAATTAAACACTTCTTTGAAGTTTACAAGACATTAGAAAATAAATTAACATTTGTCGGAAATATTGAAGGTAATGAGAAAGCTAAAGAAATAATTGCTAAAAGCATTAAAGCTTACAATCGTCGCTTAAAAGAAGATGATGATGAGATAGAATCATTTTCATAAAATTCTTTATTTTAATAAAAAAGCCTTTAAAACTAAAATATTTTTTAAAAATTTGATGATATTTATGTTAATTAGCAAGTTAATTAGTTTTAGTTTTAAAGTCGCTTAAAGTTAAATATTTAATAAAAAATTTTATTTTCTTTTTTATTAGATTGAATAGTTAATTTTTTGCATTTATAATTATTCTATATGAATAATTACATCAATGTTATCGAAATACAAAATAAACTAGTCAAACTATTAATTGGTTATATTCTTGATGGTCAGGTTAAAATAATTTATGCCAATGAACTCGAATTAAGCGTTCCATTTAATTCTAATGAAATTTTAGATGTTGGAAGTTTAAGTAAAGATATAAGCCGTATATGTCATATTGATAATAAAGAATTGAATTTTAAATACGATGTTAATGAAGCAGTTTTAGTTATTCCTTCATTTGGTTTAGAAATTTTTGAATCAACTAAAACAACTAATACGGTTGCTCAAGATTATAAAATTTCTAAACTTGATGTATTAAACGTATTTTCACTAGTTGAAAGAGAAAGAATAGAAAATCCAAATAATACAATTATTAATATCATTCCTAATTATTTTATGACTAATGAAAGTGAGATTTCTAATCGTTCACCAATTAATATTCAAAGTGATTTATTAACTTTAAACGCTAATGTTTATGTTTTATCTAAAAAATTAAAAGAAGATGTTCATAAAGCATTTAAAAATGCTGGAGTTAAAATTAAAAATGTTTTTGTCTCTGCTTTATGCGGAGTTGAAGTTTTAAATAAAAGAAATTATAAATATAAAAACTATATTTATATCGATTATGGAGAAAAATATACTTTCTTACATTTAGTTAATAATGGTAAAGTTGTAAATTCGACTTTCTTTAATAATGGTAGTGATAATTTAGTAAAAAAAGTACAAGAGGAATATAAAATTAGCGATACAGAAGCTTTAAAATTAATTAGAATTTTTGGTTTTGATTCATCTTTAAATGCTTATAATCCACCAATTGTGACTAAAAATGAAAACGGATATTTACAAACTTATAGTAAATCGAATTTAAATGTTACAATTAGTGATTATTATAAAGAACTTGGAGAATATTTAAGTTCATCAATCAAAGTTTTATTAAAAGGTCATGAATCAATGATAAATCAGTTACCACTTGTTTTTGTTGGTAAAGGATTTAAAATCAATGGTTTAAAAGAATATATTATTCGATTGTTTAACAATAATATTGATTTTATAAAATCAAATATTGTTGGAGCTGATTTTAATCTTTATATTAATTTAATTGGTGCAATCTATTTAAATGATTTATCAAATGAAATTTTTAAAGAAAATGTAGTTAATGTTGTAAAAGAAAATCATAATTTGAAAGAAGGGGAATAACTTATGAATGCTGATTTAGATAATTTTGAGCCTGTTGCTAAAATAAAAGTCATTGGTGTTGGTGGAGCTGGTAACAACGCTGTTAATAGAATGATTGATGAAAACATTTCCAATGTTGATTTTTATGTTGCAAATACTGATAAACAAGCATTGTCTTTAAGTAAAGCCCCAAATAGATTAATTTTAGGAGAGAATTTAACTAATGGCCTAGGAGCTGGTGGAGATCCTAAAGTTGGAAAAGATGCCGCCGAAGCTAGTGAAGCTGAAATTAGAAATATTGTTAAAGGTACAGATTTATTATTTATTGCCGCTGGAATGGGCGGAGGAACTGGTACCGGAGCAGCTCCTGTTATTGCTAAAATTGCAAAAGAAGAAGGTTGTTTAACTATTGCAATTGTTACTCGCCCATTTACATTTGAAGGAAATAAGAAAACTCAATATAGTGTAGAAGGTTTAAATAATTTAAAAGAAAATGTTGATAGTTTAATAGTCGTTAGTAACGATAAACTTTTGATGAATAACGGAAATAGCTCAATTAGCACAGCTTTTAGTGAAGCAGATAAAGTTTTAGCTCGTAGCGTTAAAACAGTTACTGATTTAATTTTAATGCCTTCATTTATTAATTTAGATTTTGCTGATGTAAGAGCTACTTTAAAAGATAGTGGTATTACTTTAATTGGATTTGGAACAGGTGAAGGTGAAAAAGCCAGCGAAGATGCTGCTTTAAGTGCTTTAAATTGCCCATTAATTGAACAATCAATTCAAGGAGCTAGAAGAGCAATTTGCCACGTAACTTGTGGACCTCAAGTAAGTTTATTTGAATGTCAAGACTGTGTTACTAAAATTATTGAATCAAGTGGAGGGACAATGGATATAAAATTTGGTATTTCCACTAATGATCAATTATCAGATCAAATTTTATGTTCAATTATTGCAAGTGATTTTGTTAATGATACAGCTTTTAGTGCTCCAAAAAAGGAAGAATTTGTCTTAACTTCTAAAAAAGAAAAACCTGAAAATAATGAACCAATTGAAAAAACTTCAAAAGAAACAATTGAAGATGATATTATTCCAAATTTCTTAGAAGGTAAAAACTTTAATTAATAAAAAATCTAATTATTTTTCTTTTAAAAAAAACTAATATAAATATAGAAAAAAAGAGTTAACTCTAATATAATTAGAGTTGTCATGGAAAAGAAGAAAAATTTTTTTGGTATCGACCAAAACTCATTACGATTCGTTGAAGGATTAGCAATTTGCTTTTTATCAATATTTTTAGCTCTTAATTATGGAGTTGTATCACAATTTTTCTTTTGGTGTGTTTCCTTTTTTGTTGGTAGTTTATTTACTTATCTTTTTTATATTATTTTGTTTGTTTATGGACTTACTTTTATGTTTCATAAACGTATCATTTTAAAGAATTTAAAATTTAGTGTTGTTGGATTAATTATTTTAAGTATTGGTGTTTTAATTATAACTACTTGCTCAATTAGTTATTTAGAAGATGGTACTTATTTAACATTTTCAACATTTAAAGAAATTTATGTTATATCTTTAAACTTAGCTAATTTCCCAAAGATTGAGATTAATCAATCTGGAGGAATCTTTGGTTATTTATTTGTAGCTATCTTAAATAGTGCTTTTACAGATTTAGGAACAAAGATCTTTTCTGGAATTTTAATTGGAATTGGGACGTTTTTTATAATTTTTAGACCATTTTTAAGTTTAATTCGTAGTCAAAAAGAAATTAAATTAAAACCAAGTAAAAATGCTCAAGCTCTTAATGAACTTAGTGATGAAGATCTATTAATTAATACTACACTTGAAAGAAATGGTAACTTGGAATATATAGAAGAGGTTAAAGAAAAACCTATTATTGAAGAACCTGTAGTTAAACTTAATATTGAAGATGAAGTTGAGCCTAAACTTGAACCAGTTGTTGAAGAAAAAATAGTTCCTGAACAAGTTAAAGAAGAAATCGTTGAAGAAGTAATTACCCCAGTTAAACCTAATAATGATGTTATTTTGCAATCAAATGGTTTACAAAAATTAAAATTTTCTTTTGAAGGTGAAACTAAATTTGAAAATGAAACAGTTTCTCCAACTTATGAGACAAAATTAGATTCATATAATGAAGTAAATAAACAAGAAGAAACTATAAACGAATTTGTTGAAGAAAAAGGTGAACCTGAACCAACTATAGAAGAAATTACTTATCCAACTAAAGAAGAAATTATTCAAACTAAACCAACTATTTTACGTGGTGAAGATGCAAATATTATTAATCGTGAACAAGTTAATGTTTATAACCGTAAACTTCAAGAAGATGAAGTAAAAATAGTACAAGTTAATAAAGTTAAAAAACATGTTAAATTTGTACCTGTTCCTATAGAATTGTTAGCTGATCGAAGTAGTGAAAAAGACGATCAAAAAAATATCGAAGTATGCGATGCTCGTTTAGAAAAAATTAATGAAATTCTTAATGATTTAAAAATTGGGGCAAAAATAGTTTCATATCAAATTGGACCTAGTGTAACTCGTTATGACTTACAAACTGAAAGAGGCGTTTCAATTAATGGTTTTGAAAAATATATTAGTGATATTTCAATTCGTTTAGGTGGATTAGAAGCTCGTTTTGTTCCATTAATTCAAGGAAAAACAACTAGTGGTATTGAAATTGCTAATGCTAATCGTAGTTTAGTTAATTTTAAAGATGTCTTTACACATTTACCACAAAAGAAACCTGGTCAATTTTACATTCCTTTTGGTAAAAATATTAGCGGAGATTACATCCATGCAGATTTAGCTGAATTCCCACACATGTTAGTTTGTGGAACTACTGGAAGTGGAAAATCTATTTTTATGCATTCAGTAATTCTTTCTTTAATTATGCGTTCTTCAATTGAAGAATTAAGACTAATTATGATTGACCCAAAGAAAGTTGAATTTACAAAATACCGCGATTCACCACATTTATTATGTCCAGTAATTAGTGAACCAACCGAAGCAAGTGCAACCTTGCTTCGTCTTGCTGATGAAATGGAAGAAAGATTTGATTTATTTCAAGAATATGATGTATCTAATATTAAACAATATAACGAATATGCTAGAGAAAATAATCTTGAGCCAATGTATTATATTGTTCTTGTTGTTGATGAATTTGCTGATCTAATTGAAACTTGTAAAACAATTAGTCAACCAATTCAAAGACTTGGAGCAAAAGCTCGTGCAGCAGGAATTCATATGATTATTGCAACGCAAAGACCATCAACCGATATTATTACTGGTTCAATTAAAGCTAACTTAGCAATTAGAGTTGCTTTAATGACTTCTTCAGTTACTGATAGTGTTGTTGCTTTAGGTGAAGGTGGAGCGGAAAAATTATTAGGAAATGGTGATATGCTTGTAAGTTGTCCTTTAATTTCTAAGCAAGAAAAAGTACGTGTTCAAGGATGCTTTGTTGACAATAATGAAATTATTCGTGCAGTTAGATTTATAAAAGAAAAATATCCACTCGATTATAATCCAAAATTCTTAAATTTACTTGAAAAAACTCGTTTAAATACTGAAGATTTTGGTGTTATTCATCCAAGTAATAACGAAGATGAAAGATATCAAGAAATTAAAAGATATATTATGGAAAATAAGGAAAATTGTAGTATTTCAATGATTCAAAGAGAATTCAGTTTTGGTTATACAAGAAGTATGAAAATTTTTAATCGTTTAATTGAAGAAAATATTATTGAAAAACCAACAAGTGGAAATTCTTCTAAAGGAGCTAAAGTATTAGTTCATATTGGAAATTTTAAATCAATGGATGAACAATCTTCTAATCCTGGAAGTTATTCTCAATCTAAGTTTGAAAGTAATTAACGAATTTAAATTTACGAGGAATAAATTATGATAAATACATTTTTTAGTGCAAAGTTAACTGATTATAATACGATTAGAGTTGCAATTTTTAGTTCGGTTGCTAAAGACACCAATGTACCGATTATTTTATATGATAATCATGGTTTTTTAGAAAAATTAAATATTGTTAATCAATCATTTTTAAATGGATTAGTTATTTATGAATGTAAATCTAAAGATAAATTAGATTTAGGAGTTGAATATTCAATTGGAATTGAAAGTTTTGGAATGACTCCTCTTGATGTCAATGATGCAGTATTTTTTAATGGATTTGATGATGAATTTTATTATCCAGGTGATGATTTAGGTTCAACATATCATAAAGAATATACCATTTTTAAAGTATGGGCTCCACTTGCTAGCAAAGTAGTTTTAATGATTAAAAATCCATATAAAGATAATAGTATTTATGAAACATATAAAATGGAAAGAGGTAAATTTGGTGTCCATTACATTAAATTAAATGGTGATTTTGAAAATTATTTATATCGTTATCAAGTTACTAATAGTGGAACAACAAATATTGTAATTGATCCTTATGCTAAAGGAAGTAATGCCAATGGAAAAAATAGCGTTGTTATTGATTTAAATAAAACAAAGATGGATTTATATAGTAATGTTCCTTCAGTTTATAAAAATTATGTTGATACAATACTTTATGAACTTCATATACGTGATTTTACAATTGATAGCTCAACAAACATTAAAAATAAAGGTAAATTTTTAGGGTTAACTGAAGAGGGAATTAAAACAAAAAAAGGTTTACCAGTTGGCCTTGATTATTTAAAAAGTTTAAACATTACTCATGTTCAACTTTTACCAGTTTTGGATTATAAAACAGTCGATGAGCTTAATCCTGATAAAAGTTATAACTGGGGATATGATCCTCAACAATATTTTGCTTTAGAAGGAAGTTATTCAACAAATCCTGAAGATGCTTACTCACGAATTATCGAGTTTAAAAAATTAATTCAAACTCTTCATAAAGCTGGAATTAGAGTTAATCTTGATGTTGTTTATAATCATGTTTATGATTATCAGACTTCAACTTTAGAAAGAATTGTTCCTAATTATTATTTTAGAAGAAAGAAAAATGGTTTAATTTCTAATGGAACTGGATGTGGAAATGATTTAGCTAGCGAAAAATTAATGGTTCGTAAGTTAATTATTGATTCTTTAAAATATTTATTAAAAGAATTTGAAGTTGATGGTTTTAGATTTGATTTACTTGGAATTACTGATCTAGAAACTACAAAATTAATTGTTAGTGAACTTCGTAAAATTAATCCAAACATAATGCTTTATGGTGAAGGTTGGGATATGGCTACTGAACTAAGTAGCGAAAAGAAAACAACTATTTATAACTCTTTTAAAGTTCCTGAAGTTGGATTTTTTAATGATTCATATCGTGATATAGTTCGTGGACATAATTTTAGTAATGAAAGAGGTTATTTACTAGGAAATTTAACATATTTAGAAGGTTTTAAATTTGTTTATTTAGGAAGCTGTGTTAATTATTGTTATCCACCTAGATTTTTAAGCGCTAATCAATCAATAAACTATGTTGAATGTCATGATAACTCTACATTATTTGATAAAATTGAAGATTATTATGGAACTAATTTACCACTTGAAGAAAAGTTAAGACTAGTTAATTTAGTTAATGGAGTGATTGCTTTTTCACTAGGAGTTCCTTTTTATCATGCTGGACAAGAAATTGGTTTAACAAAATATCATCACGATAATACTTATAATCTTGGTGATAAATACAATATGTTTAGATGGAGTCTTTTAGATGAAAGAATGGATAATTATTTATATTTTAAATCCATTTTAGATTGTCGAAGAAATTACTTTGCTGGTCAATTTTACTCACCTAAATTAATTCGTGATTCCTTTAAATTTATTAATTTACATGATGATTGTTTTTCAGTTCAATTTGAAGATTGTTCAAAAAATACTAATGAACAATATGTCCTTGTAATAAATCCTACAAAATCAAATTGCTATATTTCATTAAATGATTATTATAATGTTATAGTTGGAATAGGAGGAGTACTTAAAAACAGTAATATTTATACTCAAAATTTATGTATTGAACCTTATTCAACTAATATTTTAAAAAAGAAGATTTAATATGTGGAAATATTTTAAAGCAATATTTTTCTTATGGTATAAAGTAGTTTATGCTTATTTTGCATGGATGATTAAATATTCGAAACATAAAGAAAAATATCCGATTGAAGTTCGTTATAACAAAGTAAGAAAAATAGTTTTAGAAGTTTTAAAAGCTTTTAATGTTACAATTAAAAAAGAAAACTTTGAAGAATTTAATGATTTTAAATCAAAAAATCGTTTAATTGTTTGTAATCATTTAAGTTTAATTGATCCTTTAATTATTATTGCTGTAAGTGAAAAACCTGTAACGTTTGCTTGCAAGAAAGAAATTTTAAAATTGCCATTAGTTCCTCGAATTGTCAATATTCTTGATGGAGAATATCTAGACCGTGAAGATTTAAAACAACAACTTCTTGTAATGAAAAATATTGAAAATAAATTAAGAGATCTTCCTAATTTAGATTGGTGTATTTTTCCAGAAGGAACTAGAAACAAGTCTCCTTATGAAAAAGAAGTAAGTGAATTTCATCATGGTACTTTTAGATGTTCTTTAAAATCAAATTCAGATATAACTTTATTAAGCTTATTTAATACTTTTAAAGTACTTGATAAACATAATCATGAAAATAAGTATATAATTCCAATTAATTTTATTACTACTTTAAATTTTGAAGACTATAAAACAAAAACAACTAATGCATTAGCAATTGAAACTCATCAATTAGTTAATGATCAAGTAAAAGAATATTTAAAGATTTATCATAATTAATGGCGTAATCCTTTAGGGTAAAAATTTTTTAAGATACCATTAATGTTTTTAACGAAGCCTAAATTGATGTTATCATAACTTACTAGATAGTAAGTGTTTTCTAATTTTTTATTAGTTTTAATAACATCACCATGTAAATATAATTTTAATTCTTCATCCTTTAACTTAAAAGAATTAGTAGTATCAAGAAAATGAGCTAAATGAAATGAAGGAACTAAAATCTTACCTTTTAATTCACCAAGTAATAGTCCTTTTTTAATTATATAAAGTGGTTTTAAATTAAGTGAAGTGTTATATAAATAAACATTATTATTAATTATTTCTTCATAATTAAAGTTTAAATTAAAGGCTTTTTGATAGTTGGTTTTATTTGCAAAAACCTTATTTTTTGAAGAAAAACCTTGCAAATCACCATTATTTTTTTGAATTTGACAAATAAACATGCCTTCACCTTCATATAAAAAAGGAAATAAATGTATAGCTTCTTTTAAATATTTTGAACGATATTCACCTTCAATATGAGGCAAGGAAATTAGCTTTGCATCTTGATGATTTTTTAAAAACTCTAAGATAATTTTTTCGTTTTCTTCATAGTTAAAACTACAAGTTGAATAAGAAATGACGCCATTATTTTTAAGCATCTTAAAGGCTATTTCTAATAAATCTTTTTGAGTTGTAGAACATTTTAAAACTTTTTCATAAGACCAATCATTTTCCATCTCACTATTTTTTCTAAACATTCCAGAACCACTACATGGAGCATCTAAAATAATTTTATCGAATGTATTTATATAATTTTGGTAAATGTTATCAAAATTTGAAGAAGTAACAATTGCATTTGCAATTCCTAATCTTTCAAAATTTTGTGACATCATTAATGCTCTTTGCTTATTTAAATCATTACAAATAGCATTTATATTTTTATTTTTTAATAAAACTGAAATACTTTTTCCTCCAGGAGCAGCGCACATATCTAAAAGTAAATCATTATCATTAATATTTAAAAAATAGCTAACTAACAAACTACTAGCATCAATTATGTAATATGCTCCATTATCAAATAAAAAACTTTTTCCAGGAAATTCAGTTTCACCATCATAATAATAAGCATTTTGAATAAAGGGATGAGGTCTTAATGTTTTAAAATATTTTTTTAAATCTTCGAAAGTTATTTTATTAGTATTAATTAAAAGACAATATGATCTTTTTTTACTTAAAGAAGTTAATAAGTTATTAATTTCATCTTCGGTAAGATATATTTTTAAACTTTCTTTAAAATTCATATCTTTATGATATGCATTTATTATTAAAAAATCTATTTATTTTATGTATAATAAAATAACTTAGAGGTACTTATATGAGAATGGAAGAAATAATTGAACACAAGCGTGATGGTTTGGAACTTTCACAACAAGAAATTCATTTTTTTATTAAAAATTATGTTGATAATAAGATACCAGATTACCAAGCAAGTGCCCTCTTAATGGCAATTTATTTAAAAGGAATGAATGATAAAGAAACAGCATTATTAACTGAAGAAATGCGTGTTAGTGGTGATGTATGGGATTTAAGTGATATTCCTGGGTTAAAAGTTGATAAACATTCTACAGGTGGAGTTGGTGATAAAGTGAGTTTGGTTTTAGGACCTATGGTTGCAAGTTGTGGTGCAAAGCTTGCTAAAATGAGTGGTAGAGGTTTAGGCCATACTGGTGGTACCTTAGATAAACTTGAATCAATTCCTAATTTCGACATTTTTGAAACTAAAGAAGAATTTAAAAAACAAATTCAAGAAGTAGGCATGGCTATTATTGGCCAAAATAAAGATATTGATCCTGCTGATAAAAAGTTATATGCCCTTCGTGATGTTACTGGCACTGTAAGTTCAATGCCTTTAATTGCTTCTTCAATTATGTCTAAAAAATTAGCAAGCGGAGCTGATTGTATTTTGCTTGATGTTAAATATGGTAGTGGCGCTTTCATGAAAACAAAAAAAGATGCTAAAAAACTTGCAGAAATTATGATAAATATTGGTAGACATTTAGGAAAAGATGTTCGTGCTGAAGTAACAGATATGGATCAACCTTTAGGTTATGCTGTTGGTAATAACTTAGAAATTAAAGAAGTTATTGAAACATTACATAATCGTGGTCCAAAAGATTTAACTAAATTATGTTTAGATAGTGGTTCTATTATGTTAGTACAAGCTAAATTATTTGATGATAAAAAAGAAGCACGTAAAGCTTTATTAAAAAATTTAAAAAATGGAAAAGCCTTTGAAAAATTTGTTGAATTTGTAAAAGCTCAAAAAGGCGATACAAGCTATATTCTTGATCCATCTAAATTTGAAGTAGCAAAAAATATTATTCCAATTTATTCAAATAAAGAAGGAGTTATTAAAAGAATTGATGCTTTAACAATTGGAAAATCTTCAATGAAATTAGGTGGTGGAAGAGAAAGAATTGAAGACACAATTGATATGAGTGCTGGAATTATTTTAAATAAAAAAATTGGCGATTTCGTAAAAAATAATGAACTTTTAGCCACTTTATATACAAATAAAGAAGATTTTGAAGAAATCAAATTAGATGTATTAAATGCTTTTATATTCTAATTTATTTTTTAGATTTTAATTCTCTTAAATTGCTTGAACGATTAACTTCAAGCAATTTTTTATAATTTTCATTTAAAACTTTTTCGTATTGAGAATTAAATGAAGGCTGATAAATTTTTATATTTTTAATTAGCTCAGGAAGATATTGCATCTTTACCCATAAATCAGGTCGATCATAAGGATATTTATCTATATCTAAAGTATTTACTGGAGTTAATTTTAAATAATCTAAAACATCTAATGGATTTGATTGAACTAAATCCATCGCATAATGAATTGAATTAGTTCCAGCTTTACTTTTTGGACTTAAGGCTAATTCAATTACAACATCACCTAAAGGAATTACTGCTTCAGGAAATCCAACTTCTTTAGCACTATCAATAGCAATTTTTGTACGCATACATAAATTTGGATTAGCTAAACCAATATCTTCATAAGCGGTTACTAATAAGCGTCTAGCAATACTATCTAAATCGTTAGCAGCACATAACCTTGCTAAATAATATAAACTTGCATTTACATCACTTCCGCGAATTGATTTTTGAAGTGCACTAACTGCGTTATAATGATCATCCTCGTTTTTATCTAATTGAATATTACTAACTTTAACAATACTTTTAACTTTATCTAGAGTAATTTCTTCATTTTTAAAACTTAAACTAATAATTTCTAAATAATTTAAAGCGAAACGAAAATCTCCATTACTTGATTTAGCAATATAAGTTAATATTTCATCATCAACTTTAATTGAATTATTTAATCCCTTAGGATTACTGATTGCATTTTTTAAACCTAAAACAATCTCATCATAACTTAATTTTTTAACTTCAAGTAAATGGGTACGACTTCTAATTGCTTTATTTATTGAAATATAAGGATTAGCAGTAGTTGCTCCAATTAAATATATTGTTCCATCTTCAATAAATGGTAAAAGAATATCTTGTTTATCTTTATTTATTCGATGAACTTCATCAATTATTAAAATATATGGTGGATTCTTTTTAGCAAGATTAATTGCATCTTCTAAATCTTTTTTATTTGAAGTAACAGCATTTAAACTAATATAAGGTAAATGAATTGAAGAAGCATAAGCAATTGCAATAGTTGTTTTCCCTGTTCCAGGAGTACCATACAAAATAAAAGATAAAGGAATCTTTTCTTTTATAGAGTTATATAAAATTGAATTTTTACCAATTAAATGTTCTTGGCCAATAATTTCTTCAATACTATTTGGTCTTATTCTAAAAGCTAATGGTTGTTGCATAATTTAATTATATATATTTAATTTTAAAATTAAATATAGTTTTAAAAAAACTAATATTATATAATTCTAATTATGAAAATTGTGTTACAAAATGTCTTAAAAGCAAGTGTAGAAATTGATGGTAAAACCTTTAATGAAATTGATAAAGGATATCTTTTACTTGTTAGTTTCACCAATGGTGATAATTTTGAAAAATGTTCGAGATTAGCAAGGAAAATTTCAAAATTAAGGGTTTTTATGGATGAAAATTTTAAAACCAATAAGTCAATTTTTGATGTTAACGGATCAATTTTAAGCATCTCACAATTTACTTTATATGCTGATTTAAAAAAGGGAAATCGTCCATCTTTTATTAACTATTGTCTTGAACCTAGTAAAGCTAAAGAACTATATTTATTTTTTAATGAAGAATTAAGAAATTTAGGTCTTGAAGTTAAAGAAGGAATTTTTGGAGCTGATATGAAAGTTTGTTTAATTAATGATGGGCCATTCACTTTAATTCTCGATAGTGAGGAACTTTAAATGAAAGTAATGTTAGGACTTAGCGGTGGAGTTGATAGTGCGGTTGCTGCTTATTTATTAAAAAAACAAGGCTATGAAGTTATTTGCTGTTTCATGCGTAATTGGGATAGTTTTGCTAATAACGATGTTTTAGGCAACCCAACTTTAGGCGAAGATATTTGTCCACAAGAAAAAGATTATAATGATGCAAAAAAAGTCGCAGAAAAGTTAAATTTAAAAATGATGCGAATAGATTTTATTAAGGAATATTGGGATTATGTATTTTCTTATTTTTTAGATGAATATAAAAAAGGAAGAACACCAAATCCAGATATTTTTTGTAATAAATATATTAAATTTGATGCTTTTTTAAAGTTTGCTAAAGAAAATGGCTGTGATTATATTGCTATGGGCCATTATGCAAAAAGAGTTGATAGAGATGGAAAAACATATTTATATAAGGCTAAAGATTTAAATAAAGATCAAACTTATTTTTTAAGTCAAATTAGTAATGAACAATTAAGGTCTTGTTTATTTCCTTTAGGAGATATTACTAAAGAAGAAGTTAGAAAAATTGCTCATGAACTTGATTTAACTAGTGTTGAAGATAAAAAAGATTCGACTGGTATTTGTTTTATTGGTGAAAGAAATTTTAAAGAATTTTTAAAAAATTATATTCCTTCTACAAAAGGGAAAATTGTTGATATTGAAAATAACCGTGTGTTAGGTGAACATGATGGAGTCATGTATTATACCTTAGGTCAAAGAAAAGGCTTAGGAATTGGTGGTATTAAAGGTGAAGAAGCTAAAGGATGGTTTGTTGCAAAAAAAGATGTTAAAAATAACATCCTTTATGTTGCTAGTGGCAGTGAAGATGAACATTTATTTAGTGATAGTTGTATTGTAAATTCTTTAAATTTATATAATGAAAAGATTCCTGATAATACACACTTATATGCTAAATTTAGATATAGACAAAAAGATTTAGGAGTAACCCTATATAATATTGATGAACTTACAATTAAACTTGTTTTTGATAATAATTACAAAGCAATAACTCCAGGACAAGCATGTGTTTTATACTTAGAAGATGGTTGTTGTCTTGGTGGAGGTATTATTGATAAAGTTTATTATAAAGGTCAATTAAAAAACTATTAACTAAATAGTTCTTTAATTTGATATATAATCTCATCATTAGTTAAATGACCTCTTTTTCGTTCAATATTTCTTAACTTTTCAGCTAAACTAACATCATTTGAACATAAATAATCAATTGTTACATTAAATATTCTTGCTAGTTCTTTTAATTGTTTAATAGAAGGCGAAGTAAAACCTTTTTCCCAATTCAATATTGTTTGAACACTAACTTGCATTATTTTTGCAAGCTGGCTTTTTGTCATTGACATACACTCCCTTAAATAGATTAATTTTCCCATATATTTCCTCAAATTAGTTTTAAGGTCATAGTAGAAATTTTTATGATGGAAAATTTCATTAATAAAACTTAGTTTGAAATATTTACACTTTTTAAATGTTTGTAGTATCATATTTGACATGGAAAAATTAACTACAGTAATTTTATCAAATATGTGCATGGTTTATGATCGTGATATGATTTTAGTTTGTAATCGTACTAAATCTGATTGGCCTGGATTAACTTTTCCTGGAGGACATGTTGAAGAAAACGAAACATTAGAAGAAGCAGTAATTCGTGAAATAAAAGAAGAAACAAACTTAGATATTAAAGATGTTGAATTAGTTGGTATAAAAGAATGGTTTATGTATGAAAACGTTCGTTATATTGGCTTATTATATAGAACAAATAAATATCAAGGAGAACCAAAATCTTCAAGTGAAGGAGAAGTTTTCTGGATTAATAAAAAAGATTTACATAAATATGAGTTATCGCAAGATTTCGAAGAAATGTGCAATAATTATTTTTTTAAAAAATATGTGAATTAAATAATTAAATTCCGTTTTTAAATAAATGCAGGTTTTAAATGACATATTTCAGTTTTCTAATGCAAAAGCTGAAATAAAGTATTTAAAAGTTTAATTTTTGGATGTTTATTTGCATACTAAAAATAAAGGGGTAATTTCCGTTTAATTTACTTATTTCCGCTTCCTAGATAGCTCCTTTATAGTTTTAGTTAAATAAGTTATTAAAAACTTTTTCCCCAAAAATTCTAATAAAAACCTCTTCAGGACTAAATCCGTCCAAAGATTTTAATTTTCTTTTATTTAAGAAAATATTTATTCTTTTAACATCGTCTTTAGAAAAATTGCTTAGATATTTGCCTTTTGGAAAAAACATACGCAATTGTTTGTTCATGTTTTCTACCGAAGCTTTTTGAGTACTTCTATATGCATCACAGTAAAATATATTAGCTCTTTTTTTATCGAAAATTTTTGAGTTTTCAAATCCTTCATAATCAGCAAAACTTGGATCCCTATCGGTTAAAATTAAACCAAAAACTCTGACAAAATCTTCATAACCGACTTTAGATTCAATCTTGTCGAAAATTTTAACTATTTTATCTGCGTTTTTATTTTCGACAAGAAAAATTAAAGTAAAGTGAATTTCTCTAATAATTAATGTTAAAATTGTATAAGGATCACCTCTTTTAGAACCTAAAAAGTCTAATTCGGTGGTATAAAGATTAGAAGCTTTGCTGAAAGCTAAATAATCTACAAAGGTACGATTACAACGGTCGATTTTACTTTCATTGTATTCGTACTCTTTTTTTATTTTCTTTCGTTTTTTGTAGGTTACAGCATACGGTAAATCTACTCTTTTAACTGGAATTTGTCCGTTTCTGATATACTTATAAATTGTTTGAGGTGTAATATCAAAAGGTAATTCCGCAGCAATTTGATATACCGATTTTTTATTTGATAAACCAACTTTCAATTCAATAATTAATTTTTCAATTTCCTCCTTTGTATAATTAACTCCTGTTTTCGAAGATACCAAAAGTCTATCTGCTTTAACTTGTGCGAATTTTGCATCGTACTTAAATTGATGAAAATTGCATTTAGTATACTTTAAGTTGCAATTTGCACAAACATAAGGAAATTTTTTTAACTTTTGACATTCTTCATCTACTGGATATCTAAATCGAGTAGAATCAATTCTGTTTCTTTTTATCTCCTTTGAAACTGATGTCGGATCGCAACCAAGTGTGTCAGCAATTTCTACGCAACGAAACTCTTTAGCCAGAGAAGAAGCAATGATTTTTCTATCTTCAAAAGTAAAATGTTTAAATTTCATAAAAACAATCATCTAGGAAGCATATTTATATTATAAAGTTTTTGTAACCGACTAAATTCCGTTAATTAGTAAAAAACTGAAATAACTATTTTATTTTGCATTTTTTTAAAAAATAAAAATAGACTATGTAAAGTATTAAATAAAAAGTAGTATAATGTTTAAAACAAAGGAGAATTTATGAGTATGAAATACGAATTAGTTTTAATTAGACATGGTGAATCTGAATGGAATAAGTTAAATTTATTTACAGGATGGACTGATGTTGAATTATCTGAAAAAGGAAAAGAAGAAGCAACTAATGGTGGTAAATTATTAAAAGAAGCTGGTTTCCATTTTGATGTTGCTTATACGTCTTATTTAAAAAGAGCAATTCACACTTTAAATAGAGTTCTTGAAGCAATGGATCAAGAATATATTCCTGTCTATAAAACATATAAATTAAATGAAAGACATTATGGAGCTTTACAAGGATTAAATAAAGCTGAAACCGCTGAAAAGTTTGGTGAAGAACAAGTTAAAATTTGGAGAAGAAGTTATGATATTCAACCTCCAGCACTTGAACCTACGGATCCAAGGAATCCAGCTTTACAAGATGCATATAAGGGAGTAGCTAAAGAAGAATTACCTTTAACTGAATGTTTAAAAGATACAGTAGCTAGAGTTGTCCCATATTTTGAAGAAGTTATTAAAAAAGATATGATTGATGGCAAAAAAGTTATTGTTGCTGCTCATGGTAATAGTTTAAGAGCTTTAGTTAAATATTTAGAAAATATTTCTGATGAAGATATTGTTAATTTAAATATTCCTACAGGTGTTCCATTAGTTTACGAATTAGATGAAAACTTTAAAGTTTTATCAAAAAGATATTTAGGTGATCAAGAAGCAATTTCAAAAGCAATGGAAGCAGTTAAAAATCAAGGAAAATCTAAATAAATAGTTTAGTTTTGCAAGGTTTTTAGTAAAAATAAAGACTTTATGGCTTTTTCAATTACCGATATTATTATTCTTATTATTATTGCAATATCAACTTTAATTGGAGCAATTAAAGGAATATTAAGTCGATTTACTAAATTAATTAATTTAATTATTAGTGCAGTTATTGCTTTTTATGTTGCAACACCTATATCTTCACTATTTATCAATTTAGACTTTTATAAAAATTTACAAGAAAAATTACAAGATTTTACTCCAGTATTATTTTTGATTCTTAGTTTTATAGTAGTATTTGTTATTATTTTCTTAATTTTAAATTTAATATCAAAAGCTATCATTAAAGCTATCTCAAAAGGAAATATTCTTGGAGTATTTAATAGAATTATTGGAACAATATTTGGATTTGGAATTGGTTTATTTATTGCAACTATTTACTTGTTAATCTTTTATGGATTATCACAAGTTTCACCAAATATTGAAGCATTTTATGTAAATGATTTACAAGTAAATACTGATAAATTTACAATAAGTAAAATGCTTCTAAATTATCTAATGATTTTATTTCAATTTAATTAAAAAAATCGCCTCGATGATGGGTACCCAGTTTCCTAGACATTAAATGTTTGTTAACTGGATTATATCATA
>ERZ779737.22-NODE-22-length-152283-cov-5.084787_pt1 | contig 152283 bp, 121 predicted proteins | sample MGYA00511889_ERZ779737 | MGnify/ENA primary metagenome ERZ779737 (study PRJEB29588, sample SAMEA2163575) | human gut metagenome | biome: human gut; feature: human-associated habitat; material: faeces | place: Denmark | collected 2008/2010 ...
GTTTCTGCGAACGGGCTTTGCTGCCTTTGGATCCGGACCGATAACAACATGGCGGTTTGCATTCTCGCCTTCGCTCCATGAAATAGCACCGTTTATCTTTTGAACAGAAGTATGGATAATTCTTCTTTCATAAGGATTCATAGGTTCAAGATTTGTCTTTCTGCCTGTTTTAACAGCCTTGAAAGCAAGCTTTCTGCCGAGAATTTCAAGAGTTTTTTCTCTCTTTTCTCTGTAGTTGCCTGTGTCGATAGTTACCTTAAAATAGCTGTTGTCTGTGTGGTTTGCAACAAGGCTTGTAAGGTACTGAAGAGAATCAAGAGTTTCACCTCTTCTGCCGATTACAAAACCGACATCATCACCTGTAAGATTAAATTCAATACCGCCCTCAATCTCATTTTTCTCTATCTGAACGCTTTCAAGCTTCATATTATCGAGGACATCTCTTAAAAACTTCTCTGCCTTTTCAGCGGGAGTTTCTTTGAGAGTGATTTTAACCTTTGCAGGCTGACCGCCGAAAAGACCGAATTTTTTCTTTTCGGCTCTCTGAATAACCTCAAATTCAACCTCAGCGGTTTCATCAAGGCCAAGCTGTTTTTTGGCATCGTTCAATGCGTCAACTTCGTTATCACCAACGCCGATAGCTTCTTTAATCACAATATCACCTGATTTCAAACTTCTACTTCTTTTTCTTTTTTGATTTTGTATTTTCTTCCGCACCTTCGGAAAGACCGTGCGGAACATAGTTATACTTAACAAGAGCCTCCTGCTCAAGCATAAGAGCAGCGTGTCTTGCCTCGGATGTTGCTGTCATTCTCTGCGGACTGAAAAGCTTGCCGACAACAACCGACTGAACAAGGCTTACGAGTGAAGATACAATCCAGTAGAATGCAACGGCTGACGGAACGATATATGCGATATATGCCGAGAAAAGCGGCATTGCGTACATCATAACCTTCATACAGCCCTGCTGTTGCTGCATAGGATTGTTTTTTACGTTGATTCTCATTGTAATAAACTGTGTAAGCACATTTGACGCAAAACAGATTACAGGGAAAAGAATCATCGGACTCCAAATACCGTAGTCCTGAGGAATTGCAAAAAGATTCATGCCAAAGGTGTTAAAGCCTTTTTCAAACATATTGATTGTATTGATTTGATCTGCATTAAAAATCTGCTGAATAGCGTCAATATTTTGAAAACAGCTGAAATCCTTCAAAAAATAAATTTCCTGATATGTAGCATTGGTTGCACCCGACGCTGCTGTATAACCCGGAATTGTGTTTACATAGTTAAGAGCTTCCGTTACCTTTGCACTGTCTATGTGAAGTGTGTTTGTAAGAGGATATGCGACAGCATAGAATACGCCGAAGAGAACCAAAAACGGAACAATCATCGTAAGGCAGCCGCCTGTCGGCTTAACTCCCTCTTTTTCGTAGAGCTTAGATATCTCTTCCTGAGCCTTTTGTCTGTTGTTTTTATATTTTTCCTGAATTTCCTTTTGCTTTTTTGAAAGTCTTGCGGTACCTGCCATTGATTTTTGCTGTTTGATTGTAAAAGGAAACATACAAAGTCTTACAATAATTGTAAAGACAATAATTGACAGTCCGAAATCTTTAAGTATATAGAAAGCTCCCCACAGCACATAGCCGAGCAAACTTCCGAGAAAACCAAAGATTTGCATACAGTTACCTCACTTTAAATTCTTACTCCTTGGCTTTTTTTCCGGTACCGGGTCGTAACCGCCCTTTGAAAACGGATTACAGCGCAGAATACGCCAAACGGTAAGCGCTGTGCCTTTGAGTGCTCCAAACCTTTCAATTGCCTCGATACCATACTGCGAACAAGTCGGAATATATTTGCAATGACTCGCCGTCAGCGGAGAAATTGAGGTTCGGTAAAACCTGATGATTGCCAGAAGAATGCGTTTCATAAAACTATCCCTCTTTTAAAACACCTGCAAGCAAAAGCTGCCTTTTCATTTCTTTACAAACAACAGTGCTTTTTACATACGGTGTTTTACCTCTGGCAACAAAAACAAAGTCGTATCCCTTTTTAATGTCAGGATAAAGCTCGTAATAAGCCTCTCTTATTACCCTTCTCGACCTTGTACGCCTTACGGCTTTTCCAATTTTCTTGCCGGTGGTTATTCCAAAACGCAGGTTATCGGATTTGTTTTTTAACACATAGGTTACTAAAACAGGACCAACAAAGGATTTTCCCCGTCTGTAAAGTCTGGAAAAATCCCTGTTATCCTTCAAAGTGATATATTCACCCATAATTTACCACCTTGCAAACAGGTGCATTAAAAAAGAAAGACCACCGGTTAAAAGTGGTCTTCTCTTTAATAAGACAACCTTTTTCTACCTTTAGCTCTTCTTCTGGCTAAAACTTTCTTGCCGTTAGATGTAGACATTCTCTTTCTGAAGCCGTGCTCCTTTTTTCTGTGGAGCTTCTTAGGCTGATAAGTTCTCAACATAATGAAAACCCTCCCTTCAAAATATAACCTTGCAATATAGCATTATATCTTAATTTCAGCCCGTAGTCAACAAAAATTTTTATTTTTTATTTTCAAAAATGAATTTAAAATAAATAAGAAGACAGACGCTCTTTCACAAATTTATTTTTCTTTATTGGTAAATACAATATATTGCAACATAAAAATCTTCACACACTATATATCCGATTTTCTGCAAAATTCAGGCTCTTTAATAATATAAGGTATCTATTACAATAAATTACAAATAGCTTTTTGTAATTGCAATTTTAATTTTGTTGCGTTATAATAAAGCAGAATGGTATTTTATCAAAATGGGATAATTATGGAAAACAGGTGCAAGGTTAGGCACCACCGGAAGGGAAAGATTAAATAATGGACTCTTTTGAAGACGCATGGAAAGTCATAGACGGTTACTGCAAGTCAAAAATTACGGACATTGCCTATAATACATGGATCAGCAGAATCCAGCCTATTGACCTTGACTTTGAGAACGGAACAGCATACCTGCTTGTTCCGAACGATTTTCATGCTCAAACACTGAGAAGATGTTATATGAAGCTTCTCAACGAGGGATTCCGTGAAATTTTCGGAACAGAATTTAATATTGAATTTAGAACCCCTGCAAATGTAACAAACAATCCAAAGCCGCCTGCCGCGGCAACAATTACAACATCGGCATCAACTGCCCCTCTTTTGCAGAGTCCTGAAAACATTTCATATGAATACACCTTTGACACATTTATTGTCGGCGCGTCAAACAAGTTTGCTCACGCAGCGTGTCTTGCTGTTGCGTCAAATCCGTCATACGCATACAATCCTCTTTTTCTTTACGGAAATTCAGGACTCGGAAAAACTCACCTTCTGTATGCTATCGGCAATGAAATTAAAAAGAACGATCCGTCAAAAGTGATTTGCTACATAAAAGGCGATGACTTCACCGTTGAACTTATCGAATCAATTCAGCTTGCAAAAATGAACGAGTTCAGACAGAAATTCAGACAGGCTGATATTCTTCTTGTAGATGATGTTCAGTTCATCGGCGGTAAGGAAAGAACTCAGGAGGAGTTCTTCCATACCTTTAACACACTTTATGAAGCAAGAAAACAGATTGTACTCACATCGGACCGTCCTCCAAAGGAAATAAAAACGCTTGAGGATCGTCTGCGTTCAAGATTTGAGCAGGATCTCATTGCGGATATTCAGCCTCCGGATCTTGAAACAAGAATCGCTATTATAAAAAGAAAAGCGGAGCTTGACGGTATTGAGCTTTCGGATGAGCTTTGCAACTACATTGCTTCAAAAATCAAATCAAATATCCGTCAGCTTGAGGGTACTGTAAAGAAAATCAAGGCAAAATACTACCTTAACAGCGAAAAACCGACTGTCAGCTCAGTTCAGGGCATTATTTCCGATATTCTCAACAATGAAGCCCCGCCCGAGGTTACCGTTGACAGGATTATTGACGAGGTTGCAAGAACCTACGGCGTTACTGCCGATGAAATCCGTTCTCAGAAAAACCGCAGTGCAAATATAAGCAATGCAAGACATATTGCAATCTACCTTACAAGAGAGCTTACAACTCTCTCAATGGTTGCAATAGGTGAAAAGTTCGGCAACCGTCATTATTCCACCATTATATATACACTTCGCAAGGTTGACGAGATGATGGCTAAGGACAGAAAAGTTAAGGAACTCATCGACGATACAATCAAAAATATCCGAGGCTGAAAGCCCGATTTTATTTAACTGTTTATTCAACATTCCACACACATTTTTCCACATTGTGTTGAATATTTTACCTGAGAAAAAATTTGTCAACAAAAGCTAACAAATCAAAAAACTTCTTTTGTTTATGCTTTTATTCAGTGTCAATGCGGATTCTCACCGTTTTTTGACATTTTGACATCCCCTACTATAACTACAATAAAAATATAATAAAAAGACAGGAGAAAATACACACGATGAAAATTTCATGTTCACGAACAGATTTGGGATTAGCCATTTCAAATGTGTCAAGAGCCGTGTCAACAAAGGCATCAATTCCCGCACTTGAAGGCGTTTTAATAAAAGCATACGGAAGTACTCTTAATATTTCGGGATATAATCTTGAAATCGGTATAACAACCGACATTGAGGCAACAATCAAAGAGGAAGGTGAAATCGTAGTAAGTGCGAAGCTTTTTCTTGATATTGTACGCCAGCTTCCGGAAGAGGTTGTGTTTATCGAAACAGACGAGCGTATGGTAACATACATAGCCTGCGGTAATGCAAATTATCAGATTGTCGGAATGTCATCGGTTGAATATCCGGATCTTCCGTCGTTTGAGCAGACTGACGGAATCTTCCTCAATGCAAAGGTCTTGCGTGAAATGATCAGACAGACTGTTTATGCCGTAAGTGAAAACACCGCAATGCCGATTTATACAGGTTCTCTCTTTGAAATTGAAAACGGTATATTCAAAATTATTGCAATTGACGGCTACAGAATGGCTATTCGCAGTGAAAATATCGACAGCGACAGCAAAAATGCTTTTGTTGTTCCCGGAAAAACTCAGCACGAGGTACTTAAGCTCCTTATTGATGATGAAGAAACAACAGAAATCATTATCGGTCAAAGACATATTGCATTTAAAATTAAAAATTATAAAGTTATCTCCCGTCTTATAGAGGGTACATTTATAGACTACAAGTCCGCAATCCCGAAAGACACAAAAACAGAGGTAGTTATTAACACAAGAACAATAATCAACGCAGTTGAAAGAATGTCGCCGATTAACAACGACAGAATGCAGAGTCCCGTAAGATGTACTTTCTCCGATGACGAAATCAAGCTTTCGTGTATTTCGTCTATCGGCAGAGCGGACGATGTAATCTCTGTTCCGATTGTCGGTGAATCGGTTGAAATCGGTTTTAACAACAAATATCTGCTTGACGCATTGAAAAATGCAGATACGGACGAAATAAAACTTATTCTCAACGGTCCCCTTATGGGTATGATTGTAAAGCCCGTCAAAAGCGACAGTTATCTAAGCGTTGTTGTTCCTATGAGGTTGGCAAATGAAAATTGAGAAAATTAAGATAGACAGCGAATATATAAAATTGCAGGATTTACTCAAGCTCGGCGGTGCTGTTGAAACAGGCGGTCAGGCAAAGGTTGTCATACAAAACGGAGATGTCACCGTAAACGGTGAGGTCTGCACCATGAGAGGAAAAAAGATGCGAAAAGGCGATATTGCTGTTTTTGATAGCTTTGAAATAATCGTTGAATAACTTTGGGATTGATGAAGTAAGTGAAGGTAATTGCTCTTAAATTTGAAAATTACAGAAATTTAAAGGACAATATAATTTCTCCGTGTGACGGAGTAAATATAATTTACGGCGACAATGCTCAGGGCAAGACAAATTTACTCGAATCACTCTGGTTTTTTTGCGGAGGTCACAGCTTTAGAGGCTCAAAGGACAGCGAGGTAATTAACTGGGACAGGAATTTTGCAAAAATTGAAATGCGTTTTTTCGGTCAGGACCGTGAGCAGACTGCAAAAATCCTATTCAAGGGCGGAAAAAAGACCGTTGAAATCAACGGCGTACAAAAAAATTCCGCAGCAGCGCTTATAGAACGCTTTTGTGCCGTTGTATTTTCTCCCGAACATCTCAGTCTTATAAAAAGAGGACCGGGTGAACGCAGAAAGTTTATTGACAGTGCAATTTGTCGCGAAAAACTGAAAAATGCCGTTGTTCTTTCAAAGTACAACAGAATCCTTAACCAGAGAAATTCACTTTTAAAAGATATTTACAGGAGGCCTTCACTTGAAGATACTCTTTCGGTGTGGGATGAACCTCTTTTAAAAAACGGTGCTGTGCTTGTAAAAAAAAGAATCGACTATGTAAAAATGCTCTCCGACCGTGCTGTTAAGTACCATGACGGAATTTCAAAGGGTAAGGAAGAATTGAAAATCCGATATGTGTCGGGCTGTGATATTACAGAGGATGACAGTACCGATGAGATATACGAAAAGCTGAAAACAAAGCTTGAAACACATAAAAGTGACGATATACGGACAGGTTTTACAAATTACGGTCCTCATCGTGACGATATAGAAATTATAATAAACGGCAAAAATGCCAAAGCTTTTGCATCTCAGGGACAGCAGCGAAGCGCTGTTCTGTCGCTGAAGCTTGCCGAGGCGTCTGTTTTGCGTGAAAGAATGGGTGAAGAACCGGTGATTTTGCTTGATGATGTACTTTCTGAGCTTGACGCCAAAAGACAGGATTTTTTACTCAACGAACTTCACGGTTGTCAGGTATTCATCACCTGTTGTGAAAAATCGAATAAAGAACAGCTCAAAAACGGAAAAATTTTTCTGCTGAATAACGGAGTGGTTAGCTGATGTATCTTCATCTCGGACAGGATACCGTTGTCACCGTTGAAACGGTAATCGGAATTTTCGATATAGACGAATGTACAGTTTCAAAAAAAACAAGGGACTATCTTACTGCCGCCGAAAAAAACGGCAATGTTGTCAATGTTTCTTATGAATTGCCAAAATCCTTTGTTGTCTGCGAAAAAAAAGGTAAAATAACTGTTTACATCAGTCAGCTTTCATCAAAAACGCTCATTAAAAGAAGTCAGGCACCGTATAAAGAGATTATGTGCCGTTGAATCCGTATAATAAAAAGGAGTTCTGCATATGAAAATGAGAAAATGCCCGTACTGCGGAAGAAGAATTTCATACACTTCTGCCTTTGCAAGCAGAAGAAAAGCCGAATTTGTCTGCCAAAAGTGCGGTAAGGAGAGCAAGGTTGCAGTCAACAAAAAGGTGATTTTGATTTTTATTCTTGCTGTCGTAATTTCACTTGCAATTATGTCAGGCTGGATAATGGCAGGACTTTCAAGCAATCCGCTCGGAATTTTGCTTGTTGCAATTCCTCTGATTATTTTTGCGGCTTTAACACCGAGCTTTGTTCACTATGAGCCGTTCAAAAAATATAAAAAATCAATGGAGGCAAAAAAGGCAGGCATTGCCTATTCCGACAATCTTCTCACCTCGGAGCTTGACAAAGACGATAACTACACCTTCCCGAGTATAAATACTCAGCAGAATGAAGGCGACGATAATTTTGAAATTAACACGGATGTGTTCAATAAAATCAGGGCTGAAAGAAATGCCGCAAGACAAAGACTGGATTCAAACGAAATTTCTTCGGATTCTTCATCCTTTGCAAAGCAGGAATATGTTCCCATAATCAACAATACAAGTGAAAATCATGCCTCAAGCGGAGCGTCACTCAAAAAAATACACTCCGAAGCTCCTGCCCGTCACACAGTCAGCAGGAACAGGCATTACATAAATTCCGATGAAACCGCAGAAAACAAAAAATCCGATGACGGCAACCGTTATTCGGTCAACAGAAAATTTTAATCGGTGATAAAGTGTTCAAGCTTCCCATATGTCCGCATTGCCGAACAATTTATCGTTACGGCGATGTAAGAAAAAATCTCAATACCAAAATTCACACCTGCTATCACTGCAAAAAGCAATTCAAAACCTCATTTTCGGGCTTATGGATTTTGCTTTTGATTATTATTGCAATCGGAATTATTGTAAATCTGATTGAAATATCAGTTTTTGCAAGAACAAATGTGACAGCACTTTTGGTTACAAACATTATACTTGTACTGTTTTTTCTGCTTTTTGTGCCGTTTTTTACAAAATTCAGAAAATTCGGAGAAGATATGCAAAAAGATAAAAATATAACAGCATCAAAAAAACAGCAGAAAAAACAAACGAACACAAGCACTGTTCGTAAATCGAATAAACGGAGGTAAGTGTTTTGGATAATCTTGAAAATAACGAAAATATGAATGAGAATATTGAAGAAATCAGCGAAAATGTAAATAATGAAGCCGTTGACGAAGCCTATGAAAAAGAGCTTGAGGCTGAAGAATTGGTTGAATTTGACGGAGAATCCGAGGGTATGGAGCTGTCAAAGGTTGAACAGGAATACGGAGCTGATGAAATTCAGGTTCTTGAGGGACTTGAAGCAGTCAGAAAGCGCCCGGGTATGTACATCGGTTCAACAGGACCGAGAGGACTTCACCACCTTGTATACGAAATTGTAGATAACTCAATCGACGAAGCACTTGCAGGTTATTGTACAAAAATTGATGTTGTCATCGAAAAGGGCGATATAATCAGAGTAACCGATAACGGCCGTGGTATTCCTGTCGGCGTGAACAGCAAAACCGGACTCCCTGCCGTAACGGTTGTATTCACCGTTCTCCACGCCGGCGGTAAATTCGGCGGCGGCGGTTACAAGGTTTCGGGCGGTCTGCACGGCGTAGGTGCGTCTGTTGTAAACGCACTTTCCGAGTGGCTTGAAGTCAAGGTTTGTGACGGCGAGGATGTTTACTTCCAGCGTTATGAAAGAGGAAAAATTGTAACCGACCTTCAAAAAATCGGCAAGTCTGATGTTAAGGGTACGGAGGTACGCTTTAAAGCCGACCCCGAAATTTTTAAAGAAACCACGGTTTACGATTACAGTGTTCTTGAAAGAAGACTTCGTGAGCAGGCATTTCTTAATGCAGGCGTTCACATTGAACTTCGTGACGAGCGTAATCTTGAAAATATTATTCAGAATAACTTTGTCTATGAGGGCGGTATCAGGAGCTTTGTTGAGTACATTCACAAAAAGCGTTCTCTTGAGGTTATTCATCCCGATGTAATTTACTTTGCATCAAGAAATGCAGATGATACAATTGCAGTTGAAATTGCAATGCAGTACAATGAAAGCTATAACGAAAATCTGCTCACTTTTGCAAATAACATTCATACAACCGACGGCGGTACTCATGAAGAAGGCTTCAAAAGAGCACTCACCTATGTTATGAATGACTATGCAAGAAAGTTCGGAAAACTGAAGGATAATGATAAGAATCTCAGCGGTGAAGATGTTCGTGAAGGACTTACCGCAATTGTCAGCGTAAAGCTCAAAGAGGCTCAGTTTGAGGGTCAAACCAAGGCAAAGCTCGGCAACACCGAGGTAAGAGCAATGGTTGACCGTCTTATGAGGGATAAGCTTTCGGTTTATCTCGAAGAGAATCCTGCCGTTGCAAAGGTAATTTTTGAAAAGGCGCTTGCATCGTCAAGAGCAAGAGAGGCTGCAAGAAAAGCAAGAGAAAATGCAAGAAGAAAATCTCCTCTTGACTCCGCACAGCTTCCGGGTAAGCTTGCCGACTGCCAGTCAAAAGACAGCAGCGAAACAGAAATCTTCATAGTCGAGGGCGGTTCCGCAAAGGGCGGCCGTGACAGAAGAATCCAGGCTATCCTCCCTCTTTGGGGTAAAATGCTCAATGTAGAAAAGGCAAGAATCGACAAGGTTTACGGAAACGACAAGCTGATGCCGGTTATTACGGCACTCGGAACAGGTATAGGCGATGAGTTCGATATTTCAAAGCTCAGATATGACAAGGTTATTATTATGGCGGATGCCGATGTTGACGGTTCGCATATCAGAACTCTTCTTCTAACTTTCTTTTTCAGATATATGCGTCCGCTCATTGAAGAAGGTCATGTATATATCGCACAGCCACCGCTCTTTAGAGTTACAAAGGGCAAAGAGCATAAATATGCGTATTCGGACCTTGAGCGTGACCAAATTTTGGCACAGATTGAGGGCAAAACCGAGGTTCAGCGATACAAAGGTCTTGGTGAGATGGACTCCGAGCAGCTTTGGGAAACAACAATGAATCCCGAAACAAGACTTATGCTCCGTGTTGATCTCAGCGATGCAGAACAGGCAGACGAAACCTTCACAATCCTTATGGGTGACAAGGTTGAGCCGAGAAGAGATTTCATTGAGAAAAATGCAAAATATGTACAGAATCTCGATGTCTGATACATTACGGTAAATCAAAATATCAAAAAACGGGGTGATTTTATGCACGCAAGAACAAAAATTACGGTTCGTTACGCAGAAACGGATAAAATGGGAATTGTACACCACTCAAATTATCCTATTTGGTACGAAATAGCAAGAAACGACTATATCAAAATGTTCGGAATCAGCTATACGGATATGGAAAACGCAGGTGTAATGACTCCGCTCTTGAACCTGAGCTGTCATTACGGAATCCCTGCCCTTTATGAGGATGAGCTGATTATCCGCACTTGGGTGCAGACTATCACAGCCGCAAGAATTATTTTTACATACACGGTTAAGCGTATTGAAAAGGACGGCTCGGAAACCGAGCTTGGCTACGGTACAACCGAACACGGTTTTGTAGACTCCAAAACATTCCGTCCCACAAGTATAAAAAAACGCTTTCCGAAACTCTATGAAGGTATTTCAGCCGCAGTAAAACACTTCTAACAGCGTGTTGCCGGCAGCGTGTCGCTGCACCCAATTCGAGAATATAGTTTGTGAAATTAAAAAATAAATTTTCCCGACCAAATTCATACACACTTTTCATCACATCAAAAAATATGTGTAAGACAAATCGTTTCATCAAGGCGGGCGTCCAATGAACGCCCCTACTGAAACAAAATCACACACTAAACCACTCAAAAAACGCAAAATAACATTATTATAAATTATTGAACAGACAGTAACAAGAGCTTAAAAAGCGAGGAAAGAATATGGATAACGAACAGAATCAGAACAAGGATGCAAGAATTATTGATGTCGATCTGCAAAATGAAATGAGAAAAAGCTTTTTGGATTACTCCATGAGCGTTATCGTTTCCCGTGCATTGCCCGATGTCAGGGACGGTCTTAAGCCTGTTCACAGAAGAATACTCTACACAATGAATCAAATTGGTCTTGATCCGTCAAAGCCGTACCACAAGTGCGCCGATACTGTAGGTCAGGTGCTGGGTTCGTATCATCCGCACGGTGATGCCTCGGTTTATGATGCAATGGTTCGTCTTGCACAGGATTTTTCCATGAGATATATGCTTGTTGACGGTCACGGTAACTTCGGTTCGGTAGATGGTGATCCGCCTGCCGCATACCGTTATACGGAAGCGAGAATGAGCAAGATTGCCGCCGAAATGATAAGGGATATAGACAAAAAGACGGTTGACTTTTATCCCAACTTCGACGATACGAGAATGCAGCCGACCGTATTGCCTGCCCGTTATCCCAATCTTTTGGTAAACGGTTCGGACGGAATTGCCGTCGGTATGGCGACGAGCATACCCCCTCACAATCTCGGAGAGGTTATCGACGCTACAATCGCACTCATCAAAAATCCCGAAATGACGGTGGACGAACTCATCGAATATATTCCTGCTCCCGACTTTCCGACGGGCGCAATCGTGCTCGGCAGGGGCGGAATAAGGCAGGCATACCGCACGGGCAAAGGTTCGGCGATAATCAGGGCTAAGACGGACATCGAAGAACTTCCCAACGGAAAGAGCAGAATAGTTATAACGGAAATACCCTATCAGGTCAACAAGGCGAAACTCATCGAAACGATTGCCGACCAGGTCAGGGACAAGAGAATAGAAGGCATTGCCGACGTTGCCGAGGAAACGGACAGGACAGGTATGCGAATTGTCGTCGAAACGAAAAAGGACGCCAACGCTCAGGTGGTGCTCAACACGCTCTTTAAACAGACCCAGCTTCAGACCAACTTTTCAATTATCCTTTTGGCGTTGGTGGACGGTGTGCCCAAAATACTCAACCTTAAAGAAATACTCACCGCCTATATCGCTCACCAAGAGGACGTCATTATCCGCAGGACAAAATTCGACCTCGAAAAGGCAGAGGAGAGAGCGCACATCTTAGAAGGTCTTGCCATTGCTCTTGCCAATATAGACGAAGTGGTGGACACACTCAAAAAGTCGAAAGAAAGAGCGGACGCCATGCAAAAGCTCATGGAAAGGTTTTTGCTTTCCGAAAAGCAGGCAAATGCCGTGCTCGAAATGAAGCTCCAGCGTCTTACTTCTCTCGAAGTGGAAAAGATAAACGAAGAGCTTGAAGAAAAGCATAAAGAGATTGCCGAATACAAACGCATACTTTCCTCCATTGACGCCGTAAAGGAAATAATCATAGAGGAAATGAGCGAGATAAAGGACAAATACGCTCAGCCGAGAAAATCGGAAATCAGCTACGATTATTCCGACATAGATATAGCCGACCTCATCGAAAAAGAGGACGTAGTTATCACAATGACTCACGAAGGCTACGTCAAGCGACTTCCCGTTGCGGAATACAGAAGCCAGCACAGGGGCGGCACGGGCATAACGGCACATAAGGCAAAAGAAGAAGACTTTATCGAGGAAATGTTCACCTGCTCGTCGCACGACGATTTGCTCTTCTTCACCAATCTCGGAAAGGTGTTCGGGCTCAAGGCGTATGAAATTCCCGAAGCGCAGAGAACGGCAAGGGGCAGAGCGATGGTCAATCTTTTGCAGCTTACCCCGGGCGAGAAGGTCACGAACGTGCTTCCCTTCTATGAAACGCAAAAGGGCTACCTTGTGCTTGCAACCAAAAAAGGACTAATCAAAAAGACGGACGTAAGCGAATATATGTCGATAAAGAAAAACGGCAAGATTGCAATTACGTTCAACGAAAACGACGAACTCATCGCAGCATACTTCAGCAGCGGCGAGGACGAAATAATTGTCGGCGCGACGAACGGAAACTGTATTCGATTCAGCGAAAAGGACGTCCGCCCGACAAGCAGAACGGCAATGGGCGTAAAGAGCATAGAGCTTCCCGAGGGCGCGGAAGTCGTCGATATGGCTGTGCTCAAAGAGGGCTCCGAGATTTTGACGATAACTGAAAAGGGCTTCGGCAAACGCAGCGAATATCCCGACTATCCCAAACAGGGCAGAGCGGGCAAAGGCGTAAAGGCAGGCGTGTTCAACTCCAAGACGGGCAGACTCGTAGCTCTTAAAGTTCTGCCGCCCGAAATGGACGTCATGATAATCACCAACGGCGGAATAATCATTCGTATGGTGGCGGACGAAATTTCCAAATTCGGCAGAGATACGCAGGGCGTAAAGGTCATGAGACTGAAAGCGGACGAGCTTATCTCGAGCGTAACGCTCACGCCTCACGAGGACGAGGAAGAGGAACAGACGGACGGCGAGGACTTTATCTCAAAGCCGGAGGAAGTGGACATATCACAGGATTCTATCCCCACCGAAACTTCTTCCACTCCGCAGACGGACAAGCCGCAGGACGACGAAGAGTAAATTAAAATAAAAAAAGCTCTGCACGGCAGAGCTTTTTATTTTTACCGATTTTGCATAATACGATAAAAACGAACGGTTAAAATGCGGTATCTATGAGCTATAAAAGGAAGCATTTAAGCAATTTAAACGGCGGCAAAAAATGCGTCTGAATTAAGGCAACGTCACCACACGCCCTTTATTTCAAGCACGAGAAGAGTTACCGAGAGAAGGAAAGTGTAAATCGAAAAGGGAAGAAGCGACTTGTTTTTTATCAGTTTAATCATAAATTTTATCGCCAAAAGTCCGCTTACAAAAGCCGCCGCCATACCTATCAGCGTGGGCGCGGCTTCGAAAACGACATTGCTGTTTGCCAGCTCTATGCCTTCCCACACGGCGGAAGCAATGATTATCGGCACGGAAAGCAAAAAGGAAAACTCCGTCGCCTCGTCTTTATCCGCTCCGGTGAGAAGCAACGAAGATATGGTCATTCCGCTTCTCGATATGGCGGGCAGGACGGCTATGCCCTGCATAAATCCGCAAAACGCCGCTTTGGGAAAGGTGATTTCTTTCTGTTTGGGTTTTATTATCACGGTGGCGAAAAGCACGACGGCGGTTACCATAAATCCTAAAGGCAGGAATGCCCCCTCGAGTGCGTCGGGAAGCAAAAATTTAAACAGGACGGCAAGCGCGCAGGTAGGAATAGTGGCAACGACGAGTTTTAAAGTCTTTTTTGAAAACGGGTGTCGGATAATTTCAAACAGCTGTTTGCGGTAGCATATAAACACGGCAAACAGCGTTCCGACGTGAAGCAGAACGTTGAAAAGCAAATTCGGCTCGTCTCCCAAAATTTTTTCAAACAAGATGAGATGTCCGCTTGAAGACACGGGCAAAAATTCCGTCAGACCTTGAATGAGTCCGTAAATGATTCCGTCAAAAATACTCATTTTTATTTACTTAATCCTTTAAATAAGATATAATACTTTATGCTTTAGAAAATCGGTTAAGAATAAACTTTGAAGCCATATAATAGTCGCCGTAAAGCGGCTTAAGATAAAAATTAAAAATATAAACCGAAAATCAGGTGAGGTATTATGAAACTTGGCGTTGTAGGATTGCCGAACGTCGGCAAAAGCACGTTGTTTAACGCGATAACAAAGGCGGGAGCGCAGGCGGCAAACTATCCGTTCTGCACGATAGAACCCAACGTGGGAGTGGTAGCCGTTCCCGACGAAAGACTGACAAAGCTGGCAGAGCTTTTCAACTCTAAAAAAATAACCCCGACTACTTTGGAATTTGTCGACATAGCGGGACTTGTCAAGGGCGCATCGAAAGGCGAAGGTCTCGGAAACAAATTTTTGTCGCACATAAGAGAGGTTGACGCTATAGTCCATACCGTCCGCTGTTTTGACGACGAAAACATAACGCACGTCGACGGAAGCGTAAATCCTTTAAGAGATATAGAAACGATAAATTTAGAGCTCATCTTTTCGGATATGGAAATGATAGAGCGCAGGCTTCAAAAGGCGAGAGTCGCAGTAAAAGGCGATAAAAAATATCAGGAAGAAATCGACTTTTTGGAAAAACTCTACAAGTTTTTGGAAGAGGGCAAACCCGCGAGAAATTATCCCGCAACCGACGATGAAAAAGAAATTTTAAAAACTCTGTTTTTGCTCACTTCAAAGCCTGTCATATATGCCGCAAACGTGTCCGAAGACGACGTCGCAACGGAAAACGACTACGTAAAGCAGGTAAAGGAATACGCCAAGTCGGAAGGCAGCGAGGTCATCGTGTTGTGCGCAAAACTCGAAGAGGAACTTGCCGATATGTCCGACGACGAAAAGGCGATATTTTTTGCCGAGCTGGGCATTGATAAATCGGGACTCGACAAACTCGTCACCGCGTGCTATAAGCTTTTAAATCTTATAAGCTATCTTACCGCAGGAGAAAAGGAAACGAGAGCCTGGACAATCGTCAAGGGAACGAAAGCTCCGCAGGCGGCGGGCAAAATTCACAGCGATTTTGAAAGAGGCTTCATAAGAGCGGAAGTGGTGGACTATCAGACGCTTCTCGATTGCAAAGGCTATGCCGGCGCAAAGGAAAAGGGCAAAATCCGCTCGGAAGGCAAAGACTACGTCATGCAGGATAACGACGTGGTGACATTCCGCTTTAACGTATAAGCGTTATATCAAAATATTGCAATTATAAATTTCCGTTTAAAATCGTTTGCGAGAGGTTTAAATTGCGGATAAATAATTTACCCTTGGATAAAGTCCGACAAAACAACCCAAATTATTGTGCAAAAATTGCCGTATGGCAAAAGTTAAATTCGCGGTAAAGTAGCGGACGAAAAAAACGGATAAATTTTACAGACTTAAAAACGGTGAATATATGTTTGAAAAAGAAATAGCGAAAAATATTAAAATCGAAGGTATGACCGCCGCCGACATAGAGAATATGTTCGAGACGCCAAAAGACGAAAGCATGGGCGACGTCGCTCTGCCTTGCTTTAAACTTTCCAAAATGCTCAGAAAGTCGCCTGCGGCTATTGCCGAGGAGCTTAAAAACTCCTTTATTCCGTGCGAAGAGGTGGAAGAGGTAAACGCCGTGTCCGGCTATCTCAATTTCAAAATATCGCCTAAAGCATATTTAAAACATCTTATCCCTATAGTCGGGCAAGGCGAAGCGACAGGCTCGTCCGATGAGGGCAACGGCAAAACAATATGTATAGATTACAGCTCGGTAAACATCGCCAAGCCCTTTCATATAGGTCACCTTTCCACCACGGTGATAGGCGGCGCGCTATACAGAATTTTTGCACATCTCGGATACAGAGTGGTGGGCATAAATCACTTGGGCGATTGGGGAACGCAGTTCGGAAAAATGATTGTCGCATACCTCAAATGGGGCGACAGGGCGGAAGTGGAAAAGGGCGGAGTTTTAGAGCTTAACCGCCTTTATGTCAAATTCCACAAAGAAGCGGAAGAAAATCCCGCACTTGACGACGAGGCGAGAGCGTGGTTTAAAAAGATAGAGGACGGCGACAAGCAGGCGACCGAACTGTTTTTATGGTTTAAGGAAATAACGCTTGCCGAAGTTTCCAAGGTTTACGACCGTCTTAAAATAAAATTCGACAGTTACGCAGGAGAGAGTTTTTACAACGACAAAATGCAACCCGTGCTCGATATGCTTGACAAAAAGGGATTGCTTGAGGTCAGCGACGGCGCCAAGGTGGTAAATCTCGACGCCTACGATATGCCCCCGTGCCTTTTGGTAAAAGGCGACGGCGCAACGCTCTATGCGACACGCGATTTGGCGGCGGCTTATTACAGGGCAAAGACGTATGATTTTTATAAATGTCTTTACGTAGTGGCATATCAGCAAAATCTTCATTTTAAACAGCTGTTCAAGGTGTTGGAGCTTGCAGGCTTTGAAAAAGCGGCGGATATGGAGCATATAGCTTTCGGTATGGTATCGCTTGAGGACGGCGCAATGAAGACGAGGCTGGGCAGAGTGGTATGGCTCAGCGACGTTCTGGATAAGGCGGTGGAAAAGGCAAAATCCATTATCGCCGAAAAGAAGACGGAGGGCATAGACGTGGACAAAGTGTCCGAAGCGATCGGCGTGGGAGCCGTGGTGTTCAGCGCACTCTGGAACAACAGGATAAAGGATATAGTTTTCTCGTTCGATAAGGTGCTCAATTTCGACGGCGAGACGGCGCCTTACGTTCAATACACGCACGCAAGGTGCTGCTCATTGCTCAAAAAGGGCGGAACGGTAAATTTGGACGACCTCAATCTCAATTCCGTGGCAAACGACGAGGGAATAGCGGTGATAAAAAGTCTTATAACCTTTAGCGACTCGGTGAAAAAGGCGGCGCAGCTCCGTGAGCCGTGCTATGTTTCAAGACACGTTGTCGACCTTGCCGAAAAATTCAACAGATTTTACATTGCTCATAAAATCGCAAGTGCGGAAGAAGGCAGGAAAAACGCAAGGCTCATTCTCACCTTAGCGGTCAAAAACACGATAAAGACGGGGCTTTCCCTACTCGGTATCGACGCTCCCGAGGCGATGTAAAACGCTTGACTTAACCTCATATTTTTTATATAATAGGCAAGCGGCATTATAAACGTCGCTGTTTTAGATAATAATGATAATAATCTCTTTTGGAGGAATATAAAATGAAACAAACCTATCAACCTAAAAAGCGTACCGCCAAAAAAGTTCACGGCTTCAGAGAAAGAATGAGCACCAAAAACGGCCAAAACGTATTGTCGAGAAGAAGGGCTAAGGGCAGAGCGAAATTGTCTGCATAAGCGATGCAACGCATTTATCGATTAAAATCGAACGGCGCGTTTCATTATATATACAAAAAGGGCGAAAGAGTAAAGGGCAAAAATCTCGTTTTATATTTTGCTAAATCCAATAAAGGTTTAAAGGCAGGTTTTTCGGTAAGCAAACACGTTGGAAATTCCGTGACGAGAAACAGAGTTAAAAGGCATTTAAGGGAGAATTTCAGACTGCTTTTAAACGATATAGACCACGGATATTCGTTTGTCGTGGTGGCGGGGGAAAAGACCGCCGATATGAATCATTATCAGATAGGCGACGAACTTAAATTCGTGCTTAAAAAGGCGAATTTGATTAAATGAAATATCTTTGTTTTTTGCTTTTAAAATTTTATAAAGCGTTTATTTCACCTATCACGGGCAACAACTGCAAATTTACGCCGACATGCTCAATGTATATGTATGAAGCAATTTCAAAACACGGAGCTTTTAAGGGAATTGCCTTAGGCACGGCAAGACTTTTAAGATGCAATCCGTTCAGTCGAGGCGGCTACGACCCCGTTCCCGAGAATTATAAAGGAAAGTGCAAATGGCTCATTTAAGTTATGCGCGAAAGACAAAAACAAAAATTTATCTTATTGCGGCTATGATTATATGCCTTCTTATGGTGCTGTCCGCCTGTAATGCGGATTCCGCCACCATAAATATGGCAAATTCCGTTCAGGAGCCTACCCATTTCATAGCCAAGTTTTTGATAATTTTAAACGAGGGCATAGGCGACTTCGGATGGACGGTCGTCGTTTTCACCATTATTTTAAAATTGATTGTCACGCCTTTCGACTTCTGGCAAAAATTCGTAATGCGCAAAAACGCAAAGATTATGGAGAGGATAAAGCCTCGCCTTGACGAACTTGCCGATAAATACAAAGACGACAAACAGCGCTATCAGCAAGAGCAGATGGCAATTTATAAAAGAGAAAAATATTCCATGCTCGGCGCTTGTCTTCCTACCATAATCACGCTTGTCGTGTTCTTTATCGTTTTCTCCGGTTTCAGACAGATGGTGTCTTACCAAAACGCTCTCGTTTACGAAGAAGCGAGGACGGTATACAATCAGACCTACGACGAGGACTACAGTGCGCTTTATACCGCGGCTATGGCAGAGGCAGGACTCGACCCCGAAGTAATCGCCGGATACAAAGAGCTTGATACACTCACCGACGAACAAAAAGCGGCTCTGGTCAAGGAAGCGGCAATCGACGCCGAAGCCCATAAATCGGCGGTGGACTCGGCGCAGACGGCAGTCAAAGACAACTATAGAATGCCCAAGTTTTTGTGGATATACAATATATTCGCCCAAGACAGCTGGGTAGAAGCCGTGCCCGACTATCTTACGTTCAGCGGTCAATCGGGATTTGCCAACGCCAAAATAGAGGGCGTTATGGTCACCGAATATCAGACGGTAATGAAAAAGGTATTAGGCACAGGCGGCTACGGCGAGGGCGGAACGTGGAACGGTCTTTTGATTTTCCCGATTTTGTCCATCGCGCTCAATATAGGCTCTCAGCTTCTCATGAACAAAGCGCAGGGCAAACAGCCTAAGGCGGCGGAAGGTATGGGCGGAGCGTCCACCAAAATGATGCAGTGGATAATGCCGGTGCTCATGGGCGTATTTGCTCTTTTGTATTCCGCGGCGTTCACAATTTACATTTTCGTGTCAACATTATATTCCATTCTGTTCCAGCTCTTGTTCAATTTAGGCGGCAAATTAGTCGACATATCGAGAGAGAAGAAACAGTTGAAGGGCATCAGATAAGGAGATAAAATGAAAAAATCCATAGAAGTAAAGGCCCAATCGGTTGACCTTGCAATCGAGGACGGGCTCAATCAGTTAAATACTACAAAGGACAGGGTAGACGTTGAAGTGCTTTCCGGGGGCGGACTCTTTTCAAAAGCGCAGGTAAGACTCACCTTAAAGCCGACAGCGGCGGAGGTGGTTGAAGATTTTTGCAACAACCTTCTTGAAAAAATGCACATCAAGGCGCAGGCAATCGTCACCGAGGAAGACTCGGTCATTAAAATAGATATTATGGGCGACGAGGCTTCTCACGCTATCGGATACAGAGGCGAAACGCTCGACGCCATACAGTATCTTGCCCTTACGGTATTAAATCAGGGACATCAATTCAAAAAAGTGGTTGTCAACACGGGTTGCTACCGTGAAAAGAGAGAACAAACTCTCATCTCGCTTGCAAACCGTCTTGCCGACAAAGCATACCGCACGGGCAAAAAAGTGGTGCTTGAGCCAATGAATCCGTTTGAAAGACGCATCATTCACACGGCAATTCAGGACAGCGCGAAAGCCACGACGGCAAGCGAGGGCGAAGAACCTCTCCGTCACGTAGTGATTATCCCCAAAAGCGGCGGCACTCCGAAAAACAACGATGTCGCCAAGAAAAAGAGAACGGGTATGCCCAAATTCAAAAGCTTTGGTTATAAGAGAGGCTTTTAATCTTTTCAGATGAAAACAATCGTTGCAATTTCAACGCCGTCCGGCAAGGGCGGCATAGGTATAGTCAGACTTAGCGGTGACGACGCTTTAGCGATAGCAAAGAGCGTGTTTACGGTTAAGTCTTTTTCTATTGAGCCGAACTATATGTATTTCGGCACTTTTTCGGGCAAAGATTTTTCCGACAAAGGCTATTTGGTATACTTCAAAGCGCCTCACTCATTCACGGGCGAGGACGTCGTTGAGCTTCAGCTTCACGGCGGGCGCCGAATTTTGGAGGGTGCGGTCGAAGAGTGTATATCCCACGGCGCAAACGCCGCCGAACCGGGAGAATTTACAAAGAGGGCGTATCTAAACGGGAAACTTGCCTTAGCGGACGCCGAAGCGGTAATAGATATGATAAACGCCGAGAGCGCCGCCGCCGTAAGGGCGGGCTACCGTCAGATGCAGGGATATCTTGCAAAAGAAGTATCCGCATTGGAAGATATGCTCATAAATCTGATTTCCGCATTGGAAGCGTCGCTTGACTATCCCGATGAAATGGAAGACGAGGTATTGCCGTCAATTCCCGAAGTGACAAAAAAGGTAAAGGACAAATTAAACGCTCTTATAAATTCCGCAAGAGCGGGCAGGCTTGTAAAATCGGGAATCAACGTTGCGCTTATAGGAAAGACGAACGTGGGAAAATCTTCCCTTTTAAACAAACTTGTCGGCTGCGACAGGGCAATCGTCACGGATATTGCCGGCACGACAAGGGATACAATCGAAGCCGCAATAGAGCATAAAGGAGTAAAGATAAACTTTATCGACACGGCGGGAATCCGTCAAAGCGACGATATGATTGAAATGGCGGGCGTGGAGCGTTCAAAGGTTTCGGCTAAGGGAGCAGACGTCGTTATCAACGTTGTCGATTCCGCTAAGGACGAAAAGCCGCTTTATACGTCGGACGAAAAGACGGTGTTTAACGTCTACAACAAATGCGACGTAACTAAACAGGAAATTAAAAGAGCGGGAAACGATTTTTTTATATCCGCTAAATACGACAAGGGAGTATCGTTAATTCTTGATGCAATTGCCGATATCTGTCTTGACTCGGAAACGGAAAACGGCTCGACGGTCACAAGCGCAAGACATTTAGCCGCGCTTATTTCCGCCAAAAAATCGCTTGATGCGGTAGACGTATCCCAAACAACCGATTGTATTTTAATAGATTTAAAAGACGCTTTATCGTCACTCGGCGAGATAACGGGCAAGAGTGCGAGCGAAGAAGTGGTAGATGCGATTTTCAAAAATTTCTGCGTAGGAAAATAATATGGAGTATGACGTAATTGTGGTGGGCGGCGGTCACGCCGGTATAGAGGCCGCGCTCAGCTCATCGAGATTAAAGCTTAATACGTTAATGCTTGCCATAAGCATAAACGGCATAGGGCTTATGCCGTGTAATCCCGCCATAGGCGGAACGGCAAAAGGACATCTCGTCAGGGAAGTCGACGCACTCGGCGGCGGTATGGGTATCGTTGCGGACAAATCGCTTCTTCAGATAAAAATGCTAAACCGTGCAAAAGGTCCTGCCGTTTTTTCGCTCAGGGGGCAGGCAGACAAGGCTCTCTATCACGAAAATATGCTAAAGTATTTACGTGAGCAGGAAAATCTCACCGTTTCAGAGGGTGAGGCGGACGAACTGATATTGGACGGCGACACCGTCAAGGGCGTTGTTGTCGGCGGCGAAAAAATTTATTCAAAGGCGGTCGTATTATGCACGGGCGTCTATATGAAGGGCAGGATAATCACGGGCGACTATATCTTAGAGAGCGGACCGTGGGGCTATGCTCCGTCCGAAAAACTCAGCGACAGCCTGAGGGCGGCGGGGCTTGAGCTTGTCCGCTTTAAGACGGGTACGCCCGCACGAATTTACCGTGACAGTATCGACTTTGACAAGATGGAAATTCAGGAAGGCGAAAACGTGTCTCCTTTCAGTTTTATGACGGAAGGCAAAATAGAAAACGTCGAGCCGTGCTACCTTACTTACACCAACGAAGAAACGCACAAAATTATTTTAAACAACATAGACCGCTCTCCTCTATACAACGGTTCGATATCGGGGATAGGGCCGCGCTACTGTCCGTCTATCGAAACAAAGGTTATGCGTTTTGCCGATAAAGAAAGGCACCAGATTTTCGTTGAACCCGAAGGCTACAGGAGCGAGGAAATGTATATTCAGGGTATGTCCTCGTCGCTTCCGCACGACGTGCAGGAAAAAATGTATCGCACCGTAAAGGGGCTGGAACATTGCCGTTTTGCACGCTATGCCTATGCAATCGAATACGACTGTTTAAATCCTATGCAGCTTGACAGCTCCCTTAAGGTTAAAAAGTTAAACGGGCTTTACTGCGGCGGTCAGATAAACGGAAGCAGCGGCTATGAAGAGGCGGCGGCTCAAGGGCTTGTTGCAGGAGCAAACGCCGCACTTTGGGTGTTAGGAAAGCAGCCGCTCGTCTTAAGACGGGACGAGGCGTATATAGGCGTGCTTATCGACGACCTCGTCACCAAGGGCACAAACGAGCCGTACAGAATGATGACGGCAAGAGCGGAGCACCGCATATATTTAAGGCAGGACAACGCCGACGTCCGTCTTACCCCGATAGGCGAAAAATTCGGGCTTGTCACGATAGAGCGTGTAAAAAAGCTTAACGAAAAATTAAGGCAAATGTCAAAGCTCGATGCGATTATGGATAAGCCCTTGCCCAAAGAGCCGCTCAGCGTTATATGTGAAAAGATAGGCGATAAAACTTCCGTCACCTTGCACGACCTCTTAAAGCGCCCCGATTTCAAATCGGAATATTTAAAACAAAACGGTCTGTTTGAAGAATACTCCGACGAGGTGCTGGAAGCGTTTGCCGTGGAAAAGAAATACGAGGGATATTTAAAGAAACAGCAAAAGGCTATAGCGGAACAAAAACGGCTTGAAGACAAACTTTTGCCCGACGATATCGACTATCTCAAAATCGGGGGACTTAGGCTTGAAGCAAGACAAAAGCTTGACGAGGTCCGTCCCAAAAACTTAGGACAGGCAAGCAGAATATCAGGCGTTTCTCCCGCAGATATTTCCGTGCTTATCGTTCATCTTGCAAATCAGAAAAAATGAACGAACAAAATAATCAAAAACAAAAAGCAACGCAAAGCGTTGCTTTTTTGTAAATCCTCAAAATAAAACGTAGAGCTTAAGAACGGACAAAATGCAAAAAAGGCGTGGCGATAAAGTTCGGTGCGGTTAATCCAATCCGTTTAAAATGGATTTTGCATCGAAAACACGTTTGAAGCGGAATTAAAATAAACTTGCCCCTAAAACAACAAGGGCAATCAATAATATTATAAAAAAAGCTGTATAAAACGAAACGACACAATATAAATCGTGTCGTTTCGTCTTTATGATAAGGGGGAAAATTATGAGCAATTTCTGCTGTATCAAGTGCTATCAGCTCTTGATTACGCTATGATAATAGCACCATATATTTTTATTGTCAACAAAAAAAATAAAAAATTTTAAAAATTTTTTAAAAAATGACAAATTTATACGAAATAATACAAAAATAGTTAAATTTTTAACAAAAATGAGATATATAATAAAAATTTTCGTCACTTTTGTTAAAAATTGAACGATTTATATCATAAAAAGATATAAAATAAATTTGATTTTATTATTTAAAGGAAAAAGGCAAAATAAAAACCGCTCTGCCGAGCGGTATAGAGTTTTCGTTTTAAAAGGATATTTTAAAATATTTAAACTTATATTTAATCTTTTGATTATTTCAGACCGTTCTCCGTCAGATATTTTATCGCACTGTTTGCGGCAATCGCTCCGTCGGAAGCGGCGGTGATAACCTGTCTTAGGGGCTTTTGCCTTAAATCGCCTGCGACGAAAACGCCCTCGAATGCCGTTGACATATCGTCTTTTGTTATGACGTAGCCTTGAGCGTCGAGTTCGAGCCACTTAAACGATTCGGTTTCGGGCACTTGTCCCACTGCCACAAAAAGTCCGTCGACTTCCAAAGAGGAAAGCTCGCCCGTTTTCACGTTTTTTAAGGTGAGCGACTCCACACTGTCTCCTCCGTTGATGTTTTCGACAACGCTGTCCCAAATTATTTTTACTCCGCTTTTTAAAATTGCGTCGGCGAGTGCTTTTTCCGCTCTCAAAGCGTCTCTGCGGTGAACAAGGTAAACCTCGCTTGCAAAGTTTTTTAGATAGAGAGCGTCTTCAACCGCCGTGTTGCCGCCGCCGTTGACGGCGACTTTTTTGCCTTTGAAAAACGCTCCGTCGCAGGTGGCGCAGTATGAAACGCCTTTTCCCGTCAGCCTCGCTTCCGCTTCGAGATTGAGTTTTCTCGGATAAGCTCCCGTGGCGATAATGAGCGCACCGTATGAAATTTCGTCAGCGGCAAGTTTTACCTTTTTGTTTTTGGGGTCAACGTCTAAAACGCGGTCGAAAATAAACTGCGCTCCAAAGCCCTCGGCTTGGTTCATCATTTTCATTGCAAGCTCAAAGCCGCTTTCTTTATCCACGCCCGGATAATTTTCGATTTCGGACGTCAAAACAATCTGTCCTCCGGGCGCTTGTTTTTCGATAACGGCGGTATTAAGTCCGCCCCTTGTTGCGTAAATTGCCGCACTGAGTCCTGCCGGACCGCCGCCGATGATTACTAAATCATAATTCATAGTGTCTTCCTTTAACTCTTAAGAGTTTACCGCATTTGCGGATTTAAATTTAATAATAAAACAAGTTTATAAAACAGTTTCATATATTATAGTATATTGTAAACGTAAATACATATTAAATATTTTCCTGTTAACTGTCAAGTCAAATTGTTCGGGACTAAAACCGCTACGGGCGCACCGATTCCGCCTGACGATTTTTGGAACTGGGGTTTTAAAAAAGCGGCGGTTTTTGCCGATATTTGCCGATAAAAGCTTAAAAATAAATTAAAAACGCATATTGACAAAGCCTTTTGGCGGGGTTAAAATAAAGTGTAACATTCTTTTAGCTATTTAACCGACATTTTTTACGGGCAGAAATTCCAAAAAACAGTTCTAGAAAAAGGGCCTTTTTGAAAAAAGAGGAGATTATGAGACACCCTTATAAGAATTTTAAAATATTAGTTCTCGCGCTCTTATTTATAGTTTTGGTGGGCGCATTAGTCGCTTGCAATACAGATACGGGCGACAAGGTTTCTGCGCCGACAGACGAGCCTATATCTTCACCGTCAGACGAAATTTTATCCGACGTTACATATTTTGACCAGTCGCAGGTGATAGGAAGCGAACCGGACGTCACGTTCGGGATTGCCTCCGATGTATATCTTGACAATGAAAATATCGACGCATACGTTTCGGTTGCCGACCGCAACGGCGAGAGAGTGGAGATAACGGTTGCGGAAACGGGTTTAGGCTTATACGAGATAGCCAAAGCGGAAGGGGAATATACGGCAGTCGAAACATATTACATAACTTTGCTTGACGAAGCCGTTACGTTTGTCGACAGCGACGAAAGAGTGTTAAACTTTAACATCTACAAACCGCAAACAGTAGTGCTTGAAGAAAAAGAGGGGATTGTCGAACTCGAAGCAGGCGACTACTCGTTGGATGAAAAAGGCATTAAAGTAAATGACAACATAGGTGCGGGAAGCATTTTAAACGTTAAGTACGCAGACGGCACAAACGCCTATCTTAAAGTCAGCGAGGTTATACCTGCGGCAGACGGCAACGTGTTGGTGACGGTTGCTCCTACGATTGAAGAAATTTATAAAAAACTCGACATTTATTCGGTTGAAAAATTCGACTGTTCACAACTTGACCTCGACGCTATCGACGGCGACAGCGTCATTTCGGGAATTCAGCAGTCGGATATGTTTTTGTCCTTTGCGTCGGCAATAGAGAGAGTGTCCGAGGCGACGCCCGCTCTCAGTCTTCCCGACCTTGACGATTTCACCATATCTTTTAAAGCGTCGGTCAACGACGACAAAAACATAGTCATCGACGCGGTTATTGCCTACAAGGGCGGATATACCGCGGGCGACCAAGTTGGCAAGCTTTACGTCGAACTCAAATACAGCGGCGTCATATCCTACAACGTCAAAGCCAGCATTGTTGCGGAAGGTTTCGACGTCGATTACGACTTCGCAATCACGGCAAACACGTCTCACAAAATATCGCTTGCCGTTCAATGGCTTGACGCCTCCGACGACGTCATTATAGCTTCCGACGATGAGCTCAAAGAGGAGATAAGCCTCATTATGGCGGATAAAAACAATATCCCCTCAAAAGTGCTCGGTGAGGCTAAAGAGTTCGGAAAAACGTTTGAAGTTCCGCTCTGCGAAGATTTTACATACGTCATTCCCAATACTCCGATAACCGCAAACGTCGGCTTTAAATGGATAATAGGTCTTGAAGTTCAAGGCGAGATTTTCACCGATATGGAAATGACAAGCTCCGATACGCTCGGCGTTCGCTCCGTCACAAAGGAGGGCGAGGACAGCCAGGAGTTTTATCACGTCAAATCTAAAGACGCCAGCCCCGACCTTATGCTCATGGGCGAGGCTACGATAAAGACAGGCGTCAGGATAGACGCATATTTCTCAATCGTTGGACTCAGCGACAACGTAAGGATAGGCATTAAAGGCGACGCAGGAATTTATCTTACCGTCAAAGGTATCACCGCAGGCGTTGACGGCAGTGACGAAAAGATAGGCGTCGTTTACGGCGAAGTCGGATTCTTTGTCGGATATCAGGTCTACGGCAAAGTGTTCGTATCTTTTGATATAGTAGGCGACGAATACCGACTTAAACTTTTCGATTTCGGAACGGACGCGATTTATACGGGCTTTGTCGAAAACTCGTCCGTTATGAACGCCACTCCGCTAAAGACGATAAACGGCAATATAGGCAAGAGATTGCAAATCAATCAATTTGTCGTCAGTGAGTTCGGAATAGAGCAGATTACTCTTTTAAAGAGCGATTGCAATTATGATATCAAAAACGGATATATCACTTATTTTAACGGACAGTTTTATATTACCACGGCGCTTCATCAATTCACCGAAGAAATAACCGTCACGCTCAAAGCGGACGAGACGATAACCAAAGTCATCACGATAAACTATGACGACGGCTACGTCGCACCCGAAGAGGACGAAACGGTAAGCACGGACGAACCGGAACAGGGAACGGGTGAGGTTACCGAGCCTGAAACTCCTGAAACGGGCGACGGCGAAGTGACACAGCCTGAAGAGCCCGAACAGGGCGAGACGACCGACCCCGAAGAGGGCGAAGTCACCCCCGAACAGCCGGAAACCGGTGACGGAGAGGTTACCGAGCCTGAAACTCCTGAAACGGGCGACGGCGAAGTGATACAGCCCGAAGAGCCGGTCATAGAAAACCTTGTTTCTACTTTGGAAATGTATGTGGACGGCGAACTTTACGACACGATACAAACTCAGTATACGGTTTCCTATCCTTTGAGCGAGCCGACCAAATTCGGATATACGTTTAAAGGTTGGTATTTCGTAGACGAGCAGGGCAACAAGACAATTGCCACCACCACGCTTTTGGGCAATCAAGTATATACTATGCCTTTCAACACGATTGACACGTTTACCGTGCAGGCGGTATGGGAAAAGACGTATAGCGATTATACCTACGTTTCCGTTCCGTCGGATATTAAGTCCATTTCCAAAAACGGAAAATATTTCTTCTTGAACGATATTGACCTCGGCGGTATAGTGTGGACTCCCGTCAGTGAGTTTAACGGAATTATCGAGGGCAACGGCAAGAAGATTTCAAACTTCACGATAGAAAGCTCAGACAGCTTTGTGGGATTTATCGCCGTCAATAACGGCACCATAAACAACCTTAAAGTGTATGCCGACGTTAGCTTAAACTCTTTGGAAGAGGACGTCTATTGCGGAGTGCTCGCCGGTAAAAACAACGGAGTTATAAACGATTGTTATACAAACGGCGACGTCAATGCGGTCATGAAAGGAAACGCGGTATTTGTTTCTGAATATAACGGATATTTCGGCGGCGTAGTCGGAGCAAACTACGGCAAAATTTACGGCACAGATACTTTGGCAAACGTATATGCTACAACAAACAACGTGCGTATAAATCTCTACGTCGGAGGTTTTGTCGGCGCGAACATGAGCGGCTTGATTTCCGATTGTTCGGCAAACAGCTATATCGAATCTTCAATCACCAATGCCGTTTCGGTGTGCGACTCGTATGCGGGCTTCTTTGCTGCATACAATAAAGCGTCGATTTACAGCTCGCACGCAAGAGCGTATAAGACTCTCGACACCGATTTTGTCGGCGGTCTTGTAGCGGTCAACGACGGCACCATCTCTAAATGCTATTCGACGGGCAGCGTTACGGCAAACTCCAATCTCGGCGGTCTTGTCGGCGTAAACAATTCGACGGTAAACAACAGTTATTCCACCGTGACCGTAAGCGGTAAAGAAAAGACGGGCGGTCTTGTCGGAGCAAACTACGGCAAAGTCAGTTATACCTATGCCTCGGGCAAAGTGAGCGGCGAGCAACAGGTGGGCGGTCTTGTAGGATATAACGAGGGCACCGTTTCTTATTCGTTCGCCAAGGGCGCTGTTACGTCCACAAAAGATAATTGGATCACCAAAGAATGGGCGGGCGGTCTTGTCGGTCAAAACGAGGGCACCGTGTCAAACAGCTATCGCTCCGCGTCGCAGAATCTGAATCTTGCCGACGTCGAATGCACCGTAGGAACAAAGGCAACCGATTCCGTTATCAAGAGCGCATCTTTCTACAAAAACAATCTTAAATTCAGCACTTCAACGTGGAATATCACAAGCGGTCTTCCCACGCTCAGGTAAAGGCAACAGCTAAGAATTTTTAGAGGAAGTAAAACAAAAAGTTTAAAGCGAAAAACTTTTTACTATAAGACGAGAGGGCATAACTAAAGTTATGCCTTTTTGTTTTTATAAATTGTAAGATAATTTAAAGACTCGGGACGGAGCCGTCGTCTTTGGATAATGGCGGAAGTTAAAGGGGCGATAGCTTTTGCCACATCAAAGGTAACGTCAATTTTTTTCGTTCAAAAAGCACGGAAAACCTGCGTCCGTCTTTTAAAAAGCGCGGGAATTTAGCGGACAATTATTTTTTTTAACTTTACAACTTAAAAACGATAATATATAATTATTAAATAACGGAAAAAATTGTTGCTTTACTTGTCTTAAATGACAGAGACGGTTGAATATGAGGTTAACAAAACCGAAACCGTTTAAATTATTTACGGCAACGGGATTTTTGCCGACGATTATTAAACGATATTTAAATAACTTAATTTATAAAAAGAGGCATTTTAGCTATGAAAAACACGGATATCAAAGACATCTTGTGCAACTCAAAAGAGTATTTATCCAAAACGGTTATCGTTTGCGGTTGGGTAAGAACGATAAGGGATTCAAAAACCATGTCGTTTATGGCAATCAACGACGGCACAACATTAAAGCATTTGCAGATTGTCATAGACAAGACAAAGTTTGACGAAAGCTTTATGAGCGCGTTCAGCGTAGGTTGTTCTGTCGAAGTCGAGGGCGTTTTGGTCGAGGGAGCAGTCCAAAAAGATTCCGTGGAGGTCAATGCCTCAAAAATTACTTTGCTCGGCGATTGTCCCGCCGATTATCCCTTGCAAAAGAAATATCACACTCTTGAATATCTGCGCTCCATTCCTCATTTGCGAGTCAGGACAAACACTTTCAACGCTATGCTCAGAGTGCGTTCGAAAATTTCTTTTGCCATTCACGAATTTTTTCAAAAGAACAATTTCGTTTACGTTCACACACCCATTTTCACAGGCAGCGATTGCGAGGGAGCGGGCGAGATTTTCAGGGTAACAAGCCTGAGCTTCGATAAAATCAAATCTTTTAAAACGGAAGAGGAATATTTAAAAGCGGACTTTTTCGGCAGACGTGCCGGTCTTACCGTGTCGGGACAGCTTGAGGGAGAGGTCGCCGCAATGGCGATGGGCAAAATTTATACTTTCGGACCCACGTTCAGAGCGGAAAACTCAAACACGCCCCGTCACGCCGCAGAGTTTTGGCAGATTGAGCCTGAAGTTGCGTTTGCAAAACTTATGGACATCATAGAAATTGCCGAAAATATGATAAAGTATATCATCGGCTACGTTTTGGACAATTGCAAAGAGGAACTTGCCTTCTTTGACGCAAACTTTGAAAAGGGACTCGTAGACAAGCTTACCAAGGTTGTGAACAGCGATTTTGAAATATTAGATTATACCGACGCCATCGAGCTCCTCAAGAAAGCGGACGTCGAGTTTAAATACCCCGTCGAATGGGGGCTTGACCTTCAGACGGAGCACGAGAGATATATAACCGAGAAAGTTTTCAATAAACCCGTGTTTGTCATCAATTATCCCAAAAAGATTAAGTCGTTCTATATGAAGCAAAACGACGACGGTAAAACCGTTGCCGCCACCGACCTTTTGGTCCCCGGCGTAGGCGAGATTATCGGTTGTAGCGAGAGAGAGGCGGATTTCGATAAGCTCCTTTCCGCCATGAAGGAAAGGAATATGAACCTTGACGACTACAAAGGTTATATGGAACTCAGAAAATTCGGAAGCGTTCCTCACAGCGGTTTCGGACTCGGACTTGAGCGTATTATGATGTACGTTACGGGTATTCCCAACATCAGGGACGTTCAGCTTTATGCGAGAACGGCAAAAGATTTAATGGAGTAAATATGTATAAATTAAAGACACCGCAAAACTATCAATCTAAACTCACTATCAGGGAAACGGAAAAGGCCGTCAAGTTTGTCAAAGATACCTTTCAAAAAAAGTTTATAGAGGCTCTCGGACTTGAAAGAATTTCCGCTCCGCTTTTTGTCAAGAGCAGAACGGGCATAAACGACGACCTCAACGGAGTGGAAAGAGCCGTCCGTTTCGATATAAAGGAACAGGAAAACATCAGCGCGGAGATCGTTCACTCTCTCGCCAAGTGGAAGAGAGTGGCGCTCGCAAAATACGGATTCAACCCCGGCGAAGGAATTTATACGGATATGAACGCTATCCGCCGTGACGACCGCTGCGACAATCAACACTCCATTTACGTCGATCAATGGGATTGGGAAATGGTCATCACTCCCGAACAGCGCAACGTCGAGTTTTTAAAAGCCGTAGTCGTAAAAATCGTCAATGCTATATGCGACACGCTCGACGAAACGAAAAAGGCGTTCGATAAAATCGATCTTAAACTCTCGAGAGAAGTGAAATTCATTACCACGCAGGAACTCGAGGATATGTATCCCGACAAAACTCCTAAAGAGAGGGAAAACCTTATCACGAGGGAATACAAAACCGTGTTTTTGATGTGCATAGGCGGCGACCTCAAATCCGGCGAAAAGCACGACGGCAGAGCGCCCGACTACGACGATTGGAAACTCAACGGCGATATTCTCTTTTGGGATAAAGTGCTCGGCGAATCCATTGAAATCAGTTCTATGGGAATAAGGGTGGACGGAACGGCGCTCCGTTCTCAGCTTGAAATGGCAGACTGCGAGGACAGACTCTCCCTCGAATATCACAAGGGTATTTTGCAGGGCAAATATCCGCTCACGATAGGTGGCGGAATAGGGCAGTCAAGACTTTGTATGCTCTTGCTTCAAAAAGCACATATAGGAGAAGTGCAGGTGTCGCTCTGGCCGGACGAAATGGTGGAAGTCTGCCGCGCAGCAGGAATCCGGATTTTATAATCAAATTTATCCGATATTATATTCTGAAGAAAGCGATAAGTTTTATTAAACCTAATCAAGGCTTCACGCTCAATCGTCAACAACAAATTGGCTAAACAATCCGTTTTAATTGCGGCGGACGGATAATATTTAAGAAATTCCGACAACACAAAAAGCCGAATACTCGGCAGAAATAAGGTGTGATATGACATACAGAACTCATACATGTAACGATTTAACAATAAAAAACGTCGGCGAAACGGTAAGGCTTTCAGGCTGGCTTCACTCGGTCAGGGACCTCGGCGCCGTCGTATTTTTTGTCCTCAGAGACTTTTACGGCGTAACTCAGGCGGTTGCCAAAACGGAAGAGCTTAAAGCGCAGATAAGAAGCATTCCCCGTGAATCCACCGTAATGATTGACGGCAAGGTCATTGAAAGGGAAAGCCCCAACCCCGACCTCAAGACGGGATATATAGAAATAGAGCCTACGTCCATTGAAATTCTCGGAAAGTGCGAGGAGCTTTTGCCTTTTGAAATTTCAACTTCCACTCAGTCGAGAGAGGACACACGTCTCAAATACCGTTTTCTCGATTTAAGAAATCCCGTAAACAAAGATAAAATCGCTTTCAGAAGCCACGTGATATCGAGCCTTAGAAAGAGAATGAGCGACAGAGGCTTTTTGGAAATTACGACGCCTATTCTGACGTCGTCGTCGCCCGAGGGAGCAAGGGACTTTATCGTTCCGTCAAGACTTCACCCCGGCAAATTCTATGCCTTGCCTCAAGCTCCTCAGCAATATAAACAGCTTTTGATGGCAAGCGGTTTTGATAAATACTTTCAAATCGCTCCCTGTTTCCGTGACGAGGACGCAAGAGCCGACCGTTCTCCCGGCGAGTTTTATCAGCTGGATATGGAAATGGCGTTCGCCACGCAGGAAGACGTCTTTAATGAAATGGAAGCGGTTATCCCCGAGGTATTCAAAGAGTTTTCAAAGTGGCAGGTAGATTCCGCTCCCTTTAAACGCATAAAATACGACGACGCGATGAGAGACTACTGTTCGGATAAACCCGACCTTAGAAATCCTCTTAAGGTTGTCGATATGACGGATATTCTGCAAAAAGCGGCGCCGTTCACCGAGGGAAAGACTATAAAGGCTATCAAGGTGGAAAACTTCGGCGGCACGAGAAAGCAGATAGACGGTTTTGTCGAAACGGCTAAGCTCAACGGTGCGTCAAGCCTGTATTGGTTTAAGACGGACGAGAACGGCGAGATTGTCGGCGGAGCGGCAAAATTTATACAGCCAATAAAAGACGAAGTCAAAAAAGCGCTAAATCTCACCAAAAACGATTTTGTGGCTTTTGCGGCAGAGGATAAAACCGTGGCGGTTAAGGTTGCGGGGCTTATGCGAAACGAAATTGCTTCAGCTCTTGACCTTCTTGAAAAGGACGTTTTCAGATTCTGTTGGATTGTCGATTTTCATATGTATGAACAAAACGAGGAAACGGGCGAAATCGAGTTTTCGCACAACCCGTTCAGTATGCCTCAGGGCGGTATGAAATCGCTTGAGGAAATGAACCCCCTCGACATATACGCTTATCAATACGACCTTGTCTGCAACGGAGTTGAGCTTTCGTCGGGCGCAGTCAGAAATCACGACCCGCAAATTATGATAAAGGCTTTCGAGATTGCGGGCTACGGAGTGGAAGCGATAGAGAAAAAATTCAACGCTCTCTTTTCGGCATTCAAATTCGGTGCGCCGCCTCACGCAGGCATTGCTCCCGGTGTGGACAGAATGGTTATGCTCCTGCTCGGCGAGCCTAATATAAGAGAGGTCATCGCGTTCCCGATGAACAAGAACGCCCAAGACCTTTTGATGAACGCTCCGAGCGAGGTGACCGAACTTCAGTTAAAAGAAGTGGGCATACGTCTTGCCGACAGCGACAAAAAATAGTTTAAAGCACGGCAAGCCGTGCTTTTAAATTTAGGGCGCAATTAAAACGCTTAAATGAATAAGGAAACTATGGGAAAAAGTTATATAAAAGAAAAAATCAACGTTATGCTTTCGCACACCATTATGCTTGGTAAAGTCAACGTGATTACCAAAGAGGAAGCCTCGCACATCGTCGGAGCTTTGCAAAAAATCCTGTTTGAAATAAACCGAGGCACGGTCGGCGAAGATATCGATTTAAAATCCGAACTTGAAAAAAAGGACCCCGAGCTTTATAAAAAAGCATATACGGCAACGGGGGAGCCGGAGATTGCCGCAACGGCAAAAAGGCTGTTTTTTTTGCGAGGTTTAAAATAGACTGCCGACGAAGTTCTTTCCCTAATCGAACGGTTATGCTCTTTTTCCGACGTTGAGGGGACCGTGTTTTTTGAGGGGCAGGATTATCCCGCCAATTACGTTGTTTCGGCGTTTGCGCTGGGACTTATAAGGGACTACGTCAGACTTCTCGGAGTTTATTCGAGGACGGATTGTCTTTCCGTTTGCGACAAAAAGGGCACGGCGTATCCCGTCGATTTTAACGAGGAATGCAGCCTTTTAGGCTTTACAAGACTGCCGCTTAACAATCTCGACTGCGTTACGGACGACGACTATGCCGCCGAAAGCGTCCTGATTTTGGAGGGTATCGCCTTGCGGTTTAACAAATTTGCATTTTTATTTAATATAGGCGAGGATAAAGCGGACTGCTCGGGGGACGACGGCGAAAAATTTGAATTTTTAAAACAAACCGTTTTAAAAAAGACGGAAGAATTTAAAGAGGTAAAATCGCTTGCCGTATCGGACAAAAAACTTAGTTATGATCCGAAACTGTTTTTGTTCGTGTTGGGTGCGGCAGGAGCAAAGCAATCATTTGACGAGATAAGGCAATTTATCAAAAAGATAAAAGAAAAAGTCTGACACGCTTCAATTCGCTTTACTAAATTTTTTAAATTTGATATATTATTTATGAGGTAGTTATGAAAAAAGTAGGCATTTTGATGGGTAGCAAATCCGACTACGACGTAGTTAAACAGGCGATTGACGTGCTAAAAGATTTCGGCGTGGAAACGGAAGTGAGAATCATATCGGCACACCGCACGCCCGACGAGGCAGACGAATACGCGTCAACCGCTCGTGACAGGGGCTTGGGCGTTATAATAGCGGCGGCGGGAAAAGCCGCGCACCTCGGCGGAGTCTTGGCGGCGAGAACGACGCTTCCGATTATCGGCTTGCCGATACAGACGTCGATGATGGGCGGACTTGACAGTTTGCTGTCCATAGTGCAAATGCCGCAAGGCGTTCCCGTGGCAAGCGTGGGAGTAGGCGCGGGATTAAACGCAGGTTTGCTTGCGGTTCAAATGCTTGCAATCGAGGATACTGCGCTCGCACAAAAGTTTTCTGCCTACAAGCAAAATATGGCGGATAAAATAAGAAAGGACGATGAAGCTCTTAAAGACTAAAATGTCTTAAAGGGCTTTTTAAATTGTTTTATACATTTGAAATTATTTTAAGGAGATACAAAATGGAAAAGAAAGAACAGCTTTATGAAGGAAAGGCAAAAAAAGTATACGCAACCGACGACCCCAAAGTCGTCTTAGTGGACTATAAAGACGACGCGACCGCTTTCAACGGTTTGAAAAAAGGCACGATTTTAAATAAAGGCGTCGTTAATAATAAAGTTACAAACTTTTTAATGCAGATGCTTGAAAAGGAAGGCATTGAAACCCATTACATCAAGCAGCTTTCGGACAGAGAAACGCTTGTAAAAAAAGTGGAAATCGTCCCCATCGAAGTTATCGTCAGAAACATTGCCGCAGGAAGTCTTGCAAAACGTCTCGGTCTCGAAGAGGGAACGCCGCTTAAATCCACCGTTTTGGAATTTTGTTACAAAAACGACGAACTCGGCGACCCCATGATTAACGACTATCACATAGCGGCAATAGGGCTTGCAACCAAAGAGGAACTCGAGCAAATCACAAAAATGTCACTCAAGGTAAACGAATTTTTGACCGCCTATCTTGCAAACCTCAATATAGAGCTTGTTGACTTTAAACTCGAATTCGGAAGATATGACGGAAGAATTATTTTGGCGGATGAAATTTCTCCCGACACATGCAGATTCTGGGACAGCACGACGCACCAAAAGCTTGACAAGGACAGATTCCGTCGTGACCTCGGAGGAGTCGAGGAGGCTTACGAAGAAATCTTAATGCGTCTTATGGGTGAAAAGATTTAGTTTTTGAGGTGAATATGTATTTGCGAACAAAAAAAATGCCGTTTGACAGTTTCAACGAGGAATGCGGCGTCATAGGAATTATTTCTCCGGAAACGTATTCCATCGCCAACACAGCGTATTACGGCTTGTTTGCACTTCAACACCGCGGTCAGGAAAGCTGCGGTATAGCGGTTGGAAACGGCAAGAGAATAGAATACTACAAAGACATGGGTTTGGTGCCCGAGGTCTTCAATTCCGCAAGGCTTGAAACACTTCCCGAGGGAAACATCGCCATAGGACACGTCAGATATTCCACGACGGGAGCGAGCAAACTGTGCAACGCTCAGCCCATTTATTTTATCGGCAAAATGGGCAAAATGGCTCTTGCTCACAACGGCAATCTTATTAACACAAAACAGCTCCGTGACGCGCTCATAGCCGAAAACGGTGTCTTTCAAACATCAATAGACAGCGAGGTCATGGCGCTGCTCATCAATAAATACAGCACCCACAGCGTCGTTGAGGGTGTTTGGGAAGCGTGTAAATATTTTAAAGGCTCATACTCTTTCGTGTTGATGTCAAGCGATAAACTCATCGCCGTCAGAGACCCTTACGGAATCAGACCTTTATGCTTTGGCACGATAGGCGACAAATACGTCGTTGCAAGCGAAACGTGCGCGCTTGACGCACTCGGCGCAACGCTTGTAAGAGATATAGAGCCGGGCGAAGTGCTCGTCTTCGACGGAAGCGGAATTGAGTTTTATCATATAGACAAACCCGTTGAAAAGAAAGCGCATTGCATATTCGAATACGTATATTTTGCCCGTCCCGACAGCGAAATCGACGGCATAAGCGTTTATGCATCACGAAAGGAATCGGGCAGAATACTTGCAAGAAAATATCCCGTCGAGGCCGACCTCGTTGCAGGCGTTCCCGACAGCGCAGTAGTTGCGGCAAGGGGATACAGCGAGGTTTCGGGTATTCCATACGGTGAGGCTCTGACAAAAAACCGATACGTGGGCAGGACGTTCATTCAGCCGGAGCAAGGAATGAGAGAGACCGCCGTCAAGGTCAAAATGAACGTATTAAGAAGCAACGTCTGCGGAAAGAGAATAATTTTGATTGACGACTCTATCGTCAGGGGCACCACCAGCAAAAAAATCGTTCAGATGCTGCGTGACGCAGGGGCAAAGGAAGTGCATTTAAGGATTAGCTCGCCCATATCGAAACACCCGTGCTATTTCGGAATCGATACAAACGACTATTCGCAGCTTGTCGGAGCATTCAGAACGGAAGAGGAGATAAGAGATTATATCGGCTGCGACTCGCTTCATTATCTGACGATAGACGAGCTTTGCGAAACCGTTCATTCCGACCCTAAAAACTTCTGTCTCGGTTGCTTCAACGGCGAATATCCTTATATCGTTGATGATAAAAAAGAAAAAGAAGACAAACTTTTACTTGATAAATAAAGGAGAATAATATGGCAATCTCTTACAGCGACAGCGGCGTAGACGTCACAAGAGGCTACAAAGCGGTTGAACTTATGAAAAAACACGTCAAGGAAACGTATGACAAAAACGTGCTGGGCGACCTCGGCTCTTTCGGCGGATTTTACGATATATCGGGCGAGAAGATTTCCAATCCCGTTCTTGTTGCGGGAACGGACGGCGTGGGCACGAAACTCAAATACGCCTTTGTCCTCGACAAACACGACACGGTAGGTATCGACGCCGTGGCAATGTGCGTAAACGACATAGTATGCCAAGGCGCAAGGCCGCTTTTCTTCCTCGACTATTTTGCGACAGGAAAGCTTGACCCTGAAAAGGTGGCGACCGTCGTCAAAGGCGTATCGGAAGGCTGCAAGATGTCGGGCTGCGCGCTCATCGGAGGCGAAACTGCGGAAATGCCGTCATTTTATCCCGACGGCAAATACGATATGGCAGGTTTTGCCGTCGGTATAGTCGATAAATCGAAAGTGATAAACGGAAGCACGATAAAAGAGGGCGACGTTCTTATCGGGCTTGCCTCGTCGGGCGTTCACTCAAACGGCTTTTCGCTTGTCAGAAAACTTTTCGGCGAAACAAAAGAGGAAGTGGACGTGTTTGACGCAAGACTCGGCAAAACATACGGCGAGGCTCTTTTGACTCCGACCAGAATTTACGTAAAGACGATTTTGTCGCTCATGCAAAGGGTAAATCTTAAAGGCGTGGCGCATATCACGGGCGGCGGCTTTATTGAAAATATCCCCCGTATATTCCCTAAGGGCATAGGCTGTCAGATAAATTTAAAATCTTATCCTCTTCCCGCACTCTTTGAGATAATCAAGGAAAAATCGGGACTTAATAGCGAACAGCTATATAATACTTTCAATATGGGCATAGGTATGGTTGTTGCTGTAGACGCTGCCGATGAGGATAAGACCTTGAAATCCCTTGCCGAGCTCGGGGAGACCGCTTACGTTATCGGCAAGACGGTAAAGGGTGAAGGAGTGATTTTAAAATGAAAAACGTAGCCGTATTTTGCAGCGGCGGCGGCACGGATTTTCAATCGATAATCGACGCCAACGAAAAAGAGCGTTTTTGCAATATTAAAGTTATGATTGCCTCAAAAGAGGGAATAGGCGCGATAGACAGAGCAAAAGCACACGGCATAGAATTTTTGGTTTTTGACAAAAACGATTATCCCAACCTAAAGACGTTGTTTTCGGCTATATCCGACTCGCTTAAAGAGCGCGGCATAGATTATATCGTTTTGGCGGGATACCTTTCAATTTTAGACGGAGATTTTGTCAAAGAGTATAAAAACAGAATAATAAACATTCACCCCTCGCTCATTCCTTCATTTTGCGGAATGGGCTATTACGGCTTAAAAGTGCATAAGGCGGCACTCGACAGGGGCGTCAAAATCACGGGAGCGACAATCCATTTTGTGGACGAGGGCGCAGACACGGGCAAGATTTTGATGCAAAGAGCGGTGGAGGTGCTTGACGGCGATACGCCCGAAAGCTTGCAGCAAAGAGTATTAAAGGCGGAACACGAAATGTTGCCGCTTGCACTTAAAAATTTAGTAAACGGAGTTTATGGAGGATAAAATGAAAAAAAGAGCACTTATCAGCGTTTCGGATAAAACGGGCATTGTTGAACTTGCAAAAGAGCTTGACGCTTTGGGATACGAAATTATATCCACGGGCGGAACACACAAGGTTTTGGCAGAGGCAGGGCTTAAAGTCATAGGTATAAGCGACATAACGGGTTTCCCGGAATGTCTTGACGGCAGAGTAAAGACTTTGCACCCTTACGTTCACGCAGGTCTTTTGGCGATGCGTTCAAATTCCGAACATATGGCACAGCTTGAAAAGCTTGGCATAAACACAATCGACGTGGTGGTGGTCAACCTTTATCCTTTCAAAAAGACGATATCAAAAGAGGGTGTAGATTTTGCCGAGGCTGTGGAAAATATAGACATCGGCGGACCTACGATGCTCAGAAGTGCGGCTAAAAACTATCAGGACGTAGTCGTGCTTGTCGACCCTGCCGACTACAAAAAAGCAATCGACGAGATGAAAGCCGGCGGCGTAACTTTGGATACGAAAAAATATCTTCAATACAAGGTATTTGCCCACACGGCGGTTTACGACAGCCTTATTTCCAACTTTATGGCTCAAAGACTCGGCATCACTTTCCCCGATACGATAACGCTTGCATATTCCAAACAGCAGGATATGAGATACGGCGAAAATCCGCATCAAAACGCTTGCTTTTATGCGGACGAGATGAGAAAACCCACTTCCATAACCGAAGCGCGTCAGCTTCACGGAAAGGAACTCAGCTATAACAACATCAACGACACCAACGGCGCATTGGAACTTCTAAGAGAATTCGACACGCCTGCGGTTGTTGCGGTAAAGCACGCAAATCCCTGCGGTGTGGGACTCGGCAAGACGATACACGAAGCTTATATCAACGCATACGAAGCGGACAAAATTTCGATATTCGGCGGAATTATTGCAATAAACGGTATTGTAGACCTTGCAACCGCTCAGGAGATAAACAAGATTTTCGTTGAAATCGTCGTGGCAAAGGGCTTTGACGAAGACGCTCTTAAGGTGCTTGAGCAAAAGCAGAACATTCGCCTTCTTGAAATGCCGAACATCAACGGAAAAAGAGACGGCTTTATCGATATGAAAAAGGTTTACGGCGGTATGCTCATGCAGCAGGGCGACGATAAACTGTTCGATGAAAAGGACGTCAAAGTCGTCACCAAAAAAGCTCCCACCAAAGAGAAAATGGAACAGCTCAAATTCTGTTGGAAGGTGGTAAAGCATACGAAATCTAATGCAATCGTCATCGGTAAGGACTTCAAAACGGCAGGCATAGGAGCAGGTCAGACAAACAGAATATGGGCGGCACAGCAGGCAATCGAGCATGCGGGCGAAAATGCAAAAGGCTGCGTTATGGCTTCCGACGCATTCTTCCCCTTCCCCGACTGCGTAGAGGCGGCGGCAAAGGCAGGGATAACGGCTATCATTCAGCCGGGCGGAAGCATAAAGGACGAACTTTCGATAGAGGCGTGCGACAAGGCGGGAATCGCAATGATATTTGTCGGCATGAGACACTTTAAACACTAAAAGGCAGTGCGGCTAAAGCAAAACCGAACCGTGCTTATAAATTAAAAAATATTAAAACAGGTTTTAACGATAAAACAAAATTTCAACGATAAAACTTGAAGTCAGATAGTTTGCTAAGACAACGATCGCATTTTATATGACGGCGAACGTGGCGCAAAAAAGGCGGTTTTGTAGGCTTTGCCTTATAAAAAATTGTAAACGGAATGCAAACTGCATTGTAAAAAGGCGGGATAAGCCTGCCTTTTTAAACAACACGGAATGCGATATAAGGAGAAAATATGGATATACTCGTTGTCGGAAACGGAGGCAGGGAACATGCAATATGCGCCGCATTAAAAAAATCCGATAAGTGCGGTAAAATATACTGCGCCAAGGGCAATGCGGGCATAGGCGAAATTGCCTCGCTTGTGGATATCGACCCTTGCGATATAGAGGGCATTTGCGACTTTGTCGATAAAAACAAAAATATTGCTCTCACCGTCGTTGCCCCCGACGACCCGCTCGCTTTGGGGTTGGTGGACGAACTTCAAAAGAGGGGACACCGTGCTTTCGGACCGAACAAGGCTGCGGCAATTATCGAGGCGTCGAAGGCGTTTTCAAAGGATATGATGAAAAAATACGGTATACCCACCGCAAAATACGAAACGTTTGACAGCTTTGAAAGTGCGCTTTGTTATGCAAAAGAACAAAAATATCCGCTTGTGGTCAAGGCGGACGGCTTAGCATTGGGCAAAGGCGTCATCATCTGCCAAAACTTTGACGAAGCAAAAAAAGCTCTTGACGATATGTTCAACGTGGGAGTTTTCGGGAAAGCGGGCTCAAAGGTGGTTATAGAGGAATTCTTGACGGGAAAAGAAGTTTCGGTATTATCTTTTTGCGATTCAAAGACGATATATCCTATGGTGGCAAGCTGTGACCACAAAAGGGCAAACGACAACGACGAGGGCTTGAATACGGGCGGCATGGGAACGATTGCTCCGTCGCCTTTCTATACCAAAGATATAGCAAAGGAAGTGGAAGAAAAGATAATGCTTCCCACTATGCACGCAATGAACGACCTCGGCAGACCCTTTAAAGGCGTTTTGTATTTCGGGCTTATCGTCACCGACGACGGAGTAAAGGTAATCGAATATAACGCGCGTTTCGGAGATCCCGAAACACAGGTAGTGCTTCCTCTTTTAAAAACCGATTTGCTTGAAGTTTTCGAGGCGGTCATAGATGAAAGGCTCTCGGATATCAAAATCGAGTGGAGTGATAAGTGCGCCGTTTGCGTTATGCTCGCAAGCGGAGGTTATCCCGAAAAATATGAAAAAGGCAAAGAGATAACGATAGGCGCTCTTCCCGAAAACGTCACGCTCTATCACAGCGGAACAAAAATGAATGACGGAAAACTTGTCACCAACGGCGGCAGAGTCATTGGCGTAACGGCAGTATGCGACAGCCTCAAAGAGGCAAAACAGCTTTCGTATAAGGCGATTGAAAGTATAAGCTTTGATAAAATGCATTTCAGGCACGATATCGGCGACAAGTTTATAAAATAATTTATATTTTTGTTTGGGACAGACAAAAAAATTTGTTAAGCAAAAATACGCTTTAAGATAAAACAGGCAAAGTGCGGCAAAAATTTTAATATATCGTCAAAAGATTGAACTCGACGCTTTGCAACTCAATGAAGCAGGATAAAACTTAAAAAGTTAAATACGTTTTAAACGGAAAAGGAATTATGGTTTACAGAGTTTTTGTTGAAAAAAAGGACGAAAAGTTTTCAAAGGCGGTCATCGCCGAGATAGCGGAAATGATTGGAGAGAAAATCGAATCTCTCAGGATTTTGCTCCGCTATGACGTTGAAGGGATAAGCGAGGAAGAGTTTAAAGCCTCGGTAATAAACGTATTTTCCGAACCTCCCGTCGACAATGCCTATATCGGCGATTTTTCCGTCGACAGCTCATATAAGGTTTTTGCGATAGGTTTGCTTGAAGGTCAATACGACCAAAGAGCGGACAGCGCGGCGCAGTGCATACAGCTTTTGACGCAAAAGGAAAAACCGCTCGTCAAGTGCGCAACGGTTTATGCGATAAAGGGCGACGTAAACTTGGATAAAATCAAGCGCCATCTCATCAACCCCGTCGAGAGCGAGGAAGTGACGCTAAGTAAGTTTGAAACTTTAAAGCGTAAGAAAATGGATACGGTGGACGTCGCCGAAGTAGCGCATTTTATCGATATGACAAAGGACGAGCTTATAAAGTATCACGAAGCAAACGGATTTGCCATGTCGCTTGCAGACCTTGAGTTTGTGCAAAACTATTTTAAAGGTGAAAAGCGCAATCCTACCGAAACGGAAATCAAGGTAATCGACACATATTGGTCCGACCATTGCCGTCATACCACGTTTTTGACGCACTTGACCGACGTGAAGATAGAGTCGGAAAACAAAAACATTTCAAAGGCGTATGACAGATATATGTCCTTGCACAGCGAACTCTATAAGGGCAGGACGGATAAATATCCCTGCCTTATGGACGTTGCCACGATAGCCGTAAAGGAATTAAAGAGGGCGGGAAAACTTAAAGACCTCGACGAATCGGAAGAAATCAACGCTTGTTCTATCGTCGTTCCCGTCACCGTTGACGGAAAAAGGGAAGACTATCTTGTCATGTTCAAAAACGAAACGCACAATCATCCGACGGAAATCGAACCGTTCGGCGGTGCGGCGACGTGTCTTGGCGGAGCGATAAGAGACCCGCTTTCGGGCAGAACATACGTTTACAGCGCAATGCGTATAACGGGTGCGGCTTCCCCTCTCAATAAAGAAACGCTAAAGGGCAAACTTCCGCAAAGAGTACTTACCAAAGTGGCGGCTAAAGGATTTTCGTCATACGGAAATCAGATAGGACTTGCCACGGGAATAGTAGACGAAGTATATCACGAGGGCTATAAGGCAAAAAGACTTGAAACAGGATTTGTTGTCGGCTCAAATAAAAAATGCAACGTGGTCAGAAGCTGTCCCGAAAAAGGAGATATCGTCATACTTTTAGGCGGGGAAACGGGCAGAGACGGCTGCGGAGGAGCAACGGGCTCGTCAAAAGCACACGACACAAAGTCTGTTGAAAAATGCGGAGCGGAAGTGCAAAAGGGTAATGCCCTTATAGAAAGAAAACTTCAGAGACTGTTTTTGAATTCCGAAGTGACGAAAATGATAAAGCGTTGTAACGACTTCGGAGCGGGCGGCGTTTGCGTGGCGATAGGAGAACTTTCAGACGCACTTGAAATCGACCTCGACAAAGTTCCGAAAAAATACGAGGGCTTGTCGGGAACGGAGCTTGCCATTTCCGAATCGCAGGAGCGCATGGCAATAGTTATTGCCGCAAAGGACGAGGAGCGTTTTTATGCTCTTGCAAAAGAAGAAAATCTCAAAGCTACTAAGGTTGCAAAAATCACCGATGACGGCAGAATGAAAATGACGTTTAAAGGCAGAACCATTGTTGACCTTTCCCGTGAATTTTTAAATACCAACGGAGCACGGCAGACGGCAAATGCCGTCATTGAAGATAAAAAGACGGATTATTTCGATAAAAAGAAAAGTGATTTTGCAGACGGCTTGAAAAATGCTTTATCGGACCTTAACGTATGTTGCAAAAAGGGACTCGGAGAAATGTTCGACTCAACGATAGGGGCGAGGACGGTGTTTATGCCTTACGGAGGCAAAAATCAGCTGACTCCTACTCTTGCAATAGCAAATCTTATAGCGGACGGTGCGGATACGGCTTCCGTTGCTGCATACGGCTTTACTCCTTATCTTATGGAGTCGTCTCCTTTTGTCGGAGCGATATATTCTATCGTCTGTTCCGTTTCAAAACTGATAGCGGCAGGCTGCACGCTCGACAATGTATATCTTACCTTGCAGGAATACTTTATGAAACTCGGTCAAAATCCTGCCCGTTGGGGAGTGCCCCTTTCGGCGCTTCTCGGAGCATATACGGCAGAGAGCGGCTTGGGCGTCGCAGGCATAGGCGGAAAGGATTCGATGAGCGGAAGTTTTGAGAATATCGACGTTGCTCCCACGCTTATATCTTTTGCTCTCGCCCCTCAGAAAACGGACAGGCTCATCACCAACGTTCTTAAAGAGGAAGGCAAAAAACTCTATTTTGTGCCTTTTAAAAAGGACGAATACTCCGTCCCCGATTTTGATGACGTCAAGGCAAAGTATGCACTTATTTCCGAAAATATCAAAAACGGAAAAATCAAGTTTGCCCAGGTTGTCGAAAACGGCGGCATAGGCGCTGCAGTATTAAAGAGCTGTTTCGGAAACGGTCTCGGATTCGAATTTGACACGGACGATATTTTCACCGAACACTATGGAGAGATTATTGTCGACTGTCCCGACGGATTAGAATGCGAATATATCGGAAAAACAGTCAAAGGCGATTTTACGATGAAAGAGTGCAGGCTGTCTTACGACGACGCACTCAAAGCATACGAGGGCAAACTTGCAGATATTTATCCTACGGCAACGGACGAAAAAGGTGAAGCCATAAGCTTCAACTACGAAGTGAAGCAGGCAAGGGCGTCACAAATTAAGACCGCTCAGCCCAAAGTTTTTATACCGGCTTTCCCCGGAACAAACTGCGAACTCGATACAAAGAGAGCGTTTGAGGCGGCGGGTGCAAAATGCGAAATTTTCGTTGTTAAAAATCTTTCGTCAAACGATATATCCGAAAGCGCAAAAATGATTGCAAAAGGCGTCAAGGGCGCAAACATTATCGCATTCCCCGGAGGTTTTTCGGGCGGCGACGAACCGGACGGAAGCGGAAAGTTTATTGCGACAATGTTCCGCAACCCCGAAATTAACGACGCCGTTATGGAGCTTATCGAACGCAGAGACGGACTTATCCTCGGTATTTGCAACGGTTTTCAGGCACTTGTAAAACTCGGACTTGTTCCTTTCGGCAAGATAGTGCCTATGACATCCGATTCGCCGACGCTGACGTTCAACACTATGCCGAGGCATATATCCACGATAGCAAATATCAGAGTCGCTTCAAACAAATCGCCGTGGCTTAGTGCGACAAAGGTGGGAGAGGTTTATTCCGTTCCCGTTTCGCACGGCGAAGGTAAATTTATAGCTTCCGACGAGATATTAAACGAGCTTGCTTCAAACGGACAGATTGCAACGCAGTATGTAGACTTTGACGGTAATGCGACAATGATTTCGCCTTTCAACCCCAACGGAAGCAGACAGGCGATAGAGGGCATAACTTCGCTTGACGGCAGAATATTCGGCAAGATGGGACACAGCGAAAGAGTGGGAAAAGAGCTCTATAAAAACTTTGACGGCAATTTCGATATGAAAATATTTGAATCGGGAGTAAAATACTTTAACTGATGAAATCGGTTTTAGACGCGCTCAATAAGTTTTTAAACGGCGAGATAGACTCCGAGCAGCTTTTGGCGGAATTATCTTTTAATATTTCCGAGTGCTTTAATTCGCTGTCGGACGAAGATTTAAAGCAAAAACTTGCCGCTCTCAAAAAAGAGCTTTATAAATCGGACGGCGATTTTGTCAAAATAAAGCAAATGGCAAAGGTGTGCTATGAGGAATTGAAAAAGTTGCTTGACTTAGACGACGAAAGCGAGGACGAAAGCGACTTTGGCAAAAAAGAGGCTGCCGAGCAATTCGGGAGCGAAGCGCCAAAAACCGCCGAAAAGAGCGGTAAAGCCTCTGCCGACAGCTTTTATGACGGAGCCTTTTTGGCAGACAACGCTAAAGCCGAAGAAAAAGCGGAAGACAAAACCGACAAAAAGAAAAAATCTTTTGGCGATAAGATATCGGAAAAGTTAGAAAACGCCGAAAACAGGATAGACGACGTCGTAACAAAAGTGGAAAACTCTTTTAAAGCGGCAGGCGAAAAAATCAAAAACGCCTTCAGGGAAAAAAATAACAAAGAAAGATAACAAAGTATATTAGCTTTACGGCGCACAAAAAAAGGCTTTTAAAGCCTTTTTATTTTTGCGATAACCGCAATAACCGACGGTTAGCTTTATATATCGCATATAAGGTTGTATTCGGTGCCAAAGACTATTTATCGGAGGAGGGGATATGCGACGGCTACCACTTGTTGACGACATATTCGCAAAAGGCATACATATCCTTTATCTCAAGCGTTTTTCCGCTATCCAGTTTTACCGTGCCGCTCCAAAGTCCGTGCACCTGATGCGATTTCATACCGACGAGCCCTAAAATTATCGCTCCGTTTTTGTAGTCGTAAAAGGGCGTCATTGTCATATCGAATTTGCCGTCGTCGGAAATAAAGTGCCACGGGGCAAGATAATTTTTCTGCGGAGGAGTTTCAAGACGGACGGCGGAGAGTTTTTCGCATTTGCCGTCATAGAATATTGCCGTTTCGGTGGCGTAGTCCTCAATTCCGAAGCCCCAGGTAAGCTCAAATCCGAATAGTCTGTTTTCAACGTATGCCGAGCCGTTGCCCCAATACCAGCAGTTGCTGTGCGGCCACACGCCTCTGCCCCAATCGAGCACTGTGAAAGTTTTATCCTTTTCAAACGGAATTTTATTTCCGTTTATTTCTACGAAACCGTCGGTGGGCATACAGTTTAGCTTCTGAGTAAGAAAAAATCTTCCTTTTTGTTTAAACGGCGTCGCAATTACGATGGATTCCCTGTCCGTTTCATAAAGCGTAAACGAAGCCGTGATTTTCTTTTTGGCGTCGCTGTAAAATATCTTTCGGCTGTCTTTTTGGGCGTCGAAAAGCAGCTCTACTTTTCCTTTTGAAAATTCAAAGCGGTGAGGGAGGTCGCCGTTTTTGGGCAGTCGGTATGAATTTGCGGTAAACGGAATAATTTTTGAAGAAAAAGTCTTTTTGCCGCTCTTTAAATCCAACAGGGTAAGAGAGGCGCAGGAAGCGAGCGAGATATTGAAAAATGAAATCTGCACCATATAATTTCCGTCGGAAAGCTGATAAAAATCCCACTCTTTAAGCCGATTTTTTAAGCGGCGGGGAATGTTTTCACGGTTATAGTTAAATATGTTCCTTGTGGCGTATCCCTTTGCATTTAATGTGCCGTCCGCTTTTAGCAGGTCGACTTGTTCGTTTATTTTAATTTGTTTTTGCATTTTTCCCCCTGAGCGGTTTTAACTGTCAGAGTAAAAGCTAAGCTTTACTTTTAATATTATTAGGTTAAAATGCTTTAATCGGAGCATTGAACCTATAATAAGTTAAAACCTTTATTTGTCTAAAATATCGGCAAGAAAATGATATATTCTTTTTCACCTAAAGTCAATAGCGGATAATTAGAGCAAAAAGGAAAAAATAATTGTTTTAAATCAAATATTGTGCTATATTTACATAAACTCAATTTAGCAAAGAGGCAAAATCGGATATGTTTTTAGAAAGGATTTTTATCAAAAATTATAAAGACACTTCAAATCCCGCCGTAAGGTTTAAATACGGAATGCTTGCGAGCGTTTTCGGGCTTATCACAAACATATTGCTTTTTACGGGCAAAATCATCGTAGGTATCATCGGTCAGAGTATAACCGTTATTGCCGACGCAATCAACAATATGTCCGATTCGGGTAACAGCATAGTCACTATGTTCGGCTTTAAAATGTCGTCAAAGCCCGCCGATTCCAAGCACCCATACGGATATGCAAGATATGAATACATAACGGCGCTTTTCGTCGCACTCATAGTGCTTGTAATCGGAGTGCTACTCGGAAAAGAGAGCGTCGAAAAGATAATATCCCCTGCGCCTACTTCCGTTACGGTTGCAACGTATGTTATTTTGGCGGTTGCAATAGCATTAAAATTATATCAGCTTTTGGTTTATCGCAGTTTTGCAAAAAAAATAAACAGCGAAAGTTTAAAGGCAATGAGTGTGGACAGCATAAACGACACAATTTCTACCACTGCCGTTTTGGTGGCGAGTCTGCTAATTGACTTTTTGCCTGACGTCGAAGTCAGCATCGACGGTATATGCGGTCTTTTGGTTTCTGTTCTTATCGTGATATCGAGCATCAAACTTGTGGCAAACACGGTAAAACCGCTTCTCGGCGAAAAACCGCCCAAAGAGCTTGTCGTTAAAATAAGAAAAGAGCTTATGTCCTACAACGGCGTTTTGGGAATACACGACCTTATGATACACAATTACGGCGAAGGCAGAAATTTTGTTATGGTGCACGTAGAAGTAGATTCTTCCGTTGACATCATGGAATCGCACGCGCTCATCGATGAGATAGAACAAGACTTCAAAAAGAAAATGGGCATACATCTTTCCGTGCATATGGACCCTATCGACGTAAACAATCCTTTGGTCAAAAAGTTAAAAGAGGAGAGCATTGTTTTGCTTTCGAAACTCGACGACCATCTATCGCTTCACGATTTCAGAATAGTGTCCGGCCCCAACAGAACGAATATTCTGTTTGACGTCGTCCTGCCGTTTTTTGAAAAGCATACCCAAGAGGAAATAACCGATTGGTTCAAGCACAATTTTGTCGGCGAGGAGGGTATGGAATACAACTTTGTCATAGATATCGACCGTGACTACGTTTCGCCTCCGTCCGTGGAAGAACAGGGCAAAAAGGAAGAAGAGCAAGAGCATAAAGAAAAGACGGAACTTTTAGAACAGGTAGAGCGTGAACTCAACGAGTACGAATCCGAAGCCGTCGATAAAAAAGAGGACAACGACGAGCTTTTGAAAAAGGCGGAAAAAGAGCATAAAGAGTTAGAGGAAGAAAAGGCAAAGCAAGATAAGTTTTTCAAACTTTGATTTAAAATCGTTATTAATCCAAGATAACGCTTAACCGCTTTCGCCGATATGGAGGGCGTAGCAAGTTTTTCCGACTTAGGGAATCAGACAAAAATATTCAGTTGATAAATTTAAATTTTAAGTCGAATCAAATTCGGCTTTTTTTATAAATAGTTGTCGCCCTCAATGCAAGGGCTTTTTTAAAAATACCAAAAAAAACTCTGCGGCATAGACTCCTATTTATGTTTCTATATTGCGTCCTACAAGGTCGTCAATCGTAAGTCCCAAAACGTCGGCGAGAAGCCAGCAATCGAGGACGTTCGGGATATTGATTCCGTTTTCCCAGTAACTGATAGCAGCGTGTGTTACGCCTATTTTCTTGGCGAGCTCGATTTGGGAAATTCCTTGCGCCAAGCGGGCTTCTTTAATCGATGAACCTATAATGTTTTCGTTTAACAGGGAAAGATTTATTTTTTTCATAAGATAATTTTATAAGAATACTTACATAATATGCATAAATTTAAGATTTCTTACAAAAAACTATTGACATTTAAGAATTCTTACATTATAATGAAAGCATAAATATTTCGGAGGAAGAGATGGGAAAATACATCGATAAAAATTTAAGCAGAAACGAACAAATTATAGTAAAAGCCAAGTTTTCTATTTTCGGCGGATTGATAGGCATATTCATTAATGAGCTTGCCGTCACAAACAAGAACGTGGTCGGTAAAGCGGGCTTCATCAGAAAAAAGACAATGTCAAGTCCTTTAGATAAAGTTCAGAACATCAGTGTTTCCAAAGGTTTGTTCGGTAGTATATTCGGATACGGCAAGGTGAGAATCGATACCACATCCGGAACTTATTGTTTCAGAGCGGTCAAGAAACCCGACCAATTCAAAAATGCGGTATTGAATCAAATTGAAGCTTACGAACAAGACAAGGTAAAAAGACAAGCAACAGAGATGGCTCAGGCTATGTCTGCCGCAATGAATACAGCTAAAACAAACTAACATATAAATCGAACGAAAAGATAAAATGTGCCTCTAGTTTAAGCATAAGCTGTTTCCCCTGTAAAAGCCTCGTTTTGAGGCTTTTACGATAAAAAATCAATTTAAATCAAATGTTGTGAGGTAGCTTTAAAAAATCGGAAAAGATCGGAACCAAAAATCTTAATCCAATAAATCTAATAAAAATAGTATTCTCGCTATCTCGCGCAAAAAAAACCGCTAGTCAATAGCGGTTTTTTTATAATGAAAACAAGTTATTAAATTGTTTTAGTCATAGGCTTAAATTGTTTTAAAGCAAAGAATTTGTTTTTTGTTTTTTGCCTTTCAATTAAAACGCTTCTTTTAAAATTTCGATAACCTGTTCCTTTGTCGCCATAATCGGATTTACGACGATTGCTCCGTCGTTGATTGCCGTCTGAGCGATTGCGTCGAATTGGTCTTCCGTAACTTTTGCGTCGGAGAGCTTTGTGGGAAGTCCGACAGATTCAAACTGTTTGATGAATGCGGTGACAAATTCGATAGCCTTTTGCGCTCTTTCCTCTTTGGGGGTGGTGGCGTAAATTTCGGCACCCGCCAACGGGAGCAAAAGCTCGGCATAGGCAGGCTTTAACGTTTCAAGATTAAATTTCATAACGTGCGGCAAAAGTATTGACATAGCAATTCCGTGAGGGACGTGTGCCACACCGCCGACGGCGTGTCCTATTGCATGAACGAGTCCAACCATAGAGTTTGAAAAAGCAATTCCCGCCATTGTCGCCGCGTTACTCATAGCGAGACGGTATTCGTGATTTCCGCCTTCAAGCACGGCTTTAGGCAGGAAAGTGGTGATAAGACGAATAGCCGCAAAAGCATAGCTTTGAGAAAGCGGATTTTTTTGCAGGCAGGTATAACCTTCGATGGCATGGACGAGAGCGTCAACGCCGGTATTCGCCGTGATTTTGGGAGGCATAGTCTCCGTCATGCGGGGGTCGAGCACCGCAAAGTCGGGGAGCAGGTCATAGCTGATAAACTCCATTTTGACGTTTTTGTCGGGGTTTGCGATAACCGCCACGTTTGTGCATTCGCTTCCCGTTCCGCTTGTGGTGGGAATAACGGCAAAGGCGATGCGGTCTTTGCGGGGAAGGGAATCAAGCCCCATATAATCCATAATGTCGGTTCCGCCCTGTTCGATGACTATTCTTAGTCCTTTGGCGGTATCGATAACGCTTCCGCCTCCGAGAGCGATGATTGAGTCGCAACCTTTGGCTTTAAAAATCCCAGCTATTTCGTTGATGACTTTGATAGAGCTGTCGGGCGGAATTTCGGTATAAGTTTCGGTAACGTCGATATCGAAACCTTTGAAAGCTTTTTGCACTTTATCCAAGGTGCCGCATTTGGCGAGAATGGCATCGGTGAGCACGATAGGCTTTTTTGCGCCCATCATTTTGAGCTCGTGGGGGAGATTTTCGAGTGCGTTTTCTCCCGACATGATTTTAACGGAATTTAAAAATTCATAATATTTGGGTAACATGTTTTCCTCCTAAAAAAGCGTTCCGCACAAAAAACGGACAGAATTGACCTGTTTAGGCGGAATGGGGTTCATAAGTTTTTTTGCCATCGCTTTCGGGAACAGATATCCCTCGACGATATTGATAATACGGACGATTGCAAGAATTTTATACAAATCGCCCTTTACGGTGAAGCGGTGCTGAGCATATCCTGCCGCAAGTCCCATGCCGCCCGTGAACATTTTAAACGCGCTGTTCAATCCCTTAAAAGAGATGGTCATCGTCGCTTCCTCGTCATAGGAGCCGATTCTCGAAAAAGGCTTTTGGTCTTTTTTCCCGAAAATCATTGTCGGGCCGACAGGGGAGATGGTAAGTTTGACAGAGAAATCGTCGCCTATGGCGTCAATATCCTGTTTTATCCTCGAATCCACCTTATAGCCGTAGCAGATACCCTTGCCGAGCAATTTCATAACGAGCTTGCAAACAGAGCGTTTGAAACCGCCGGGAACTTTCGTTTTGGGGGCTTTCGCTTCCTGCGTGATTTGAGTAGGATTTTCACTAACTTCTGTCATTGAAACCTCCGATATAAAATACTGTAACTAAAAATTATTATATAATAACAAATTAAAAATTTCAATTAAAATCTTAAATTCGTATAAAATAATAAGCAATCCCAAAAGAGGGTTTGCTTTTCAACCGACGCCAAATAAAAAGACGCGGCGAAATTTAATACTGTTTAAGGAAACGGCAGGAATGATTATTGATACGCTTTATAAAAAGCATTGTTTTTTCTTATTGCAGTTCAATTAGAAAAAAATTTCCATATATTGGTTAGTTTAATAAAAAGCTTAAAAAAACATTAAAAAATCACGTTTTAGCTTTGTTGTATTGTTGACAAGCTAAAAGAAAAAAAGTAAAATTAAATTAAAGTTAAAAAGCCAATATAATTAGGAAAATACGGTTTCAAGTTTCTACCAAACACCTTAAATGTTTTACTATTGTGCGGTTTGAAATTTTGAATGCACGCAGCTGCGTGCTTTATGTTTTTTTTGTTATTGTTTTAGCGTTTTAATTTATATCTTACTCAATTTGGAGGTTTTCTATGACAGAAATGAATCAAGAACCGAACGTAGAAGAAACCAAGGTTCAAGACGTCAAAGCCGCAGAAACCGAAGAAGTACAAGAGAATGCCGAGGTTGAAACCGTCGTCACCGAACAAGGCGAAGCGGCTGTTAAACCCAAAAACAAGTTTGTTGCGTCTCTCGACAATTTCTTCCAGATTTCTGCAAGACAGTCTTCCTTCCGTGCGGAAATCGTCGGCGGTGTGACCACGTTCTTTGCAATGTGCTACATTTTGTTCGTCAACCCCACATCGATGATAGGCGACTATCTTGACGGCGTCTATACGTCAGAAGTGACAATTTTGGCGTCGCTCAGAAGCGGTATCTTCATCGGCACGGCTATCGGCGCAATAATCGGAACGCTTCTTATGGCGTTACTTGCCAGAATGCCTTACGCCCAAGCTCCCGGTATGGGACTTAATGCATTCTTCTGCACTGTATTTATGGCAGGTGCTCTCGGCGGAACAATCGTCGACGGAGTTGAGGCTCAATATCAGGCAGGTCTTGCCGTCATCTTTGTGGCAGGTCTCCTCTTCTTGCTCATCTCGCTTACGGGACTTCGTGAAAAGATTGCAAAAGCAATCCCCATGGGTCTCAAAAAGGCAATTTCGGCAGGTATCGGTCTGTTTATTGCCTATATCGGTTTCCAGAATGCCGGCGTTATCGTGGCAAGCCCCTACACCGTTTCTGCTTTGGGTAACCTCAACGTATACAACGGCGGAGCAACATGGTATTCTATTTCGCCTATTTTAATCAGCTTTATCACGTTGCTCATCATGGGTATTTTGAGATACTTCGGCAAAAACAATAAAGTAGGCAAAGCATTTGCAAGTGCTAACGTCATAATTGCAATCGTTGCCGGCACGCTTTTGTATTATCTCTTCAATATCGGCAATGATGCGGCTTTCAGCGCGTTTACTAACGGACTTCCCAGCCCGATTACCGCATTTGAAAACTTCGGCAACTACAGCATAGGCCGTGGCTTCCTCGGTTTCCAATATTGGACAGCTGGCGTTGCTCTCGACCTTGTTATCTTGATTATCACTTTCTGTCTTATCGATATGTTCGATACGCTCGGAACTCTCCAAGGCACCGCAACGGAAGCGGGACTTTTGGACGAGAACGGCGTTCCTCAAAAAATCAAAGAATGTCTTTGGTCTGACTCTATCGCCACCGTCGCAGGCGCAGTCGTCGGTACTTCCACCGTCACCACGTTCGTCGAATCGGCTTCCGGTGTTTCCGCAGGTGCAAGAACGGGATTCAGCTCGCTTGTCGTTGCTTTCTTGTTCATCATCGCCATGTTCTTAAGCCCGCTCGCTTCAATCATTCCTTCGGCGGCTACTTCTGCGGCTCTTGTCTACGTCGGCGTTTTGATGCTCGGAAACATTAAAGATATCGACTTCAAAGACATGACTATCACAATCCCCGCATTTTTAATCGTTATTATGATGCCGCTTTCTTACTCTATTTCAAACGGTATCGGTATCGGTCTTATCGCCTACACAATCTTGAAGTTCTTCAAAGTATTGACTTCGGGCAAAGAGGGTATCAAGGCATACTACGGCTTTGAAACCGTCGAACTCACCGAAGAAGAAAAGGCCGAAAGAGCCGCAAAGAACAAAAAAGCCAAGGACACCAAAAAGGTTTACGGCGAATTCCTTGGCGGCGACTTGCTCATTTTGGTTATCTCCCTGTTGTTCGTCTTGAGATTCTTGATGACGACGGTATAATCCAAAGAACAAAAAGCGAAAAGGACTGCGTTGCAGTCCTTTTTTGTTTATAAAACTAAAAGTATCATAAACTGTCCAAAGCAAAAATATCACAGTTTAAATTATAAATCGTCTTGTCGCCCGATAAAAAATATAAATCATTAAAAAAATAAATGATTTTTTAACAAACGTGGTATATTATATCTCATATAATTTCAAAAATACGCCCGATTGATAAAATGCCTTTGTCATTTTACATCAATCACTATATTGACAATTTTATTAAAAGCGTTATATAATCGACACGGAGGCTAAATATGTCAAACACATTGGAAATAGCAGAAAGATTAAAAGGCTTAAGAGAAATCGAAGAGGTTTCTGTTGAGGAAATGGCAAACGTTTGCTCTATGACAAAAGAGGAATATTCCCGCTATGAAGAGGGCAAGGTGGATTTCAGCGTCACTATGCTCTGTAAGTGCGCCGACCGTCTCGGCGTAGACGTTACCGCTCTCTTTACGGGACACACGCCCAAACTTAAAGGACACAGTATAGTAAGAAAAGGCGAAGGTCTTAAAGTTGAAAGACGTCAAAGTTTCAGCTATCAGCACCTCGCTTCCACATTCAGAGGCAGGCTCGGAGAGCCGTTTGAAGTTGTCGCACCTTTCAACAAGGACGAACAGGATAAAGAAATCGCACTTTCCACCCACGAGGGTCAGGAAATGGATTATATCTTAGAGGGAAGCTTAAAGATTGTCATCAACGGTCACACCGACGTTTTAAACGAGGGTGATACGGTGTTTTACGACAGTTCTCAACCGCACGGTATGATTGCCACGGGCGGAAAGCCTTGCAGATTTTTGGCAATTCTCTTTAAATAAATTCCGCTTAGGCACGGCGTATAATCAAGTTTTAAAGGCGTCTAAAAAAGCGTTAAATTTAGCGGCTTGAAAGACGAATCAAAGCATTGTTTATGGAAAGATTTAAAATCTCTATCGAAAAAGCAGACGAAAGCAAAATCGTCTCTAATAAAGATTATCGCATTACCGTTATCTCCGACAGGCTTTTCAGGGTGGAGATAGGTAAATTTTGCGACAATCCCACTCAGGCGGTGATAAGCCGCAACTGGGGCAGACCGCAGTTTAGCGTTGTGCAAAAAAAGTGCGGAGCGGTTATCGAAACGGAATATGTTAAATTCAGCTATGACAACGTTTTGAAAACCGTCAAAATTTTCGATAAAGTAAAAAACAAAAATCTAAGCGACAGGGGCAATTTAAAGGGAACGGTTCGCACGCTCGACTTCAGGCTCGGAGCCGTCAAGCTGCCCGACGGTCTTATGGCAAAGGGCGGCGTTTCGATTTATGACGACTCAAAGTCGCTTGCCCTAAATGAGGACGGAACGCTCTTTAAAAGAAGGGGCGAGGATTATTATATCTTTGCTTACGGCGACGACTATATCGGCTGTTTAAAAGACTTCTTTTCACTGACGGGTTATCCGCCGCTTCTTCCCAAATACGCTCTTTCAAACTGGTGGTCAAGGTATTATCCCTATTCGGAAGAGAGTTATCTTGCCCTCATGAAAAAGTTTAAGGACGAAAAAGTGCCTATCACCGTTGCCACAGTCGATATGGATTGGCATATTGTATCCGACGTCCCTAAGGAATACAAGGCGTCAAATCCTTTGCAGGGAGCAGGTTGGACGGGATATACCTGGAACGAAAAACTTTTTCCCGATTACAAAAGATTTTTAAAGAGCTTGCACGATATGGGGCTTGCCGTGACACTCAATCTTCACCCTCGTGACGGAGTGAGAGCTTTTGAGGCTCCTTATGAGGAAATGGCGAAAGCCAACGGCATAGACCCTGCCACAAAAAAGACTGTCGAATTTGATTTGACCGACAAAAAGTTTTTGGAGAGTTATTTCGACGTTCTTCATCGCCCTTACGAAAAGGACGGCGTAAACTTTTGGTGGATAGACTGGCAGCAGGGCACGAAGTCCAAAATGAAAGGGCTTGACCCTCTTTGGGCGTTAAACCACTATCATTTCCTCGACAGCAAGGCAAACGGCGACGGACTCATTCTTTCGAGATACGCCGGCATAGGCTCGCACCGCTATCCGCTCGGCTTTTCGGGCGATTGCATAGTAGCGTGGAAAAGTCTTAAATTTCAACCTTATTTTACCGTGACGGCGTCAAACGTAGGATATACGTGGTGGTCGCACGACATTGGCGGTCACATATTCGGCAAGGGCGACGACGAGCTGTATTTAAGGTGGCTTCAGTTCGGAGTGTTCTCGCCCATAAACAGGCTTCACAGTTCGTCGGGCGATTTCACGGGCAAAGAGCCGTGGCTCTATCGCCGCGACGTTGCCGAAACAGCCGAGGAGTTTTTGAGGCTCCGTCACTCGCTTTTGCCTTATATAAACACGGCAAACTACCTTACGCACGCTCAAGGCGTTCCTCTTATGACGCCGATGTATTATAAACATAAAGACAAAGCCGCGTATAAGGTGAAAAACGAATATTATTTCGGCAGCGAGATTATAGTAAACCCGATAACCAGCAAAATCAAAGCGCCGTTTAACAGGGCGGGCGTAAAAACCTATCTCCCCGACGGCGTATGGATTGACCTTTTCACGGGCGACCGCTATAAGGGCGCAAAAACATTGAAGCTGTGGAGAAAGACTTCCGGCATACCCGTTTTGCTTAAAGAGGGCGCAATAGTCCCCACGCTCACCGACGGCACTCAAAACAAACTCGACTACGAAGACCTTACCGTTTACGTAAGTTTAGGAAACAACGTTTATACCTTAACAGACGAAAACGGTAAGATAGAATATAAACAAACCTATCAGAACGGAAAGGCAGAGTTGGAGATTGTTTCCGATTTAAAGGGACTTAAAGCGCAGACTGTAAAGTTTATCGGAGTAGATAGCGCTTTGGTTAAAGTGGATTCAAAAAGCGTCGATTTAAACGGCATAGTTTTTGACGGAGGCTCGCACAGGATAACACTCGAGGAAATCAAAGAGAAAGTCGCCAAAGATTTTAAAGAAAGGCTTATCGACATAATGCAGGATTATCACATATTCATACCTTTAAGGCACCTGCTCTTTAAGTCAATCAAAAAGGCAAAGACGGCAGATGAGGCAAAAGCCGCCGTAAAGCGTTCGCTGCTTAGGGGCGACGTGAAGAGCGCAATGCTCGAAGCGCTCGAGATATTTTAAAATTTGATAAAAACAAATTGTGACGGCCGTGACGGAGTTGACAATCTGCCACGGCGATATTATTATTTAGATATGCAACAGGTCATTTTTACAACAGACGAAAAAATTTTGACTCCGCTTTATACCGCTCTCAGCGACAGGGACGTATGCGGAGCAAATTTCGTTTTGCTTGAAAACGACAAGCCGATAGGCTTTTGCCGTATGGAAATTTCAAACGTCGTTCTGATTGCCGAGTTTAAGCTTTTGCCCGAATACGACATTGAAGAAAACAAAGACTTCTTTTTCAGAACTCTGCTTTTCAAGCTGTCGCTCAACGACTATACCGTCGTTATAGAAAAAGAGGACGGCAGGCTGGAAAAATTCGGGTTTAAAAACGTTGGCGGCTTTATGAGCGTATATTCAAAAGATATAGTATTTCCGCACGCCTGCGGACATTGAGGTTTATATGGAATCGAGCAATTTTATTGAAGACATCATAGTTCACGATTTAGAAACGGGCAAGCACGATAAAATCATCACCCGTTTTCCGCCCGAGCCCAACGGCTATCTTCACATAGGACACGCCAAGGCGATAACGATAAATTTCGGAATTGCCGAAAAATTCGGCGGTGAATGCAATCTGCGTTTCGACGATACCAATCCGTCCAAAGAGGACGTCGAATACGTCGAATCAATAAAAGAGGATATAAAGTGGCTCGGCTATAAGTGGGACAGAGAGCTTTACGCTTCCGACTACTTTGATAAAATGTATGAAAAAGCCGTGCTTTTAATCAAAAAAGGTTTAGCGTATGTCTGCGACCTTTCCGCAGAGGAAATAAGCCGCACGAGGGGCACGCTCACCACGCCCGGTATAGAGTCGCCTTACAGAAACAGAAGCATAGAAGAAAACCTGAAACTCTTTACGGAAATGAAAGAGGGCAAATATGCCGACGGCGAAAAGGTGCTAAGGGCAAAAATCGATATGGCGTCACCCAACATAAATATGCGTGACCCCGTCATATACAGAGTGCTGCACACCTCGCACCACCGCACCGGCGACAAGTGGTGCATTTATCCCATGTATGACTTTGCTCACCCCTTAGAGGACGCTTTCGAGGGTATAACTCACTCGCTCTGTTCTCTCGAGTTTGAAGATCACCGTCCGCTATACGACTGGTTTGTAAACAATTGCGATTTTGAAAAAAAGCCGAGACAGATAGAGTTTGCAAGGCTCAACATAAACCGCACGGTCATGAGCAAGAGGTATCTCAAAAAACTCGTGGAAGAAAAAGTAGTGGACGGTTGGAACGACCCGAGAATGTCCACGCTTTCGGGAATAAGAAGAAGGGGTTATCCGCCTGAAGCAATTAGAGATTTTTGCCAAAGGATAGGCGTGGCTAAATCCAACAGCGAAGTGGATATGGCTATGCTCGAGCATTGCGTCAGGGAAAATCTTAACGCAAACGCAACAAGGGCAATGTGCGTTTTAAATCCTATAAAACTTGTCATAGATAACTATCCCGACGGGGCGGAAGAGACTGTCGAGATTGAAAACAATCCGCAAAAAGAGGGCGCGGGAGCGCACAAGGCGACTTTTGCCAAAGAACTGTATATCGAAAAAGAGGACTTTTCGCTAAATCCGCCTTTAAAATATTTCCGTCTTAAACCGGACGGAATGGTTCGTCTTAAGGGCGCGTATATCGTTAAATACAAATCCGTCGAAAAAGAGGGCGACGAAATTAAGTGCGTGCACGTTGAGATGATAGAGGACAGTAAGCAGGGCGGAGCAAACGCCAACATTAAGGTTAAGGGCACAATTCATTGGGTGAACGCTTCAAGAGCAAGCGACGTTACCGTGCATATTTACGACAGCCTTATTCTTGACGGCGAGGGCGATTTCAGCGATAGGTTAAATCCCGATTCGCTCAAGACGGTAAACGCCAAAGCGGAGGAGTTTTTGTCCGAGGCGAAAGTCGGCGAAAGATTTCAATTCTTGCGTCAAGGCTATTTTGTCAAGGAAAGCGAAAACGCCTACGGCTCCATCGTTGCACTCAAAGACAGTTATAAAGGCTAAAGTTTATAGGGCGATAAGTTTATAAAAGCAAAATCGCAAAATTTAAACTTACATTTAAATCAAACAGCAAAACCGCCTCGGGGCGGTTTTTAATTTAAAATACATAGTTTAAATGTAATTCTATTTAAAATATCGCTTAATGGCAAGAGCATAAAAGCAATTCAATTTAAAACAATGTTTAAACTTTTTAATTTGATAAAAGGTTCAAATATAATTAAGTTTTAAGCAAAGTTTAAATATTATTAGTATAAAATCAGAATTTAAAACAATTTACACGCACAAGGCAAGTTTTATATTAAAGCAAATCATTTATGATAGGGCATATTGTTTAAAATGGTCATTGCTCTGTAAACCTGTTCGGAAAGCATAACCCTGAACAGCTGATGAGGGAAAGTCATTTTTGAAAAGGAGAGCAAAAAATCCGCCTTTTCTTTTACCGCCTTCGATATTCCGTAAGAGCCGCCGACGACAAAGGTAAATTCGCTTTCGCCGCCGTTCGACTTTTCCTTGATGAGCGAGGCGAGGGCGGCAGAGTCAATCTGTTTTCCCGCCACGTCGCAGACGACGGTATAGCCTTTCATTTTAGGAAGAATTTCTTCTCCTTCAAAGGCAATCTGTTCCGCTTCCGATTTCGACGGGCTTGCCTCGGCAAGCTCCGTTACCGAAACGGAGGCAAAACGTGCGAGGCGTTTGACGTATTCGTCCACGCCCTCTTTAAACGGGCTTTTGATTTTTCCTACCGTGACAAAGTTTATTTTCATAATGACCTGCCATAAAACGAATATCCGACTTTATTAAACATTATATGCCTGTCTTTTAAATGCAATAAATTCTTATTGAGTATAATTTCTATCTGATATGCGTTGTTTATCTAAGATTTACGCTTTTTGATTTAAAAAAGCTTGATTGAATTACGTTTATTTAAAATAAAATTTTTTATCTTATTAATCCCCATATCAAAGTGAAAAGCGTGGCGAATGCGCCGAGCAAAGTTACTATGACAAGATATACGTCCGTCTTTTTGTCAAACCCTTTTTTGAGAGCGGGCACGGCGACGAAGTTGTCGCTGTAAATATCGTCACTCGTGATTTGCATTTCCGATTTTTCTCTTTCATCCGCCGTCAGTTTTTTCATCAGTTTTAAAAGGAAGTAAATGCCGATTGCCGCCGCTATCACGAGCACGACAAAAACGACAAGTCCGATGACGCTCGACAGCAAAAAGTCATAGGCACGGTTGACGAAAGCGAAAATATATCCGCCGTTGTCGGCGGCATAGCCCTCCATGACGGAAAAGAAATTGTTTAAAAAGTGCATAACGATTGTGGGATAAATACTTCCCGTATAATAGCAAACAAGCCCCATTATGACGCCGTCGAAAAACGTGTATCCCGTCTGACGGATATTTTGGTGCATCAAGGCAAACAGCAGGGCGGTTATTATGACGATAAAGACGCCGTTGTTTTTCCTGTTGCCTTTAAACGCCGCAAAAAGCAGACCTCTGTGCGTCGTTTCTTCAAATACGGCAGGGAGTATCGCCACTGTTAAAATTTGCAAAAACAGAACGCCCACGCTCGAATAATCGGTATCCGACGAGGAATAGTTAAAGCCGATGAGATTTAAAACGGTATGCCAGAATACCGAAACGAAGGTGGCTACAAAAGTCGTCAATAGGGCGAGCGCAAGAGTTATCAGCCAATTTTTCCAGCTCACTTTTTTGACGAAGCCAAAGTCTTTAAAGGTGCCTAATGCGCTCTTTGAAACCATAAGCGAATAAAGGGTAAAGGGGATAATTCCGAAAGTTACTATCTGCACGCATACGGTAAACACGACGTCCGCTTCCGTTTCTCCGAGAGCGGTATTGAAAGCAAATCCCACTCTTATAAAGAGCGTGATAAAAATCACTATGAGATATATAAGAAAGACTTTGCTTCTTGAAGTGCTCACTTTGACCTCTCGTTAAATAAAGCCGTATATCAGTGCGACTACCCACCACAGAGTGACGAATCCGATTGCTATATATACGGAAACGACCGCGCCTTTGGGCAGAGCCGTGGGCGTGTAGCCTATAGAGTTTTCAAGCGAAGTTTGGTATCTTTTCCAACCCGATTTTGTGAATATACCGCCGAGGGCGAGGAAGTATTCTTTGATAAAACTTGTCTTTTCGACGGGCACGAAAAAGGTGATGTCCTCATAGACGACGGTGTCCGTCGTCGCCTTATGCTTTGCCTTATAAAACAGTAAAAGCAACAGAACCAAAACAATCATACCGCCTATGAACATTGCAAAGTAGATGAGGTAATTATAGTTTCCGTAGCCGAACGACAAAAACGTAGGAGCGAAAGTGCTTATCGTCAACGATATGAAATTGTTGAAAAAGTGAGTGAGTATAGTCGGTGCCGTGGAATTCGAGTGCATAGCCATTGTGGCGAGGACGGCTCCGAAACAGAATTGATATACCGTTTGCAAAGGATTTTGGTGCATAAACGAAAACAAAAACGCCGAGATAAACACTCCGAAAAACACGCCTTTGTCATTAAGTCCTTTGAGCACTGCACCTCTCATCAAAAGCTCCTCGGCTATGGCAGGCATGGCGGCTATGACGAATATGCTCAAAAAATAAGGTCCGAGCTCTGCGGAAGTGGGCACGGCAACGCCGCCGCTGTATCCCGCTAAAAACAGGAGGTCGGCAAACATAGTGGCAAGCGGCAGAAAAGCGACAAGGCACGTCACGGTGATAAACGGCGTTAACAGCATTTGTTTATAATTTACTTTGGACCTAAGTCCCGTAGCCGTCAAAAAATTGGTGCGTCTTGTTTTGGCAAAAATTACCAAGGTGACGATTATGGCAAGCGGATTTAATGCATACGAAAGCCAATTTAAAAGGCTAAGCCCTCCCCAATAAATGCTTGTGGAAAAAAAACCGAGCAAAACGGATACTAAGCTCATGGCAAAAAGGGCGAAAATAAAAAGCGTTCCGCTTTCGGCTATATTGAATTTTTCTTTCATTTAAACCTCAACCGTTTTAGTTTTTGCTGTCTGAAAGCAATCTAAAAGTGTGACGCTTGTATCGAAAAGCGCTTTTTTTGCGCAATCAATAGCTAAAGCGTGTCTGTTGTTCTCTTCGCTTATATGACCTATCATCACGCATTTAAGGGCGGGCGATATCACCTTTTCCAAAAGATTTTTACATTCGGCGTTAGACAGATGTCCGTTGGGTGCGGCTATCCGCTCTTTCAAAAATTGCGGATACCTTCCGTTTATTAGCATATCCTTGTCATAATTCGATTCTAAAAGCAAAAAAGACGAACCTTTTAAATTATTGACAATTCCTTGAGTTATATGCCCTATATCCGTGGCAAAACCCGCTCTTGTTCCGTCTTTGAATATCGAATATCCCACGGGGTAGGCGGCGTCGTGCGGAATACGGAAAGGTTGAACGGTAAGGTCGCCCACTTCAAACCCGAGGTCAAAATTTTCGGTATCGACAAATCTTAAACCGTCAAAACGTCTGGCTATCTGAGTTAAAGTTTTATGAGCCGATATGACCGGCACGGAAATTTTGCCCAGCCCCGATATGTGGTCCGAGTGTTCGTGCGTTATGAGCACGCAGTTTAAATCGCCCACGGAAAGATTGAAATCGGCAAGCTCCTTTTTCAGTTTGGTCGGCGAAATGCCGCAGTCTATCAATACCGCGGTTTTTTCCGACATAACAAGCGTCGCGTTTCCCTTGCTTCCGCTGCACAGCGAACAAATTTTCAGTGCCATAAGCCGATTATACTCTATCCGTCCTCAAATGGCAATTATTCCGAAAGGCAAATAGAGCCAATCGTGTTTCTTTGTTAATTTTATTTTTAAAACTTAAAATTTTCATTAAATCAATTTAGTTTATAACGCAATCGGCATTTAAATCATATTCGGCTTTATAAACCGCAATAGACGATTTTTAAAAGCGGACGGTTTTATAAAAAATAAAACCGTAAATGCAAGATTTTAAATAAAAGATTTGCAAATTGAAATCGGATTTGTATAGAAGTTTTAAAAGGCAACAGGATAAAAAGATAATAAACCGTTATCGGGGATATAGGCTTTATATTTTCAAATAGATATTTTTCGTCTTAGTCGGAAAAAAGATATCAAACCCTATGGCGGCGGTTTTGCTATAATTTTTTTATGACGATATATGAAACCTATTTAACCGAACTTCAAAAACATAAAAAAGCCCGACTCAAAAGCGTCGGACTCAGTGCGGCGGGGCAGAACGTTTATTCGCTCGTCTACGGCAAGTCCCCGAAAATTTTGGTAGTCGGGGGAGTGCACGCGAGGGAATATATCTCGACTTTTGTCTGCCTTGACCTTTTTTTCGACTGCGACGGCGTGGAAATTCTGCCTATGGCAAACCCGGACGGAGTCAGAATATCGGACGAGGGATTTTCCTTTATCGATACGGTAAGGGATAAAATATCGGACGACGTTTATTCGCTTATGAAAAGAAGCGATTTAAAAATGTGGAAGGCAAACCTCAACGCCGTGGATATAAACGTAAATTTTGACGCCCGCTGGGGAGAGGGCTCTCAAAACAAAAGATATATATCACCGTCCGACTATATAGGCAAAATGCCTTTCAGTGAACCCGAAACGAGGATAATACGCTCTCTGTTGCTTGATAAAAAAACCGTGATATGCTATCATTCAAAAGGCGAGGAAATTTACTACGGATTTCATAACGATGTGGGAAAAGAACTTGCGCTATCGCTTGCAAAGGTGACGGGATATGAGGCAAAGAGAGCGGACGACAGTGCGGGCGGAGTGAAAGACTATTTCATTTATAAAGGTATGGGCGTCGGCATCACGGTGGAGCTGGGCAGCGACGGCCTCTCTCACCCGATAGGGCTTGAACATAAAGATAATATAGTCAAAAAAAACATAGGAATAAGGCAAATACTCAATGTATGACGAAAAGTTTATGAAAAGGGCGATACAGCTTGCCGCCGATGCGGCGTCATGTGACGAAGTGCCCGTCGGGGCGGTAATCGTCTTAAACGGCGAGATAATCGGCGAGTCGGGAAACCGCAAAGAGAGGGATATGTCCGCCACAAGGCACGCCGAAATGGTTGCATTGGAAATTGCCGCCAAAAAGACGGGCAATTGGTGGCTTGAGGGAGCGGAAGCCTACGTCACGCTTGAGCCGTGCCCTATGTGCGCCTATGCCTTTTTGCTGTCGAGAGTAAAGGCGGTATACTACGGGGCATACGACGCTAAGGCAGGCGGGTGCGGCTCAAAGATAAACATTTTCGAAAAGGGCAAATTTAATCACGACGTCGAATATCAGGGCGGATATATGCAAGAAGAATGCGCGCGTTTGCTAAGTGAGTTTTTCGCCGAAAAGAGGGCGGGAAAAAGCAGATTAAAACAATCTTGAGCAAAACGCCGATAAATTTAAAATTAACTCTATTTGTCGGAATTTAAAAAAATTTAAATGCCCTAATTTTAAAACAGGCAAAACATATATTCAAATCAAACTCGGGAAAATCAAAACGCTAAGCGTTTGAAAGAGGATAAAAATGAAAATTATCGTGGGACTCGGCAATCCGACGCCAAAATACCGCAACAACTATCACAATCTGGGATTTATGACGGTGGACGCGCTTGCCGAAAAACTCAAAATGAAAATAAAGACAAGCGAGTGCAAATCGCTAACCGCCGTAAAGACAATAGACGGCGGCGACGTGGTGATTGCCAAGCCGCAGACTTTTATGAATCTGTCGGGCGAGGCGGTAAAGGAGCTTTTAAGAAAATACGGCGCTTATAGTGAGGATTTAATTGTCATTTACGACGACGCCGACATTCCCGTCGGGAAACTGAGATTGAGAAAAGAAGGCTCTGCCGGCACCCATAACGGAATGAGAAGCATTATAAAAGAAATAAACACCGAAAAGTTCGGCAGGCTCAGGATAGGTTTCGGCTGCGCCGAGCTTAAAGACAAGAGCGTGCCTATAATCGAAAAGGTGCTGTCCGACATATCCTATGCAGACAGAGAGAAGATAAACGAGGCAATACAAAAGGCGGCGGATAAACTTTGCGATTATATTGTCGGCAAACTTACTTTTGACGCTTTAATGCAGGAGATAAACAAAGGATGAAGTTTCCTTTTTTAGCGCTTGAAAATTTTCCGCAGTTATACGACGCCGTTTCGGGATATAACAAAACGTCGCTGTATTCTGTCAGCGAAGGCGCGAAAATTCATATAGCGGCAAGCGTTCCGGGCAAAAAACTTTTTGTGGCGTCGGATTTATTGCTCGCCAAAAAATACGCTTTCGAGCTTAAAGCCTACGGTGTGGACGCAATAGTCTTTCCTACAAGGGAAGACGTTTTGTTATACCGTAAAAGCTATTCGTCCGCCACGGATATGGCAAGAGCTGCGGCTTTTTCCAAAATAGCGAGAGGAGATTTTGACGTTATATGTTGTTCGGCAGAAAATATTTTGGAGAAGATAACCTCGCTTGACGTCATATCCGATTATACGATATGCGCCGAGGAGGGCAAAACTTTCAATTTGGTTTTACTTTCCGAAAAACTTTCCGAGATGGGCTATACGAGGGTAGAGCAGGTTTACGAGGCTGGCGATTTTTCCGTAAGAGGCGATATAGTCGACGTCTATGCGGCGGGAGAGGAAAATCCCGTCAGGATAAGTTTTTTCGACAACGAGATAGAATCGGTGCATATCTTCAACGTCGCAGACGGCTCGAAAATAAAGAGCGTCAAACGCTTTTACATACCGCCTGTATCCGACGTCATATGCACGAGCGGTGCGCTCAAAGATATTTTAGAGGTCAACAAAACGGAGACCGGAAAAGTCAAAGAAATTTTATCCGAGCTCATAGGCGGTTTGAAATCGGGGGCTTTGTCGGGAAAATATTCCTACCTGTTGCCTTATTTTGAAACGACGTCGCTAACCGAGCTTGACTTGACCGTGATTATAGACGAACCCAAGGTGGTAGCGGAAAAGCTCTCGCTTGTGGAAAAAGAGTTTCTAAATCGATTTAAGACTTTGCAGATGTCGACAATGGTAACCTTTCGTCATAAAAAAGCAAAGGACGGAGCGGACGACGCAATAAAAAAACTTGGCGAGAGAAAACAGATTTCCGTTTCGTCGCTTACTATGTCCAACCCGATGTTCTCTCCCGACAAAGTGTTAAAACTCAGCTCAAAGGCGTGCACAAAATATTGCTATGATTTTAATGCGCTTTTAAGGGATATAAGAGATTATCAAAGGGAAGATTTTAAAATAGTCATAATGTCCCGAGACGATACAAGGGGCAGGACTATTCAAAGCAGTTTGCTTGAAGAGGGCATATCTCCTATATACGATGCCGAGCCTGTCAAAGGAAAAACGACGATTTTGCCTTGCGACGTAACGCAGGGATTTTTATATCTGTCCGACAAACTTTTGCTTGTCGGAAGCGATGAAATTTTAGGCAAAGGACGCGCGGTGGGCGCAGCCAAAAAGGTAAAGGGCTTCGAGCCGCCCAAAGAGGGAGATTATGTCGTTCACTCTCTGCACGGCGTAGGTATATGCGAGGGAACCGCCGTATTTGACGCGGGCGAATATAAAAAGGAATATCTGTCGATAAGATACGAGGGCGGAGACCATCTTTACGTCGCTATCGACCAGATGGACTGCGTCACAAAGTTTATAGGCGAAACAAATCCGCCGCTAAACAAACTCGGCGGAAAAGATTTCAGGCGAGAAAAGGAAAAGGTAAAAAAATCCGTCAAAAAACTCGCTATCAACCTTTTGGCTCTCTATGCCGTGAGGGAAAAGATAAAGGGGCACAAGTACGCGCCCGACGGCGAAAATCAAAGGCGGTTTGAGGACGCTTTCGAATACGAGGAAACGGACGACCAATTAAGGGCGATTGCAGAGATAAAAAAGGAGATGGAAAGCGGAAAGGTCATCGACCGTCTTATCTGCGGCGACGTCGGCTTCGGCAAGACGGAAGTGGCGCTCAGGATAATGTTTAAAACGGCGATGGAGGGCAAGCAGGCTTGTCTTATCGCGCCGACGACGATTCTTTGCAAACAGCACTACGACACTCTGTCAAAACGGCTTGAGGGATTTAACGTAAACGCAAAACTTCTTACCCGTTTTCAGACGGCGTCGGAAAGAGCGGAAATTTTAAAGGGCTTGAAAAGCGGCGAGATATCGATTGTCGTGGCTTCGCACAGGATACTTTCTAAAGAAGTTCAGTTTTGCGATTTGGGTCTTTTGGTGCTCGATGAGGAACAGCGTTTCGGCGTCGAACATAAAGAGACGCTCAAAGAGCGCAATCCCAGCGTCAACACGCTCACTTTATCCGCTACGCCCATTCCGAGAACGCTCAATATGTCGCTTTCGGGAGTCAGGGATATATCGCTTTTGGAAACACCGCCGCAAGGCAGACTTCCCGTGGAAACAAGCGTTATTGAATATTCCGACGCCCTAATAAAGGACGCAGTGGAGCGTGAGCACTCAAGGGGCGGTCAGGTTTTTATTTTGTATAACAAGGTGGAAACGATTGCCGATTTTACCGCTAAGGTTGCGTCGATAGTCGGCGGAGATATAAAGATAAGATACGCCCACGGTCAGATGCACCCGAGGGAGCTTGAAAACGCAATAGAGGCTTTTTACGAAAAGCAATACGACGTGCTTGTCGCCACGACGATAATCGAAAACGGCATCGACCTTCCCGACGCCAACACGCTCATTGTCATAGATTCGCAAAACTTCGGACTAAGTCAGCTATATCAGCTAAGGGGCAGAGTGGGCAGGCGAGGAGCACTTGCAAAGGCTTATTTCACTATACCGCCCGCCGTGTCTTTTTCCGAGACGGCGCAAAAGCGTTTCGACGCTCTTTTGGAAAATACCGAGATAGGAAGCGGATTTAAAATCTCGCTTGCAGACCTTTCCATAAGGGGAGCGGGGAGTATCTTAGGAGCGGAGCAGCACGGCCATATCGAGAGGGTAGGCTATGAAATGTATATAGAGATTCTCGAGGAAGCGATAAAGGAATTAAAGACGGGCGAGACGGCAAAAGAGGAAAACATCGAATTCAAGATAGCGGCAACAACTTATATTCCTTCCGACTACGTTTCGGCGAGGGATAAAATCAAAATGTATAAGCGCATATCCTCTCTGTGCGGACCCAAAGAAAAAGAGGCTCTTGTTGCCGAGTTTTCCGAAAGCTACGGAGCTGTGCCGATAGGGCTTAAAAATCTTATGAATATAGCCCTCATAAAAAACCTCGTCAAGGGAATGGGCGTCAAGAGCGTCATTGTCACAAAACAGGGGGCAGGCATAAATTTTGTCGGAGCGGACGTGTTTAAAGACGAGAGAATTTTAAAAGCGGTATCCGAAAACAAAGACAAAGTGGTTTTAACGACCACCATACCGCCGGCACTGATATTCGACGTAAAGAACTTAAGCCCCGAAGACAAGCTCGAGACGATAGCAAACTTCCTTGTTCAATGTGATTAAACAGTCGATATTTTGTTGCAATTTAAAAGTTATTTATGTATAATAACTATGTTTATAAACTACAATGGAGATTTAGATGAAAAAGGTAAGGCTTATAGCTCTGATTTTGGTTATTTGCATGTTCGCTTTCGTGTTTACGGCATGCGATGAAATATTTAAGCTGAACGAGGAGCGAGATTTCAACCAAATCGTGGCGACGGTTAAATATACCACCACGGTAAACGGTCAGTCGTCCACACAGAGCGCGAGTATTTTAAAGGGAGACCTTCAGGCTTCCTATAATACCTACGGATATTTATATATGAACTATTACAAAATGTCGGCGCAAGAGGCTTGCAACACACTCCTCGATTCTTTGGTGCAAAGACGCGCGCTCATAATGTTTGCCAAAGCGTATCTTATAACAAACAAAATCGAAAACGTCAACACGACCTCTCTTCCCGAAAACGTGAAAGTAGAGTCGCTTTTGACGGACGCCGAGATTAACAGGGCGATTGAGCTCACTAACGACGATATGCTCGAGTCGCTCAAATCGGTCATCACTCAGCTTATTTCCGACGACGAGGTGAACAACGCCACTACAACGCCTTCCAAAAAGCCTACCGCAAACAGCGACGAAATTTTTAAAGTCAGGTTTGATTCCGACGGCGGAAGCGCAGTTTCCACTCAAAGAGTGCAGGACGGACTCTATGCCGAAAAGCCGGAAAGCCCCACAAAGGACGGCTATCAATTTGCAGGCTGGTTTTTAAACGGCGAGCTTTACGATTTCGAAACGCCTGTCACGGGTGAGATAACGCTTACTGCCAAGTGGTACGAATACACCGCTCCGAGGACGGTTATGCCCGAGGCTGAGGAAGAGGAAGAGGAATTTGATCCGCAAGTGGGCGTCACCGTCGAAAGACTGCCTTACTTCTTCTCGGACGAATATCTGAACCCCGAAAACGGCTACCTCAACTTTGACGACCTCGACTACGACAGCGAAAAATATTTTGAAAAGTTACAAGACGGCCTTGACGAGCTTCGCTCCACGCTTAAAAAGAGCTACCGCGATTACAATTATTTCCTTGCTCAGCAAATGGAAACGGTGCTCCTCGAAAAGTTTGAAAGAGCGATAAACGACACTCAATCGGTATCCGCCGACGACGTCCAAAAGGAATATGAAAATCTCATTGCCCAAAATAAAGAAAGCTTTACGCTTTCCGGCTCTTATGAGAAGTCACTCACTTCATCGCTCACCAACACGCTTTATCACAGCTATACCGACGCAAATGACCGCTACGGATTCGTCACCAACATTTTGCTTAAGTTCAATGCCGACGAGCTCAAACAGCTCACCGACCTCGTATCCGCCGGCAACTCGACCGTTGAACAGATAAAGGACGTCAGAGACGCACTTGCGCAAAGCCATATGGTTTTGATAAGCAATCCTTTCTATGACCCCGAAGCGGAGTGTGAAAATCAGGGCGAATGTAAAGAGGAAAACTGCGACCCGATGACCTGCCCCAATCACAGCTGCAATCAGACGGACGAAAACACCGAAGAGCAATACAACAAGATGATTGAGTTTGTCGTGACGGACGGCAAAGCGGAAATTAAATATAATATCACCGAGTGCGCCACAATGGCATATATGCTCACCGAATGGCCGGCGTTCACGCAGGGCACAAAAATAGGCGTTGTCGAGCAATTCGCCAATACAATGGCTCAGGTTGACACCTATGTGACAGGCGGACAGCTTACGGTGGCACAAGGCATTTATTGGAAGCAACAGCTTGCAAAGGCATGGCTCTATCTTGTGGGCGACGACACGGGCGCAACGAGCACCGACAGCAACAACAACGGACTCGGATATCTCGTCAAACCCGAGTCGGCAGGAGAGTCGGGTTATATTTCCGAGTTTGAAGAACTTGCAAGAGATTTAATCAGTCAGGGCACGGCAAGTTACGGACACGTAGTGGGTGAAAACTTCATCGACGAAAAGAGTGCTTCGACAAGCGCTTATGCGGGAATATTTATTATCTTCACCACTTACGTTCCTTACGATACGACAAGCTACGCGAAATATTCTACCTCATCATGGGGAACCGAAGGACAGCTTCCATTAGATTATATAATCACGTTTAACGAAGACGGCGGACTTACCGTTTCCGATATAATCGAAGAGAGCCTGCTCACTTCCAAACAGTCGAAAGAATACAACAGCATAACAAACGAGTTTATCAATGAAAAGAAATACTCGGTTGAGAAATTCGACAAAATCATCGAAAAGATTTACGAAAACTAAATTTAAAACAATGTCTTAAGATTAAATATAAATCTCGGATATTAAAACAAAGGCGCGCCGAATGGCGCGTTTTTTATCTTTGCTGCTTTTAAATTTTCATTTCAGCGGATTAAAAAATTTTAAACTCAGTCTTTTTCAAACTAAAACTTCGGCTTTTACGTATCCGAACTTTTCAGATGCTCTTCACGGTATTCTTTAGCGAAAGCTTTAAGTTTATTTAATATAAAGTTAACAAGCGCTATTCCGCCGATAAAGAACAGAACGTGAAAAAATTTCACGTCGCCTTTGCCGTATACCTGCACGCAAGCCAAAAAGGCGGCAAGAGAGGCTACCGAAAAAAGGAAGTCTGATAAGGCTCGGATAATTCGTTTTGTCTTTATTTGATTTAAGGCGAAAAACAAAATTCCGCCTGCCGAACCTGCGCCAAGGCACACGAGAGCGCATAAAAGCTGAACGGGTATAGGCTGACTCATTTGAATATTTTTTTCAAAATCGACTTGGGCGTCTGTTTGACCAAGTAGGCAAACTGATGCGCCTTTCCCTCAATTTCCACGTTGCCCGATTCCGTATCAAGGTTGGTGATAGTGAGCCCTTCGCCGTTTATCGTGAGCTGTTTGCCGTTGTCGAGCGACGCTAAAATCTGCTTTTCCGAAAATGAATCCACAGCCTTTACTCCGCTTATAAAAATTCGCTTTTCGCTTTCATACTTTAAATTGTGCGATTTAACTTTTTTTTCTTCCATAATTCCCCCTTTAAAGTATATGACCGCACGGGGCGGTTATGCCTCGGACTTGCTTGACTTTATATGCTTTTAGGAATAATATATTCCTATGAAAAAAACGCTACAATGGTTTAAACTCGATTATGCAGCTTCATTCTATCCCGTTTTAACGACGAGAAACACTCAAAGTATATTCCGTCTGAGCGCGCTTCTCGACGAAAAGGTGGAGCCGGAAAAACTAAGGCAGGCGCTATGTGAGGCAATCGTGCGTTTTCCGCTTTTCAAGGTAAGACAGCGCACGGGCGTGTTTTGGTATTATTTCGAAGAAAACGAAGAGCCATTTAATATATTCGAGGACGACGGAATTTTGCTCCGCCGTATAGACACTAAAAAAACTAACGGTTATCAATTCAGGCTTTGCTACTTCGGCAAAAAGATAGCGCTCGATATTTTCCACGGCTTGACGGACGGCGTGGGTGCGCTTGTGTTTTTCAAGGCCATACTTTATAAATATGCTCTGCTCACGGGGCATAAACCCGTCGGCGGCAAGGTCATAAACTTTGACGAGGAAATAACTCCCGAGGAGCTTGAAGACAGCTTCAGCCGTTACGCTTTAAAGACAAAACTCAAAGACCTCGGCTTAGACCGTTTTACCGGCAAAAGCCCGATGATAACTAAAGGTCATCATTTTGTCGGGGCAGGCTACGGAACGATAACGGGCGAGATTTCTGCGTCGCAGCTAAAGGAAACGGCAAAAAAATACGGTTGCACGCTTACGCAGTATCTTTGCGCCGTCTTATCTTATGCCTTTATAACTCGCTCCAAAAAGAAAAACAAGCCGTTCGTTCTAATGCTTCCCGTCAACTTCAGAGTGCAGTTTCCGTCAAAAAGCCTGAAAAACTTTGTTTCGTTTGTCAAAATAACCGTCAATCCCAAAGAGGTTGAAACGTTTGAAGACATGGTGCAAAAAGTAAAAGAGCAAATGGAAAAGGTTATGACAAAGCAGGAAATGCAAAATCTCATCAATACCACGGTCAAAGGACAGAGCCTGCCTTTATTCAAATTTTTGGTGCTGCCGCTAAAATATCTGTTTATCCGCATAGGCAAGATATTTTATAAGGCAAGGCACACCGTCATATTTTCCAATCTCGGTGTAACCGACCTGCCCGAAAATATGGGAGTAGATAAAATTATATTCAATCTCAACGTATCAAAAAACAATCCCGTAAACTGCGCCGCTGTCACTACGGGCGATAAACTTATGGTTACCTTTACGAGAACGATTGTAGAGACGGAAATAGAAAGGCTGTTTTTCACCAAAATAGCGTCCGACGGCGTAAAGGTTTCGGTTATGTCCAACTTCAGGGAGGAGCAAAATGTATTGTAAACATTGCGGCGTCGAAGTAGTGGGTGCGGCAAGAGTTTGTCCTCTTTGCCATAAGCCGCTTGACGAAGACAATTTAAATTATCCGATAATCAAAAAAACGGGCAGAAAAAAATCAGTCACTTTCAGCTTTGTATATATTTTAATATCTCTTATCGCAAGCGTGGTGTGCCTTACCGTAAACCTCGTTTTGCCGCATCAGTTTTTATGGTCGCTTCCCGTGGTGGCGTTGCTCGTATACGGCTTTATAATTTTCGTAACCTTGTTTTCAAAGCGTAACGCAGGCACCAAAATATTTTTGCAGACGGCGGCGCTTGTCGCGGTGGCTTATTCTCTTGAAAATCTCAGCCCGTCCGTCAGATGGGCGGCAACTTATGCAGTTCCGTTTTTGATAGTTTTCAGCGGAATACTGCTTATGATACTCTCGCTCACCACCAAGAGGGCGGGGCAATATGTTTTATATTTAATAATCGTCGTTTTGCTCGGCTCCGTTCCGCTCATATACAACCTTGTCGTGGGCGGAGAGGTGCTGTGGCCGACAATAATGTGCGCCGTTTGCTCGGGGGCGCTTTTGATATTCGCTCTGCTTTACGGCTTTTTGGCAGGCAACGGAGTGCTTAAAGAGGAAATCAAAAGAAAGTTTCACCTATAATCTGCTATATATATCGCCCAAAACGGGTGCGAATCGCAGAGGACGGCAATGGAAATGGACAAAAACTCATTTATTTATGCGTTTATATGCGTTTTTGTTCTCTCCGTATTTCGACCGCTAAGACGGCTTGAATGAAATAAAACTCGTTATCGTAAATGTTTTTGGCTTCAAAATAAGACGGAGCAAAAAAAACGTGCTATAATAAATTCGCCGAAAAAGTTATGACGGCGATAAACCGAAAACACCAAAGATTATTATAAATCATCGAGGACACAATGGAAAAGCTGACGTCAAACGAACTTAGAACAAAGTATTTAAACTTTTTTGCCGAAAGGGGACACGCTATTATCCCGACGGCATCGCTTATCCCGGAAAACGACCCGACCGTATTGTTCACCACGGCGGGAATGCATCCGCTCGTTCCTTATCTTCTGGGCGAAAAGCACCCGAGAGGCACCCGTCTTACCGACGTGCAGATTTGCGTCCGCACGGGCGATATCGAGGAAGTGGGCGACGCGTCGCATTGCACTTTCTTTGAAATGCTCGGCAACTGGTCGCTGGGCGACTATTTCAAAAAAGAGGCGATAAGCTGGTCGTTTGACTTTTTGACCAAAGTTTTGGGAATACCGCTTGACAGACTTTCCGTGAGCGTTTTTGCCGGCGACGAATCCTGTCCGCGCGACGATGAATCCGCCGATATCTGGGCAAGTCTCGGCGTTGACCGCTCGCATATCTTCTTCCTCCCCAAAAAGAATAACTGGTGGGGACCGGCAGGAGTTACCGGACCATGCGGACCTGATACGGAAATGTTTATCGATACGGGCAAACCTAAGTGTTCGGAAAACTGTTCGCCTGCCTGCGACTGCGGAAAATATCTCGAAATCTGGAACAACGTGTTCATGCAATATTTTAAAGACGCAAACGGAAACTTCACTCCGCTTGCCAAAAAGAACGTCGATACGGGTATGGGACTCGAAAGAACGCTGTGCATAATCAACGGCTTCAAATCCGTTTACGAAACCGACCTTTTCGATTTTGCAATCAAAGCGCTCGAGAAAATGTCGGGCAAAACATATTCCGACGGAGGCGAAGATATGGTGGCAATGAGAATTATTGCTGACCATATTCGCACGGCGACGTTTATGCTAGGCGATATAAACGGAATAACCCCGTCCAACGTAGACCAAGGTTACGTCTTAAGACGTCTTATCCGCCGCAGCGTGCGCTATGCCAAAAAGCTCGGTTTAAGCGACGGCGCGCTCGAGGAAGTGGCAAAACTCTATATCGCCAAATACGGCGACGTCTACGAATTTATCAAAGCCAACGCCGACAAGATAGTCAGCGAGTTAAAACTCGAGGAAGAACGCTTTGGCAAGACTTTGGAACAGGGATTAAAAGAGTTTGAAAAGGTCATCACGCACATACCCACTAAAACCGTGCCGGGAAAAACTGCTTTCAGACTTTACGATACTTTCGGTTTTCCGCTTGAGATGACGGTGGAGCTTGCCTCGGAAAACGGCTTTGACGTCGACACAGACGGCTATGAAAAGGCGTTTAAAGAGCATCAGGAAAAATCCAAGCTCGGTGCCGACCAAAAATTCAAGGGCGGACTTGCCGATTCTACCGAAGAAACGGCAAAACTGCATAGCGCAACGCACCTTTTAAACGCCGCTTTAAAAGAAGTTTTACACGACAATTCCATTATGCAAAAGGGCAGCAACATCACGGCGGAAAGGCTCCGTTTCGATTTTAACTTCGACCGTCCCTTGACCAAAGAGGAAATCGAAGCGGTGGAAAAGAGAGTCAATGAGGAAATCGGCAAGGGCATCGAGATAAAGTGCGAGGAAATGACGGTCGATGAGGCAAAAGCTCAGGGGGCAATAGGCGTGTTTACGTCTAAATACGGCGAAAGGGTAAAAGTTTATACAATAGGCTTTTCAAAGGAAATATGCGGCGGACCTCACGCGAAAAATACGGCTGACCTCGGCGAGTTTAAAATCGTCAAAGAGCAAAGCTCGTCGGCAGGCGTAAGAAGAATAAAGGCGGTATTGACGCCAAAAGGTGACAAATGAAAACGGACAGCCACAGTCATTCGATATTCTCGCCCGACGGTCATATTCCGATAAGTGAAATGGCAAAGAGGGCGATAGAGGCAAACGGGAGTTATCTTGCCGTTACCGACCACTGCGACCGTGACGTTTTGCAAGAGGGCAACAACGCTCCCGACGGGTGGGGACAGCTAGAGCTCGCCGCTTATTTTGAAGAATATAAAAAAGTAAAACACGAGATATCCCAAAAAGAGAACAAAGATTTTTATCTCGCTTTCGGTATAGAGGCAGGCTACGACGAGGCGGCAAGCAGAGACTACGTTGAAATAATCAAACAATATCCTTTTGACGTCGTGATAAATTCCGTTCACTTTGTCGAGGGCTACGACATATATTATCCGATGATATTCGATAAATATCCCAAAGACAGGGCGTATACGCTGTATCTCGAAAAGGTGCTCAGAAGCCTTGACGTAGAATACCGCTACGATATAGTGGGGCATATAGGTTATTGCACGAGAAACGCAAGCTATTCCGACCCCGTAATGCACTACGGCGAGTTTGAACACTTGTTAGAAAAAATTCTCAAAAGGATTATAGAAGAGGGCAAAACTCTCGAGGTAAACACGCATCACGCTCTTTGCCCCAACAGAGAGATTTTAGAAAAATATTACGCTTTCGGCGGCAGAAAGATATCTTTCGGCTCGGACGCGCACAGAGGCGACGTCTATAAAGATTATGACGAAACGGTCGCTCTTTTGAAGGGCATAGGATTTAAAGGCTTTACCTATTTTATAAAGGGTCAAGAAAACTTTGCTCCGTTTGAATAAAAGAGCTTTTAAAAGTAAATCAAAAATTAAAATGCAATCTTAAAATTCAGCATAAAAAACATAGCGTAAAAAAATAATTCTTAAAGATAAACACTTAAATAATAACTTAAAACAAAAAACGCCTCTAAGGCGTTTTTTATTTATGCATAAAAAAATATTTTATAATTTTAAACTGCCGTGGTTGACAAGCCATTCAGATAATAAGGCAAATTATTAATGATTGACTGCGCATAATCTACTCTTCGCTGTTTAATATCTCGGACAGTCTTTTAGAAAGTATTGCCAGCGAGGACGCCATATCTTCTTGTTTTAGGGCTATATTTTCGGGAAGCTTAAGGTGGCAGGGGGCAAACGACCAGATAGCTTTTATACCTGCCGAAATCATAGTGTCGGCAATTTCCTGAGCGACCGCTTTGGGAGTGGTAATTATACCTATATAAATGTTATTCTTTTTAACGTAGTCAGCAAGCTCGTCAAAGGGATAGACGTTGACGCCGTTAATCTGCGTCCCGACTACCTTTTCGTTTACGTCGAAACCTGCAACGATGTAAAGCCCGTATTTTTTAAATCCGTCGTAGGACAGCAAAGTGCGTCCGAGACCTCCTACGCCTGCGATGACGGCTTCACTTGTGTTGTTGTAGCCGAGGTAGCCTTCAATGTCCTTTATTAAAATATCCACTTCAAAACCGAGTTTCGGCTTTCCGGCGACGCTTGACACGACGGATAAATCCTTTCTTACCTGAACGGAATTGAGCTGCATATCGCCCGCGATAGTCGTCGACGATATGGTAGATAAACCCTTGCGCTTGCATTCGTTGAGATAGCGCAAATATCTCGGTAACCTCTGTATGGTGGCTTTTGACGCTTTTTCCATATTCCGCCTCCGCACTTTAAAGATAAGACGGACGGGGCGGATTGTCAAGCGTCTAAAAAATTTTTACCTCAAAAAAGAGGGTAAATGCTAAAAAGGCATAAAAAAAACGCCGCATTGCGGCGTTTTTAATGTCAACGAAATTTAATTTTGCTTCCAATAAGTATACATATAAGAGTTGTCGTAGCTTCCGTCGTCCTTTATGCTGAAATACGGAACGGGCGTGACGTCGAAAGAACCGTCCGAGCTTACCGTAATTTGCGTGCCGCCTCTCTGAGCCGTGTCTTTCATAATGCCTATGTATGCGAGATAGTCGATGCTCATACCGTATGTAAGTCTTACGCCTTTATATTCAACCGAGAAGGTATTATAGTGGTCGTGTCCGCAGAAGATGCCTTGAGTGCTGCCGTGTTCCAAAACGGCGTCAAAGAGTTTTCCGCCCTCTTTACCGGGGTAGCATTTTTCGCCCGACTCGCCTGCGACTCCGTAGTAGTAAGTGACGTTATCGGTGTTCTTGTGGCCGTTTTTGATAAACTCGTTCCAGGCGTCGGAATACTCTGTGAGCGGAATGTGGAAGAAACAGAGCGATTTGACTACGTCGCCCGTTACGGATACTCCTCTGTCGACGTTTGTCTGATTCATAAGTTCCACTTTTGTTTCATACCATGCAACCTGATTGTCGTGAATTTTATCGTATTTCCAAGCAAGGCCGAGGATATCGCCGTCGGTATAGCTGTGAGAGTCAATCATATATAAGGTCTGAGTGATTTTGCCTTGAGTGTTCTGCACGTTGATATAATGGTTTGAATATCCGTCGATGTTTGAAGGACCTGTCGAGAAGAGACAGCGTTTATATACGGGGTTGCCATAGACTTCTCTTGCGATATCTTCTCTGTCATAGAGGCTGTATGCTTCCGTGTCGTGGTTGCCGAAAGTTATCGTCCAATATACTCCGAGGCTGTTCATGAGTTTGGCAAACATTTCCGCACTGCGCATGTTGTTGCTCGTGCCCGCCTGGAAGACGACAGGGTAGGCTATATCGCCCGTGACGACGACAAGGTCGGGCTTTACGGTTTGAACCAAAGTCGCTACTGCCGATATGGCGTTTGCGTCCTTTTTAGTGGAGAACGCGCCTGCGCCGAGGTGAATATCTGTGAGCTGAAGCACAACGAAGTCTTCGTCGGTAACAAAGGTGTAGCAGCCCAGCTCTTCATCGTATCCGACAGTATTTTGTTCGGCGTTCATCGGATCGAATTCCTCAACCATGGTGAAGTCGGAGCCGACGTATTCGACGCTTGCCGCCTTTTCAAAGTTAGCCTTTGTGCCCACCGCACTGATGATGGCGCAGATGCAAATAAAGAGTAAGAAGGCGCCCACGACGGAGCTTGTTATGATAATGGCTCTGATGCCCTTCTTTTTCTTTTCCTCTTTGGTGAGCTCTTTCCATTTCTTTCTTTTTTTCTTTTTCTTTTTGTCGGAACCGTCCTCGGAAGATTCGCCGTTTTCAGCCGTGACGGATTCACCCTCGTCGGCAGAATTTACAGCGGCGTCTTTATTATTATCCGAAGCGGAGCTCTTGTCCGAAGCGGAATCGCCGTCTGATACGGCGTCAGCCTCGGCTGCGGTTGCTTCGTCCGATTTCTTTTTCTTTTTGAAAAAATCCAGGAAAGATTTTTTCTTCTCGCCCGCAGTCTGTCCTGCGTCTGCGGCAGCGACTTCGGACTGAGTGTTTTCGACGGCCTTATCGGACGTCTCGGCCGACGTCGCTTCGGGTTGTTCAACCGTCTGTTCATCGACTTTCTTTTCGTTGTCGTTCATAATTACCTCCTCAATTCGATTGTAAGTTTTATTCCAAGCGTTTTTTCCGCTTTTTCTTTAATTGCGTCCGTATCGCCCTTCTTTAATGTGACAGCGGCGAAAACGTTTCCGCTTCCGTAGTTGAAAACTTTGACGTCAAGTATATCCTCTTTATCGACAAAGTCTTTCAAAAGAGTTTTGATTTTGTCAATAGTTTCGTCTTCTCTTTTACCCATAAGTTCGGTAAAATTGAAAGCGATGGTTTTGCAACCCATCACGATTATAACTCCCGAAATTATAAGCCCGACGATGCCGTCTACGGGGACGGAAGTATAGGGGGCGATGGCGAAAGACAGTAGGGTCATTGCCGTTACCGCAGTATCGAGAATGCTGTCTATCTTTTCCACTTTAATTATGGGGGAGGAAGATTTTTTGTCTATATGATTGAAAAACAAAAACAGCAAAAATTTTACGACTACCGTTGCGGCAAGCACTCCGAAGTGTATCCAGTTAAAAGTTATGGGAGGGTGATAAAACACTCTTTCAAGCGATTCGTAAAAGAATACGCCGCCCACGACGAGGATAATTACGGATATCAAAAAGGATACTATGTATTCGATTCTGCCGAAACCGTATGGAAATTTCTCCGTCGGCTTTTTGTCGCCTATCCCTACGCCTACGGTAGCGCCCGCAAAGCCGAACATATCGCTGAAGTTGTTGATGCTGTCCGACAAGATACTTACCGAATTGGCAAATAACCCGATATACAGCTTTACTCCCGCCATGGCGGCGTTAGCTATTCCGCCTGTGATAGTTGAAGTTAGTTTTAACTGTTTATCGGTCATAATCTTTCCTCGGGGTTATTATACACGGCATATGCTTTCTTGTCAAACGTGAAACTTCAAAATAGGGCTGTCACGGCCGCCAAAAATTGCCTTTTTTCACACCTGTCATAAATGCGGAGGCACTTGAAGCAAACAAGACTGTCAAATAAAAAGGGAAACAGTGGCGCAGATTGCTATTTTCGAATATATTATAAAGATTAAGTCTGTCTTGAACGATTTGCATTTTTCTGATTTGAGAGCCTTAAGGCACAAGACGGATTAAAAACCGCTTAAATTTATCGACATTAAAATCAGCATTTAATATTTGTTTAAAGAACAAAACTAAAATAAAATATAATCTTTATGTAAAAACGCCCAGACTTTGGGTGTATATGATATATAATTACATTAGTATATAAAATAATACAATAAGTTAAAGCAAAATTGCTATTGAAAAGCCGGATACGGTATGGTATAATAAAACAAAGAAAGGAGGCAAACGAATCTCATTCGATTTTGCCGAAGGAGGTCACTATGATCGACGAATTGACTCTGGGAGATATTCTCGGTATCGAGACAAAGCAAAAGCCCGTCAAAAGGGGAAACGCCCCCAAAAGATGGCGCAAAGATTTGGCAGACTGTGTTTGGATGGAGGATATGGGACGAGAAATCAAAGAGGAAGAACAACGCGAATATGAAGCCTGGGTAAAGAAGATAACAGGCGGAGAACCTAAAAAAAGGACGATGACGATGTTCACCGAACAAGATAACTTGTTCTTCTATTCCGAACCCGAGAAGAAAAAGAAAAGATAAACAGGGCATACCTTTGTATGCTCTTTTTTATTGCAGGGCAAAACGAAATAAATTTTCAACCATTTTGCCCTTGCGGTTTTGTTTTTTGTTTTTTTGCGCTTTTTCCGCATTTTCCCGACATAATATCACCGTAAACCGATTATTTTATACAAAAAATGGCAAAAGTAAAGCATTTTGAAGTAAAAATATCGAAAAAAATGGTGAAAAAGTAAATTTTTTTTAAAAATGGGTATTGACATTTGCCCCTTTAGGCAATAAAATAAAATCAAGAAAACGGAGGCGAATTTTATAATATCGGACTTGGGACATTGTAGCTAAATTCAAAAATTTTGTTTTTGGTTAACAAAATTTTTTTTCTTCTATTCTGTTTCGTCAAGATATTGTGAAATCCCGAAGCGGCTATTCGGGGACCAAGCCTAAGTTTAAAAAAGAAATAAGGCAAAAACTTTTGGAGGAAAATTTGTATGGCAAAAGAAGCATTGAAAATCGGAATCGACTTGGGTACTGCCAATACTTTGGTTTATATAGCAAAACAAGGTATTGTTTTTAACGAGCCGTCCTATGTCGCTTACGATAGAGCAACCAAGAAATGTATTGCTTGCGGACATTCTGCCAAAATGATGATGGGTAAGACTCACGATAAAATCCGTGTCGTCAAACCTCTCGAAGGCGGTGTTGTCGCAGACCTTGACGCGACAAAGTCCTTGCTTGAGTACATTTTCTCTAAACTCGACAGAGTAGATGATATCGATTGGAAAAATTCGACCATCTTGCTTTGCTGCCCGTCGGAAATCACAGTTGTTGAGCGTGCCGCACTCATTAACTTAGCACACGATTTGGGCATAGTCGACGTATTTATCGAACAGGAAGTTAAAGCAGGCGCAATCGGCGCAGGCTGCGACATCTACACGACGGAGGGCTCGATGATTGTTGACATCGGCGGAGGTTCCACCGATATCGGCGTTTTGTCTTGCGGCGACCTCGTTGTTTGGGATTCTATCCGTGTTGCAGGTAGATATTTCGATAGCGAAATTGCAAAATACATCAAACAACATTACAACCTGTTGATAGGTGACAGAACGGCAGAAAGAGTTAAGTTCGAACTTGCAACCTTAGCTCCCATCACCGGCGAAGAGAAAGTTTGCCAGGCTTCCGGTAGACATTTGTCACAAGGACAACCTGCGACAATCACCATCACCCAAGGTGAAGTCCGCGAGATTATGATTCGCGCTTTTGAAAGAATTAAGCACACCATTCTCGCCACTTTGGAAAAGACGCCCCCTGAACTTTCGGCGGATATCCTCCACAGAGGTATCGTTGTCAACGGCGGCGGCGGCTGTATCGACGGCGTTAAGGAATATTTTGAATCTGAATTACACCTTCCTTGCACTATTTCCGCTAACTGCTTGACTTCAATCGCAGAAGGCACGAAATACTTGCTTAAGAACAGAGGAAACTACTTGCAAAGACCTGTCGAATAAGAATTTCGGCTTTGCATGCACCATTAAAAAGGAAAAGGAGAAATTATGAAAAAGCAATTTAATTTGGTTTTTGATCAGGCATCTGACGACAAAAACAAAAAACTCGGTATAGGTATCGACCTCGGTACAACCAACCTCTTGATTTACGTTCAAGGACACGGCATCATCTTCAATGAGCCGTCGGTAGTCGCATTCGACGTTGAAACGGGCGAAGTTATCGCCGGTGGACAAGACGCATACTCGATGATTGGTAAAACTCACAGCCACATCAAGGTTTGCCGTCCTCTCCGTGAAGGTGTTATTTCCGATATGGAAGCAGCTAAAGCACTTTTGAAATACTGCTTCACCAGAGTCAACAACATTAAAAACATTCAAAACGCTCTCTGCCTCATCTGCTGCCCGTCAGAGGTTACGCAAATCGAAAGAGAAGCTATGAAACAACTTGCTGTCGAGATGGGTATCAACGACGTATTCATCGAAGAAGAAATCAAGGCAGGCGCTATCGGTTCCGGTAACGACATCTACAACTCAAAAGCAGTTATGGTTTGCGATATCGGCGGCGGTACTACCGACGTTGGCGTTCTTGCTCTCGGTGACGTTGTTCTTTCTCAATCAATCCGTATAGCAGGTAACTATATCGATAACGAAATCATCAAATACGTCCACAAAAACCACAACTTGGTTATCGGACCTATGACTGCTGAAAAAGTCAAAAAAGAACTTATCACTTTGTATGCCGACGACGACCGTACGATGAGAGTCTGCGGACGTGACCTTATGAAAGGTGTTCCGTCGTCAACCGAAGTCAACTCGCAGGAAATCAGAATGGTTGTTTTGCCGGTCATGGCTGAAATCGTAAGCGTTATCAGAAACGTTCTCGAAATCACGCCTCCTGAATTGTCTGCTGACCTTGTCGACGCAGGTATCATCTGCGACGGCGGTGGCTCACAAATCCCCGGACTCAAGGAATTCTTGGAAGAAGCAGTTTCACTTCCTGTTGAAATCTGCGCACAACCGCTCACCGCAGTTGTTGAAGGAACGAAAGTTCTTTTGAAGAACAGAGGCTACTACTTGATTAATCCTGTTGATTAATCGCCATACATGTGGTTCCCAAAAACAGACCGATTGTTTATCAATCGGTCTGTTTCCTTTTTAAGGATATAACCGCCGTTTTATCTTTTGTGTTGTAAATTGTCTTAGGAAAGAGCGATTTTTTTCATAAGGCTTTTTTATAATTTTTTTAAATCGGTTTTTATATTAAACTAAAAACAAGCTATAAAAATTTTTCCGCAAAAAAGCATTTTAAAAGAAAGAAAAAGGAAATTTTAATCAGTAAATTTTTAGCAATATACATTAATTTTTTTAAACTTGACATAGACAATTCATATTTTTGGTGGTATACTTTAATAAGTTTAAAAACTATTTTAAGGAGAAAATTATGCCAAAAGTTACTTTAGATTGGGAAACAGCTCAAAAGTTTATTACCGACGCTTTCGTCGGAGTCGGTGTCCCTCGTGAGGACGCCGAAATATGCACCGACGTATTGCTCGAGTCGGACAGAAGAGGTATCGAATCGCACGGTTGCAACCGTTTTAAACCTATTTACATAGACCGCATAAACATGGGCATTCAAAATCCCGTTACGAATTTTGAAGTGATAAGAGAAACTCCCACGACCGCTGTCGTAGACGGACACGACGGAATGGGACAGGTTATCGGATATAAGGCAATGAAAATGGCAATCGAAAAAGCCAAAAAATACGGCATGGGCATGGTTGCCGTCCGCAACAGCTGTCACTACGGTATTGCCGGATATTATCCGTCTATGGCAATCAAAGAGGGTATGATAGGTATAACGGGAACAAACGCCCGTCCGTCCATCGCTCCCACTTTCGGCGTTGAAAATATGCTGGGAACAAACCCGCTCACCATAGGATTTCCGACCGATGAGGAATTCCCCTTTATTCTCGACTGTGCGACGTCAATATCGCAAAGAGGTAAAATTGAATATTATGCTCGTATAGGTAAAGATACGCCTAAAGGAATGGTCATAGGACGCGACGGCTCGGAGCTTACCGACAGCAATCAAATTCTTGTCGACCTCAACACGGGCAAAGCGGCGCTTGCTCCTCTCGGCGGAGTGGGTGAAGAGCTTGCAGGATATAAAGGCTACGGCTATGCCACCGTCGTCGAAGTTTTGTCGGCTGCGCTTCAGGCGGGAAATTTCCTCAAGGCACTCACGGGCAAAAACGAAAAGGGCGAAAACGTGCCGTATCATCTCGGACATTTCTTTATCGCTATCGATACCAATGCGTTTATGGGCTTGGAATCTTTCAAAAAGACGGCAGGCGACATAATGAGAGAGCTTCGCAATTCTCAAAAGGCTCCCGGACACGACCGTATATACACTGCGGGCGAAAAGGAATGGGACGTATGGTGTGAAAGAAAAGACAAGGGCGTGCCTATCAACGAGGCTGTCCAAAAGGAGTTGAGCAAAGTCCGTGACGACCTTAAACTCACCCAATACGTCTTCCCGTGGGAAAAACAGTAAAAATTTTTATATATAAGGAGAAAATATGAACTACGCAGAAGAGTCACTCAAGTGCCATTATAAATGGCAGGGAAAAATCGAGGTTGTGCCTCGTGCTTCCGTTTCCACAAAAGACGAGTTATCGCTTGCATACACCCCCGGTGTTGCGCAACCTTGTCTCGAAATTCAAAAAGACATCAACAAATCATACGAACTCACGCGCCGTTGGAATATGGTAGCGGTCGTCACCGACGGAACCGCCGTTTTGGGACTCGGCGATATCGGACCTGAAGCAGGTATGCCCGTTATGGAAGGCAAATGCGTTCTTTTCAAGGCGTTCGGAGACGTAGACGCATTTCCGCTTTGCGTTAAATCCAAAGACGTCGATGAAATTGTCAGAACAATTCAGCTTATCTCGGGAAGCTTCGGCGGCGTAAACCTTGAAGATATTTCCGCCCCCCGTTGTTTTGAGATTGAAGAAAAGCTCAAGGCTTGCACGGATATTCCGATTTTCCACGACGACCAACACGGAACGGCTGTCGTGTGTATGGCGGCAATACTCAATGCGCTCAAAGTGGTCAAAAAAGAACTTAAAGATTGCTCGGTAGTATTCAGCGGAGCGGGCGCGGCAGGAGTTGCGATTGCAAGACTTCTCGATTCCAAGGGCGTCAAAGATATCGTTATGTGCGACAGAAAGGGTATTATTTCCAAGTCGAGAGAAGGTATCACGTCCGATAAGATGAAGATTGCCGAATTTACCAATAAGACGGGCAAGCAGGGCACTTTGGCGGACGCAATGAAAGGCGCAGATATATTTATCGGCGTCAGCGGTCCCGGACTCGTTACCCCCGATATGGTTTCTTCAATGAATAAGGGGGCGATTGTAATGGCTATGGCAAACCCGACTCCCGAAATTATGCCCGACGAGGCAAAGAAAGCAGGCGCAGTCGTAGTAGGAACGGGAAGAAGCGACTTCCCCAACCAAATCAACAACGTTTTGGCGTTCCCCGGCATTTTCAGAGGAGCTTTGGACGTCAGGGCAAAGGAAATCAACGAGGAAATGAAGATAGCGGCGGCAGAGGCCATTGCTTCTTTAGTGTCCGACGAGGAACTTGAGCCCGACTATATTTTGCCTAAAGCTTTTGACGAAAGAGTGGGCAAGACGGTTGCAGCAGCGGTATCTAAGGCGGCAAGAGATACCAAAGTAGCAAGGATTTAACTTCTTAAATATCCGCACCGAATTGTTATTTTAACAAAATCGCTTATAAATTCAATAAATTGAGTTTTTTGCAAAAGGACGGAAAATTTTTAAATTAAAAATTGTTAAAAACAATAAAAAACAATAGGTTTATACCTATTGTTTTTTTATTTAACGTTTATCGGCTGTCTGTCCTTTTTGCCGTATACTAAAGGCGTAAATTTCAAACAGACATTTTTCACCGTCATAAAAGTTATTTAAACAGCTTGTTTAAACAAGACAAAGAGAAAATCGGGGAAATTATTTTTTGTCTTCATCATCGAAATCGTCTTCTTCTTCCTCGTCTTCGTCCTCTTCATAGTCGTTTATATCTCCGATTGATTCGTCGAAATCGTCCACTTCGTTTGAGGCTTCCTCTTCTTCTTCATCCTCATTCTCTTCTTCTTCGAGGAGACTGAGAGATATTTCGTCGTCGTCCACGTTGTCCTCGACAAAATCTCTCCAATCGTCGCCTTCTTCCTCTTTGTCCGACTTCTTGCTTTCCTCCTCGGCCTTGCGACATTCTTCACAAATTTCCTCGTCTTCGCCGAGATAGTTTATACGGCATTTGGGGCAAATCTTTTCTTCAAAGATGCTGTCGTCGAGGTCGTCGTCTTCAATAAGTTTCGCGTTTGTCTTTCCGAGTTCGACTTTGCAAACTTCGCAGTATTCCTCGTCTTCGGGAATATAGTTTAATTCACAGCGTGGGCACAGTTTATATTTCATAATTACCTCTTCGTTTTTTTACGATAAATATATACAGTAGTTTGTTAAAAAAATCAAGAGAATTTACATACTTTCTCGATTTTTTTATAAATTTTAAAAATCCGCACTATAACGCCTGTTTGACGGATATTTTGTCGGGCAGGCAAACAGAGTTGTTAAGTAAAACAAATTTACCGCCGACGGTTTAAAAAGTTTTGCGACTTTATAGGTTGTTTGCCGTTTGCCGAGTTTCATTTTTTATTTGACAGAGTTTTTTTTATGGTGTATTATATGGGAGCAATAAAAAATATGTGTTTAGAGGTTTATATGGCCGACCAGGAAAAATTTGTAAAAGAAATAGCAGACATGACTTCAGACTTCCCGCAGTGGTATACCGACGTCATCTTAAAGACGCAGCTTGTAGACTACGGTCCGGTAAAGGGAACTATGGTCATTCGTCCTTACGGATATGAAATATGGGAAAACATTCAGCACGAACTTGACCGCCGTTTCAAAGAGACGGGACATAAAAACGCCTATTTTCCGATGTTCATACCATACAGCTATCTTTTAAGGGAAGCGGAACACGTTGAGGGATTTGCACCTGAAGTCGCTCTCGTCACACACGTCGGCAATACCGAGCTTGAAGAAAAACTCGTCGTCCGTCCCACGAGCGAAACGATAATCTGCGAAATGTACAGCCGTTGGGTGCACTCATACAGAGATTTGCCCGTGCTCATAAACCAATGGGCAAACGTCGTCAGATGGGAAAAGACGACAAGGCCGTTTTTGAGAACGAGCGAGTTTTTGTGGCAGGAAGGGCACACGCTTCACAGAACGGAAGGGGAAGCGGTGGACGAAACGCTAAAAATGCTCGAAGTATACCGTGAGTTTATGCAAAACGTGCTTGCCATTTACGTTCTCACAGGCCCCAAAACGGACAGCGAAAAATTTGCGGGCGCCACGGCGACATACGGCATGGAGGCCATGATGCTGGACGGAAAGAGCTTGCAGGCGGGCACGAGCCACTATCTCGGACAGAATTTTTCAAAGGTGTTTAAAATAAATTATCTCGACAGCGACGGAACGCTCAAGGTGCCTTATTCGACAAGCTGGGGAGTATCGACAAGACTTATAGGCGCACTCATCATGGCGCACGGCGACCAAAGAGGGCTTAAACTTCCCCCCAAAGTCGCTCCTGTGCAAACGGTCATCGTCCCCGTTGCCGTTCATAAAGAGGGCGTTGCCGAAAAGGCGAAAGAGATTTACGAAACGCTCAAGAAAGCCGGTGTGAGAGTAGAACTCGATTCAAGGGAACAGTCGCCCGGTTGGAAATTCAACGAATGGGAAATGAAAGGCGTTCCCGTCCGCATAGAGATAGGCCCCAGAGATATCGAAAACAAAGTTGCAGTCATGGTAAGACGAGACACTCACGAAAAGACGACAGTGCCTCTCGATACGCTTTGCGATACCGTGTTAAAGACGCTTGACGCCGTTCAGCTGAATATGTTCGAGCAGTCTAAAGCGTTTACCACCTCGCATATAGTCGAGGTCAAAAATATGGACGAGCTTCAAAAAGCCGTTGACGAAAAAAAATTCGTCAAAGCCATGTGGTGCGGCTGCCCCGAATGTGAAGCCAAGATAAAGGCGATGACGGCGGCGTCGTCGAGAGTTATGCCTTTCGATCAGACTCCGATAGGCGACAAGTGCGTATGCTGCGGAAAGAAAGCGGATAAGGTGGTATATTTCGCAAGGGCGTATTGATGTGACTTTATAACAAAAAAGCGGAGCGTTATGGCGCCGCTTTTTGCTTTTATTCGACCGGGTATACATCAAAACGTATTTTGCCCGTTTGACTATAAAAAATCAATGTGATAGAATAGCAACTATGAAAAAGGCAGAACTTTTAGCTCCGGCAGGCAGCTTTGAAAAACTTAAGATAGCGTTTTTATACGGCGCCGACGCAGTATATGCAGGCGGAAAAGAGTTTTCGCTTAGAGCTTCCGCCGAAAACTTCACTTTGGACGAATTTGAAAAGGCGATAGAATATACCCACTCGCTCGGCAAAAAATTATACGTCACGGTGAACATTTACGCTAAAAATTCCGACCTCAAGGCGGCGGACGAATATTTTAAAAGGCTAAAGGAAATGGGAGCGGACGCCGTGCTGATATCCGACCCGGGACTTTTAAACTGCGCCTTGCGCCACGGACTCGAGGTGCATCTTTCCACACAGGCGAACACGCAAAACGTCGAGGCGGTAAAGTTTTGGGCAAGGCAGGGCGTAAAAAGAGTGGTGCTCGGCAGAGAACTGACATTGTCGGAGATAGCCGAGATATCAAAGGCGAGCGAGATAGAAACGGAAGTTTTCGTCCACGGCGCAATGTGCGTGTCGTATAGCGGTAGATGTCTTTTAAGCAACTTTTTTACAAACCGCGACGCAAATAGAGGCGAGTGCGCTCAGGTCTGCCGTTGGGATTTTACTTTAAGTCACGAAAGGCATTCGGATAAAAATCTCACGGTGACGGAGGACGGCAGGGGGACGTACTTTATGAACAGCAAGGATCTTATCCTGCTCAGGCACCTTCCCGAGCTTATCGAGTCTAAGGTGGCGAGCTTTAAGATAGAGGGCAGAATGAAAAGCGAATATTATCTCGCCACCGTCGTCAACGCTTATCGCAGGGCTATGGACGAATATTATTCGGCGGGGAAAATTTTAAACCTCGAGAAATACATTTCCGACATCGGAAACGTAGTCAATCACGGCTATACCGAGGCGTTTGCGCTTGGTGACAATACTGAAACGATAAATTATGAACAGTCGAAACAGCAGCCTAAAAGCGAGTTTACCGCAATAGCCGTATCCGACGGCGGCAAGGACGGAGTTACGGTTGAGATGAGAAACAGGTTCAAGACGGGTCAGACTCTATATCTTCTTTCGCCGAGCGAAAATCACGGCAGAAGTTTTAAAATAGATAAAATTGTAAATTCTAAAGGCGAGGAAATCGACGACGCTAAAATAGTGCAGGAAAGAGTGACTCTTTTCCCTCCTTTCGATTGCAAAGCCGGAGATATATTCAGAAGCTGAAGGATATCTTATGGCCGATAAATAATCGGCATCTTTTTTAACGGTGTTTTATACGGAGTAAAAGACAATCAAAGGCATAAACGAAAACAAGATGCCGAGTGACGGAAGACAAGAGGAGTCGCGATAAACCAATTGCCCGTTCAACTGATTGAGACGGTAAAATTTACGGAGATAAAATGAAAAAGACAAAAAAAGCCAACACAAGACAAATAGCCGTGATAGGAATGTTATTCGCTCTTTTAATAATTTTCGCTTTTGTCCCTATCAACATAATGGGAATACAGATTGCCGTTTTGCCTCTCATTGTCATTTTTATAGGCTGTCAGACAGAAGGGTTTAAGGTTGGATTTTTCCTCGGATTGGGTTACGGACTATGTTCTTTGATAAGTGCGTTTACGCAGGGCGCCAACATATTAGCGCCTATATTTTACAATCCTATGGTTTCGGTTGTCCCAAGAATGCTCATCGGAGTTACCTGTTATTTTTCCTACGTCGGACTTAAAAAGGGATTTCAAAGATGTTTTAAAAACAAAGAGTCGAGGGCGGCGGTAAGGTGGAATATCGTGCTTTCGAGCGCCATAAGTTCGGCGGTGGGAGTTATCACCAACACGCTTTTGGTGGTGGGAATGATATATGCGTTCAACGCAGGCGTCAACTACGGCGGAACGGTCATAGACGCAAACTTTTTGTCCGTGCTTATCGGCATTAACTTTTTGATTGAAATAGTCATAGCGGTAATTCTCACTCCGCCCATTGTGCTTACCCTTTGCGTTGCGATGAGAAAGGCGGGCGCAGAAACTAAGTCGGAAGACGCGGCAAATGTATACGAAGATAAAGCGTCTGAAGACGGCAAAGAGGACGTAGCGTTTGGCGAGACCGTAAGGGAGAATGCTCCCTCGGACGAAAAAGAGCAAAAATTGAATTTATCCGAAAGTGATGAATCCGATTTTAATCAGTCCGACGGCAACGAGTATAAAGGGAAACAAAAAAAAGATTAATCTTTTTAGCCGCTATCAAATTATAAACGGTTTGCCGACCTTATGTAATCACGCTATAACTGTTTGTCGGCAGACAAAGGCGAGCGTTTGCCGAGCAAGCCGTATTATAAAGTCACACCTTAAGCTTTTACGGCATAGAGTGACAGAGCCGAAAAACTGTCTTAAACAAATGCCGCAACCGTATAAGCGTTGTCGGGATATATCGAGGCAAAAAGTATGGTAAATTCAAAGGAAATATTTAATCGTAAAAATTTAAACGGCATAGAGTCCTCAAAGATATCCGAAGGCGGTTTAAAGAGGGAACATCCAAACGGAGCGCAGCTGTCGGTGGACGTCAGGTTTGTAAAATCGCTAAAGAGCATATCGGTTGTTTTTGCTATAATAGCCGCTATGTCTTTGGTTATAGCGTTGACGCTGTATTTCCGCCCCATGATGTTCGAGTGGGGAAAGAGCGGATATTTTTACATACTGTGGATATTGATATTCGTGTTTTGCGTAAGTTTTTCGGCAGTCAAGGGGGCGGAAGCGATATGTCACGATAAAAGGGGAGGAATTGCCTTATCGGAAGGCGTATTGTCGGGAAATTCGGGTTTATTTTGCCAAAAGGCGGTATCTTTAAATGCGGACAAGGTAGAAAGCTTTAAAATCAAACACTCGAGGTGGAGCGGATATACGCTGACGATAAACGGATATAAGTTTTATCACTACGTCTTGCCTTTCGAGTTTAAAGAGGTTTTGTTAAAAAACACTAAAAAATCAAACGAAGCGGAAGACTCAAACAGAATTTAGATAAGTAAAAATTGCCATATAACGGCAATTTTTCGTTTTTAAGCGGCAGTTGGTTGATTTTTTTAAAAAAAAGTAGTATTATACAAAAAATCGAAACGAGGTATTATGGTTTCAGCAATCAAAGAAACAGTTAAATATCCGATTTCCGATACCGCATATTTTGACGGCGGTTTAGTATTCGTTTTTAGATAGAGTTTTCAGTTTTGAAAACTCTATTTTTTATATTTCGGAATGTGTGGACATTCGGAACAATAGGGGATAAACAAAGCGCCCGAAAGGGGAGCAAATAAAAACGAAGGAGAAAACTATGCAACTTATCTATGACGTTGAAGACAAGCCGAAGGCAGGCAAACTTATCACGTTTGCATTGCAGCAGGTCTTGGCGATTATGGCGGCAACGATTGCCGTTCCTGCAATCATCGGTTTGCCGGCTCAGATTCCCGCCGCTATACTCGGCGCAGGATTGGGAACAATTGTTTACTTACTCTTTACGAGATTCAAAAGCCCCGTGTTTTTGGGAAGCTCATTTGCGTTCCTTAACTCATTGGGCGTGGCGATGGCTTTCGGATACTGCGGCATTATCGTAGGTTCAATCCTCGCTGGCTTGGTTTACATAATAATAGCGATAATCATTCACTTTGCCGGCACCAAATGGGTCAGCAAACTTATGCCGCCCGTTATCATCGGACCTACTGTCGCTCTTATCGGTTTGTCGCTTGCAGGCAACGCAATGGGCGATATAGTCAAGGCAAGCGGAGACCTTGTGAACGGAAGCTACAACCTTTTGGGACTTCTTTGCGGACTTGTGGCATTTATCGTCATAGTGCTTTGCTCTTGCCAAAAGAAAGTGAAAATGATGAGGCTCATTCCTTTTATAATAGGTATAGGCGCAGGTTACGTGCTTGCCGCATTTTTCTCGATTTTCGGATACGTTTTCGACGTCAATTATTTAAAGATAATAGATTGGTCGCCTCTTGTTAACAATTTCTCGGTGCTCGGCGATTCGCTTGCATCTGCCGGTGACAAAGTTCAGGCATTTTTGACCTATCCCGACTTTGCGCTCATCGAAGGCATCAAAGAAATAGCAAGCGGTTCGACGACTATTCCGGGCAGCGTGTTGCTTGACGGAGCGGGATTTGCTCAGGTTGCGCTTGCCTTCATTCCCGTTGCGCTCGTTGTTTTTGCAGAGCATATCGCAGACCATAAAAATCTCAGCTCGATAATCGGACGCGACCTCATCGAAGGACAGCCGGGACTTAAAAGAACGCTCCTTGGCGACGGCGTAGGCTCTATCGTCGGAACGGTGCTCGGAATCTGCCCCAACACGACTTACGGCGAATCGGTAGGTTGTGTGGCTATCACCAGAAACGCTTCAATCCGCACCATATTCTTGGCGGCGCTCATGTGCATAATAATCTCTTTCATCAGCCCGCTTATGGCGCTTTTGCAGACTATCCCCAGCTGTGTAATGGGCGGCGTGTGCCTCACCCTTTACGGATTTATCGCCGTATCCGGACTTAAGATGTTCAAAGATATCGACCTCGGCGAAAACAAGAACTTGTTTGTCGTATCGGCAATCCTTATAGCGGGTATCGGCGGACTCGTAATTAAAATCCCTTATCAGATTGCCGACAACGGACTTGTCACCAACTTTATATCCATCACCTCAATCGCCACGGCTCTCATTTTGGGTATTATCACGCATGCCATAATAAACGCCGTCGAAAAGAAGCAGAATAAAGACGACGAGGCAATATCTTCGGGCGACGAGGTAGAAAGTCTTATCACGGGCGCCGTTGCTCCCAACGCCTCGTTTGAAATAAACGAGGAGGGCTCGGGCGAGGGCGGAGCCGAAATCTCGGAAGACGTCAAAGCGGAAGCGAACGAAAATGCGGTGCAGGAGAGTGAGGCGACAGCCGACAAGACAGCCGATGCGACAGCCGACGCTTCTGCGGAAACTTTTGTCGAAGAGCAACAGGCATCTGAAACGGCGAAAGAGGAAATACCTGCCGAGACCGTAAAGCCGAAGCGTGCTAAAAAGAAGACGGAAAATACAGAAGAATAATTAAACAGGATAAGGAGGCATTATGACGGACATTATGGAAAAGTACAAAAACGTAACTATATTCGATCATCCGCTCATTCGCCACAAAGTTGCTATACTTCGCGACGAAAACACTACTACAAAACAATTCCGTGAGCTTGTCGAGGAAATCACGACTCTTATGACCTACGAAAGTTTAAAAGACGTTCCCACAAAAAAAGTTATCGTCAAAACGCCGCTCGAGGAAACGGAGCAGAGCATGGTAGTAGACAATGCGGTGACAATCGTCCCTATTTTGAGAGCGGGACTCGGAATGGTAAACGGAGTACATTCGCTTTTTCCTACGGCAAGAGTGGGACATATAGGTATGTATCGCGATGAAGAAACATTAGAGCCCAAAGAATACTATTGCAAGCTTCCCGAGGGTATAGAAGACAGTATAGCGGTGGTTTTGGACCCGATGCTTGCAACGGGCGGAAGCGCGATAGCCGCTATCGATTTTCTGAAAAAGAAAGGCTGCAAACGCATTAAACAGATGTCTATAATAGGCGCTCCCGAGGGAATAAAGGCGCTTGCCGAAGCGCACCCCGACGTGGAGATATACGTTGCCACCTGCGACAGACAGTTAAACGAGCACGGATATATACTCCCGGGACTCGGTGATGCGGGCGACAGATTGTTCGGAACGAAATAATCTATAAGCCGTAATGTCTTTATATTCCCTTTTTATTAATTGCTTTATAGGGGAATCGGCGGTATAAAAGTTCAAAAGAGAGAAGCTTTGCTTCTCTCTTTTTATTTAAAGCGGCATACGACGGCAATCGAGCGGTTCGGATTAAATCAAAATTTAGAAGCGGCGTAATGCGTAAATTTTATATTGACGTAAATTTTCGGATGCATTCCGCATTGTATTTATTCTGCCAAGTGACTAACTCCTCTTACCGTGACGGCGAAAAAAAAAGTTTTAAACGCTTTAATAATGTTTTAATTTTTGCAGTTTAAAAATAAATTTGAAAGCGTCAAAAAAATTCAGGCGTTTCTTTTGTCGATTTCTTCGGATAGGCGGCGGTGTCTTGCCACGGCTTCCAGATATTTATGCCGCACCGTGTCGGAATATGCACTTTTATTTCCGGCTTCGTATAAGGAGCCTTTATCGTTTTGTCCGACGTTTTGTGCGTCCGAGTCGAAATTTGACACTCTGTTGTTTTGAACTATACTGTTTTGTCTGAAAAACTCGAAAAACATAGGCACCTCAAAAAAAGCATAAATATATTTGCTAAATTCGCTTTTATATTATATACTATACTAAATGTGTAAAAATGTTTCTTTAAGGAGAGGCTAAATGAAAAAAAAGGTCTTGATTATATTGGCTCTTGTCGTGGCGGCGTTATCCCTTTTCGTGCTTGCGGCTTGCAACGAATACGAGTGGGGCCCGATAAGCGGCGGCGATAAAAGCGGAAACGTTATGTCAAACGGGGGTTTTGCCGTAAAACAGGGCGATTGGGTATACTTTATAAACGGTTACGACAGCTCCTCCGGCATAGATAATACCTTTGGCAGCGTGACAAAAAACGGTATTTGTAGAATAAAGCAAAACGAGGACGGAACGTTTGAAGGTTCGGCGAAACTCGTTGTTCCCAAACAGGTTTATTGGGCAAATACTTCAAGCGGATTTGCCGTATACGGAAATTGGATATATTACGCCTCGCCTAACAACGACGAGGACAGAACGGGCACAGCCTCCACAACCAACCTTGACTTTATGAGAACAAGCCTTGACGGAACAATCACTCAACTGCTCTTTACGGCTTCTTCAAGGTCTTTGCAATATTGGTTTATGCCCAAAAGGATTGTAGTTTACAGCAATAACACGATTACCACGATAGATTTTACCGCCCTTAAAGAAACAAAAGAAATCTCCAAAGTCAGCGGAGACGTCGTTACGAGAAAAATAGCCGAAAACGTAACGAGCATTGTTTTTGAACCCGACAACGATTGGAACGGCTTGGCCACGTTGGGTGATTATATCTTCTATACCAAATCGGTAAAGGAAACTTATAAAAACTACAACGAACTTTACGCAGTTAAATACGACACGGGAAAAGTTACAAAACTTGCAACGTTAGATACTTATACAGCTGCAACAACCGTTACGTTAATCGACGGAGTATTGGAAAACGACAGTCAGATGACGCTTTTCTATTCAAAGAGTGAAGACGGCACGGCAAAAGGGCTGTTTGTCAATAAGATAGATTCTTCTTTGACCTGGAACGTTGAAACGGAAAAACGTCTGACTTCGGTAAGCCAAACTTCAATATATCCCGTCAGCTATGAAGACGGTGCGCTTGTTTCGGACAGCACCACGTCGTCGACGTATCTTTTGGACGGAACCGGCGACATCGAAAACGTATACGTCGACGCCAACAAAATCTTGAATTCATCGTCTTATAGCATAAAGAACGTATCCAAGGGCGCAGACGGCAATCTTTACGTCTACTATTGCGCATCGAGTGAGCCCAAAGCTCTTTATCGCATAAATCTTCGCCCCGGCGAAGGGACAAGCCCCAACGCGGTGGAAGTAATAACGGCAACGTTTAACGTGTCTTGGCTTTCGCTTGATTTCATAACTGACGGCGACCAGACCTGCGTATATTATTTCGACAGTAACGACTATAACTACGTTCACGCTTACAATCTTTCTTCGTTTGACGGCAATACCGTGGATGAAACCACGTTTATCGGTCAAATGACCAAGGCGGATAAAGAAGCAAAAGAAAAAGCAGAAAAAGAATAATCTTGTTTTTTACTATAAATTTTAAAATGCTACCTTATCGGTAGCATTTTCCGTAAAAAAAGGCACTTGTCGGCTTGCATATCAAAAAAATATGACGGCATAGGATAAAAGGTTTTATAGGCAGTTTGTTTTGCAAACAGTCTTAATCGATTAAAATGCCGATAACAAGGAGAAAAAGTGAAAACTATTTTTATAACGGGCGGAGCAAGGGGAATAGGCGAGGCGACGGTAAGACGGGCGATAGGCAAATATAACGTGGCTTTCAGTTATTTATCGAGCGAGGACAGGGCAAAAGCTCTCGAAGCGGAGCTTGGCAAAAAAGGCGCGATATTTGCCGTAAAGTGCGACGTTTCCGACCCCGACAGCGTGAAAGAGGCGGTTGCCGCAGTATTAAAACGATTCGGGAAAATAGACGTTGCCGTTTTAAACGCAGGTATATCGTATCCTAAAATGCTTTGCGATATGACTTCAGACGATGTTAAAAGGACAATGGACGTAAACTTTTACGGCGTGTTTAACGTGACAAAAGAAATTTTGCCCGCAATGATATCGCGCAAGAGCGGAAAAATAATTGCGATATCTTCGATGTGGGGCGAGACGGGAGCGAGTTTAGAGTCGGATTATTCCGCTTCCAAAGCGGCGGTTATAGGTTTTTGCAAGTCGATAGCAAAAGAGGTGGCTTTGTCAAATATAAACGTAAATGTCGTTTCCCCGGGAGTTATTAAAACCGATATGTTAAAAGGATATTCAAAAGAAGAGCTTAAAGCATTAAAAGAGGAAATACCGCTGTCGAGGCTGGGTACGCCCGACGACGTTGCAGATGCGGTAATGTGTTTTGCCGACGGATTAGATTATGTTACGGGAGAGGTTTTAAGAGTAAACGGAGGATTTATCTGTTAAATTTCAAGTCAATTATTTTAAAAATTTTCCACTGACTTTAATCGAGCGTTTATCATGAGCAATCGGAGAGAGCGATTGCTTGAGCGGTAAACACGGTTTAGATATAAAAATACAGACGAGATTCAGTGCGTTTTAATTTGAATAACTAAAATTCGACAAACGGTTCGGTGCGGGAATATGCGGAAAATAATATAAACGGACGAATAAAATCGGGCGAAAAAGGGCGGTAAAAAACGCCCTATTTTCAACGGAACGTCATAGCACGGAAAATAGCAGAAAAAACACGAAAAAACGATGAAAATGCACAAAAACGGTATCATTTTATATAAATAAATTGCGTTTTTGTCGATAAATGCGGGCAAAAATAAAAATTAACTTCTTTAACTTTTTTGTATTGACACTAAAAATATAATTAGGTATAATTATCATACCTTAATTTTAAACAAAATTCATAGGAGGATTTATGAAAAAGCTTAGTTTTAAAACAGTGGCGCTAGTAGTTATGGCTTTGATTTTAGTCTTCGCTTTGGTTGCTTGTGGCGAAACCACAACTACCGGTGGCGGCGGCGGAAGCAGCCAAAAATATACCGGTGCCGACTATTTTACCACTTTGACAGAGTCTGTCAAGTCAATCGGTAAAGACCCCATTGAAGCAAACGAAGATATTCAAGCAAGCATTGCTCTTAATTTAGCTTTGCAAGCGGACGGTATCGCTGACCTTGACCTCAGCCTTCTTCTCGACGTGGTTTATGACCGTGCGGAAAACGGCGTTGGCAATACGTTCAGCGCGGCACACATCGCTATCGTTGACAACAACGGCTCCTTGACCAGCGTAGGTCAAAATATTATCGCAGCAAACTATTATATTAATGACCCCACAAAGCTTTATCTTGAGCTTTGCAATGAAAAAGTCGTCTTGTCTTTTGACGCAACAGGCGACGGCAACCAAGGTTTTGCCACATATCTTACAAACTTCCTTACCTCGACCTTTACGGCAGGTTTGTTTGAAGGACTCAGCATCGACGGCATGATTGAAACGGTCGTTGAAACTTTCGGTCCCGATTTTGCAATCGACAACCTCGCTACCGCAATCGGTTCGCTCTTCGGTTTCGACCTCAACGAATTGATTGAAATGGCGGCAGACCTTCTCGGTTTGGAAGGCGACGTTGCAAACCTCAACGGACTTTTGAGCGCGGCAGGCTCTTTGCTTATTGCCGACGGCTCTGTTAAAAAGACTACTGAAGGCACTTCCACTGTTTGGGAAGCAGCTCTTTCCGGCACTGTTACCAACCTCGTAGGTGAAATCGCTTCCGGACTTTTGGACGGACAAAGCGCTATCAAACTCATCACAAAAGTTGACGCAGAAGGCGGTATTGAAAACTTTGCAATCACCGCAAACACCGCTCCTTTCGGCAATGAAAACCCCGTTCGTTACAATGCAAAGGTTGCAATCGACAAATTTGAAATCAAAGGCATCGGCAACGCAAACGGTTCCGAGCTTGAAATCGACAAGAGCGAATACAGCGAAGATTACACCGTAGAAGCCAACCTCTCCGTAGGCGTTGAAGAAGGCCTCGTTAAACTCACTTTTGACGCTTTAAACAGCTTGCCCGATCAATATGACGACGGCAGCTACAGCTTCAAATATATCGCAACCGAAATGGGCAAATCCGCATTGCTCACTTCCGACAGCATCACAATGCCCGCAGGTACCGAAATTGCAGGAAACCTCGATATCAGATTCCTCGGCAAAATCGCTCTTTTGAACAACGACTTCACTCAGGCTTATGCCGATATCCATTACAACGATGAACTTATCGCTAAAGCAATCTACACTCAGGATGCAAGCGGCGTTGGCACCGTTCAGATTCAAATTGCACAATATGATAAAAAAGGCTACATCAAGATGGTCCGCGACAACCTCATCATCATGGCAATCGAATATTTCTACAATGCCGAAGATAAGGCTGAATACGATAACTATACCACTCTTCTCGGCGACCTCTTTGCCGCTCTTGAAGACGGAGACGTCAAGAACATCGAGTTTGCAGGCCTCAAGCTTCAACCCATGTTCCAAAGCCTCTTCTTCAACGACGACGTTCAGACTGCAGCATCGGCTGAAGACATGTTGTTCTTAAACGTTGTCAAAGTTGAAGAGAAAGCTCTCTCCGACGTATTCGTAAAAGTTCCTGATGCTGACAACCAATACAAGAAAGTTATCGAAGTATTTGATTCCGCTCAAGCGAACGCTGACGGCAAGATGGCTGTGGCAGGACCTGCCGGCTCGCAGTTTGAAGGTAAATTCGTTATCTACGATTATATCTCGAAAGAAAATCAAGACGATATCGTTTATAACTATGCACAGCTCTTTGCAATCTATTCAAGCCAGGATATAACCTTGGATGACTCATATGTATCAAGCTTCAACATTTCCGCTATCTTCACAACCGTTACCAACGCTCTTACCTATGCGGCGGAAAACAAGCAGTTCAGCCTCGTTTCCATGGGCGGTTTGTGGAATACGCTCTTCGCTTATTCTGATGGCGACGTTGCAAGCGGAGACGGAATTCTTGAAAACACCGATTTCGGTCCTTTCGGATATAAGATTATGGGTATTTTGAATACCGGCGCAATCGTTTCCGGAGGATATATTACAGGTTATGAATCAATCTCCAACGCTGAAGACCTCTATGCTATCGTATACACGCTCAGCAACGACGTCATCAAGCGTTATACCGACGCAGGACTTGTTCCCACCGTTAAAATAAGTCAAAAAGATAACGGTCAATTCGTTTATAACAAAAATTACGTTCTCGTTCCTTACGTTTCGGCAGATGACGAAGCAGGCGAATATCCTGCTCCCGACGAAAGATGGGATATCGAATACGTCTATGAAGCCGTCAACGGCACCGACGTATTCTATCAGACCAGCGCTACAATTTCTAAAGAAATGGCTCTTATGATTTGGGGTATCACAGCAAACGATATCACCGCCGATGAAGTTTGGCAGATAATGTCTGATCATGGCTATACCGGACAAGACTACTCCGACAACGGAGCAATCTCCAAAGCAACGCTTCAGGGTATTTTGGACGAGCTTTATAACCAAGGTATTGTAAAAGAGCTTCTCGATATGTTCCAAGGCAGCTCTATCATTGAAGGCGTTACCAACGGAAACGAATTCTTCGATACCTTGCTCGCTTACGACGCGAAAGTTGTTTTGAAACCCGCAAGCGATTCTCTCGGACTCAGCGTTCAGATTTTGGACAGCGAAGGAGCAGTTCTTGCCAGCGCAGAGCTCGGTCTCAAAGTTATCGGTAACTCGACCGAACTCGAAAGTTTGGTAGCAGGCTTCGGCTCGTTCACCGCTGAACTCAGCGTTGACTGCTCAGTCTGGATGCCGTAAAACTAAAACTAAGCTTTGAGCTTAAATAAAGACAGGCGGCCTTAGGCCGTCTGTTTTTTGTTGCTTTTTTTTAATAAATAAATTATAATCACATTAAAGTTATTTTGTATTGAGTTATTTGTTGGAGGACTTATGGCAAGACTATTGACGGACGAAAAACGTATCACGGATTTTTTCGCTTGCGACGTGTTTGACGATAAGGCTATGAAGGCTTTTATGTCAACCGCCGACTATAACGCTTTTGTCGAGGTTATACAAAACGGAAAGGAACTCGACCGACAGCTTGCCGACAAGGTCGCCGACGCCATGAAAGAGTGGGCAATGTCTAAGGGCGCGACTCACTACACTCATTGGTTTCAGCCTTTGACCGACGCTACTGCGGAAAAGCACGACGCGTTTATTTCGATAGACCAAAACGGAAAGACCATCTTGGAGTTTTCGGGCAAAAACCTAATGAGAGGTGAAGCGGACGCTTCGAGTTTTCCCTCGGGCGGACTGAGAGCTACTTTTGAAGCAAGAGGCTATACAATCTGGGACGTCACTTCTCCCGCTTTTATTAAAAAATCAAACGGCGGTGCAGGCGTGCTATGTATTCCGACGGCGTTTTGCTCGTTCGGCGGTGAGGCTCTCGACAAAAAAACTCCGCTTTTGCGTTCCATGGCGGTACTCGATAAAGAGGCGAGGCGTCTTTTGGAACTTATCGGAAAGCCTTGTAAATCCGTATCCCCGAACGTGGGCGGAGAACAGGAATATTTCTTAATATCCAAAGAGGCTTTCAACAAACGCGACGACCTCAAGATAACGGGCAGGACATTGTTCGGTGCGCTTCCTCCAAAAGGTCAGGAAAAAAATGACCAATACTATGCCAAAATAAAAGAGGACGTGCTCGACTATATGGCGGACCTCAACGAAAGTCTTTGGAAGCTCGGAATTACCGCAAAGACGCAGCACAACGAGGTTGCTCCGTCACAGCACGAACTTGCACCTATATTTACTTCCGCCAATATTGCCACGGACCAAAATCAGCTTATTATGGAAACAATGAAAAAAGTGGCAGACCGTCACGGGCTTAAATGCCTGTTGCACGAAAAGCCGTTTGACGGTATAAGCGGAAGCGGTAAGCACAATAACTGGTCGCTATGCACGGACGACGGCAGGAACCTGCTTTCTATGGGCAAGGACGAACAATCCAACCGCACGTTTCTGCTTTTCTTTATGGCGGTAATTGCCGCTGTCGACGATTATCAGGATTTACTCCGTATGAGCTGCGCAAGCGCGGGTAACGACAGACGTATAGGCGGACATGAGGCTCCGCCGGCGATTATATCCGTTTACGTAGGAGATAAAGTCAGTCAGATACTGAGCGTTATTGAAAATAAAAACGGCGAGTTTAAAAACATAAAAGAATACCTTGAAATGGGCGTAAAGACTATGCCTAAACTCAAAAAGGACGATTCCGACCGCAACAGGACGTCCCCCTTTGCTTTTACGGGAAACAAATTTGAATTTCGTATGGTCGGCTCGCAACAGACTCTTTCTACGCCCAACGTTATTTTAAACACCATAGTGGCGGACGCGCTTTGCCGTTTTGCCGATAAAATCGAGGCGGCAAAGGGAGAGGAACTTGATTCCGTTTTGTCTAAAATAATATACGACGAGTATATGGCGCACAAGCGCATAATCTTTAACGGCAACAATTATTCGAGTGACTGGACGGAAGAGGCGGCAAAAAGAGGGCTTTATAACCTCACCAACGCAGTAGACGCTTTCGAGGCATTAAACCGCAAAGAAGTCAGAACTCTGTTCAATAAATACGGCATTTTTAATGACGTGGAAGTTGCCGCAAGATATCGCATTTATCTTACCGACTATTGTCAGACGGTAAACATAGAGGCGAGAACGGCGCTGTCTATCGCCAAAACGTGCATTTTGCCGAGAGCCATGTCATATCAAGGTGACCTTGCGATAAAGGCAAACGCCTTGGGGACACTCTCATGCGGAAAAATACAGCTTAAGAAAATTAAGACGCTTGAGAAGTATATAAGCGATTTCGATAAGGCAATAGACGAACTCGAGGTTGCCACTAAGACGGCGCAAGCAACGTCCGACCTCAAAGAAAAGGCGGTTGCTTGCCGTGACCTTATTATTCCCAAACTTGACTCGCTCAGAGTGATAGCGGATGAGATGGAACTTATTTGTGACAAGAACGTATGGGGAAGACCAAATTATCAGGATATTCTTTTTAGGGATTAAACAATGAAAGATAAAGAAGAGAAGAAGAAAAAACGCTTCAGATTTTTCGGACGAAAAAAAGATGAAGAAGAAACGGAAGTAATAGCCGAAGAAAATACGGAACAGACTGCGCAAGAGGAAGAACCTTTTGTCGAGCCCGAACCCGAACTCGAACCGGTGGATTATTATGAGTTTATGGAAACCACTTCCAAAAAAATGGAAATTCACAAGGCAAGAGTCGCCGGAAGCTGGGGTGAAAAGCGAGCCGCCCGTATGATAAGGGACGACTCAAACGCCCTTTTGGGTATTCCGTCGAGGCTTGAACCGTTTTACAGCAGAGAATTTAAAGGCAGACCGTGTTTTATCGTGCTCGGAGTTTTGTATGCCGTGTGCTATGCGCTGTTCTGTCTTTCTTTCGCTTCAAACGGACCGTTCGGTATAGCACTTTCACTCATTGCCACTTTGGGCATCATAGTTTCTTGGGTATTCTTGTTTTTGCTTTACGTCGGCTATCCTTCCGTGCAAAAACTGCTCGTGAAAAAAGTATCGTATAACGTGCTGTCGACGATAGAGCCTAAAGAAGAATGCAACCGCAATCTGATTATCTCGTCAAACTACGATTCGCAATACGGCAATCATTTCAAAATTTCGGACAAATTCAGATTTTGGATTATTGCCTGTTCGATGTTTTCAATTCTGTTTTTCATAGTGTTCAATCTGCTCAGAATATTCCTCGGCGCAGGCAACACCACGGTGATTGCCGTTTTGATTGTAGTATCCGCAATAATCTGCGTGCCGTCCATTTTGGTGCTCATACTCACTTTTTCGCTTAACAAAAACAAGGTGGAAGAAAATAACGGTTTTTCCACGGCAGTCGCCATGACGGTTGCAAGGTATCTCATTGACGAGAAAAAAATTCCGTCCGATATGCGAGTATCCGTTGTTTCGTTCGGCGGTGAAAACGCAGGTCACGACGGAGCAAACGCTTTTGTCAAAAGGCACGCCGATACCGATATGTTTAAAAACGCAACTATGATAAACATAGGCGATATTGTCGAGAGGAAATATTTTGTAGCGACGGTTGACCCTGTGCATAAGCATACCTTTGACGAAAAGCTTGTCGACCTCGCTAAAGAAGTCGCAACAGCTCAGGGGATTGAACTTAAGTCGGAAGGGAAAAACTTTGGCGTGCTGACGGGATATGCCGCAACCGCTTTTGATAAGGCTGGCGTTACGAGCGTTACCGTATCGGCAAGGGACAGGAATCCTTTCAGAGAAATTACCGAAGAGAACGAAGAAATTTCCGACGTGGTAAAGGATATTTTTAAACTTACTATAGGAATAGTCGAAAAAATCCGGGAGGAATAATTGAAAGAAAAAAGTTTTTTAGACGAGGCGCGTTGCGACCTCGTCGTTTCAAAAAAGGTTCTTGCGATAAATTATGTAAAAACAAAGTGCAAACGCTATTTTATAGACGCTTTCACGGGTATGGCGCAGGGATTGTTCTGCACTCTTATAGCCGGCACAATTTTGGGGCAGATAGCTTCATGGTGCGGCACCAACGCTTTTGCCACTGTCTTAAACTATATCGCATCGATTGCCAAAACAATGATGGGGGTGGGCATCGGCATAGGTATGGCTCACAAGCTGGGTGCGAAACCGCTGGTCATATTTACGGCGGCAGTAGTAGGTTTTATAGGTGCGTGGTCGGGCTCGCTTGTTGACGCTTTGACAAAAGGCACGGCTTTTACCCTTTCGTTAGGGGCTCCCGGAAATCCGATAGGCAGTTACGTCGCAGTGCTGTTTGCTCTTGAAATCGTAAAACTTTATGCCGGCAAAACAAAAATAGATATTGTGCTTGTCCCTCTTTCAATGATGATTTTGTGCTTTGGAGGAATTTTTCTTGCTTGGCCGTTCATCAAACTTATCGATTTGTTAGCTCAGCTCATAGTGCTTGCAATAAGCGCGGGTGTTGCCTTTAAAATTATTGTGGGTATTTTCGTATCCGTCGTAATGGGCATACTTTTAACGATGCCAACGTCGAGTGCGGCAATATGGGTGGCGATTGCAACTTCCGCCACGGCTGTTGCGAATCCCGAGCCTTTCGGTATCGCAGGCGGCGCCGCGGTGGCAGGGTGCGCCGCTCATATGGTAGGCTTTGCCGTCGCCTCGTTCAGAGAAAACGGTTGGGGCGGACTTATCTCGCAAGGTATAGGTACGAGTATGCTTCAAATTCCCAACATTATGAAAAAGCCCGTCATTATGCTTCCCGAAATTATCGCAAGCGTGTTTGCGGGTCTCGTTGCTGTGCTAATTGATTTGCGCTGCAACGCAACGGGCGGCGGTATGGGCACCAGCGGACTTGTCGGCGTTTTCGGAACGATAGACGCGTCAATGGCAGTCGGGCTTGAAACATATAAGCTTGTTTTGGGAATTGCGCTATGTCTTTTCGTCATTCCTGCCGTGGTAAGTTTTGCGGTTTCCGAGATTTTGAGAAAGACAAACGTAATTAAATTCGGCGACCAATCTTTAGACGATTAAAATAAAAAATTTAAAAAAGCCTCAATAGTGAGGCTTTTTTTATAAGAGCAATTGAATTTTTATAATTTTTAAAACCGTTCTGCGACTGTTCCCCGAGATATAAAAAATTTAGCTTCAGGACATAAGCCGAGGCAGGATTCGATAAACTTCGGTTTTGCAGATTAATGAAACGCTAAAAGCTGAAAACGGGGAATTTTATCTTTGAGAGGTCCTCGTTTATTTGTTCCCTTTTTTCTTTGGGCAATTTTTCGACGTAGTCGGTAAAATGTTTTTTGCCAAAAGCGAAAAGCTCTTTTGTCGAAAATTTGACAAGCTTGTTTAAACTTATTCTCTCACCGTTAAGTTTTGCGATATCCTGTAAAATCAGCAAAGTATTGAGTTTGTTTTGAGATATACCGTAAGTTTTCATGAGAGTTTTTACGTGGTCTGACGACATACCCGTTATCGGTTTAGAGGGGTTAAAATCTTTTTCGTAAAACTCAATGAGTTCTCTTGTGACAAGGTCAAAAATATCGTTTATCGCCGAGGGATAACATTCAGACATACTGTAGACCTCGCTGTCGCACTGGTCGGCATAGGTGACCGTCGTCTTTTTGAGCGCCGTGCTTACAAACAGCGGTGTGACGCAAAGCAATAAAACGAATACGGAAAATATAAATTTTTTCATAAAACTCCTTTTGCTTTAGTGTTTTATTGAAATTTAAAAATATTCAAAAAAACGTATATACTATTGATTTTTAGACAAAATTTTGATATAATGACTAAGGTTATTTGAGAATAACTCATTTTTTTTACGCTTTTGGAGCCTCATAATTACAAATAAAGCGTAAAAATTTGGTTTTTTGCACTTGACTATTGTGTTGATATGATATATAGTTAGGGGCATTATGGGAGGCAAAAATGAGAAAAAAATTATTCGATAAAGTTTTGTCCGTTGCAAGCACGCTTATCGCTCTGATTTTCGTCGTAGTTTTACTTGTGACTATTTTCGGCGGTATAGACGTTAAAGATTTTCAGAACACACTCGTCAAAGGACTGTTTTTGGCGTTTGCGGCCATTTATCTCGCCACTTCGATTGGCGCAATGATATATGTTTTTATGGACAGCGACGCATTAAAGGACGTTATTTTAAACAGTGAAAACGGGTCGAATACACGTTCGTCATCAGCCGTTATTAAAAAGATAGTCAAAAAGAGTATGGCAGAGGTCGAGGGCGTAAAATGTCAAAGGATAGGGCTTGTTTCCACTGAATACGGCGTCCGCCTCAAAGTGGCAATCAAAATAACGGGCAGAGAAATTCAACAAACCAGCATTTATCTCAAGTGTCTTTTGGAAGATATGTTTTTAAAGACGCTCGGATATAAATTTTATTCTATCGACTTTAAAATAAGCTCGCTCAAAACCGATTACGTCCCCAAAAAGGAAGCAATTGAAGATAAAGCGAAACAAATATACGAAACGATAAAGCCTGAGGCAGATACGCCCGAAGTCTTGAACGTTTCGTCCGAATCCGAAACAACTACAGAGCAAACGGAATCGGAAGAATAATTCAGGGGGGAACATTATATGAAAGAGTATTTTGTAACAAAAGAACATTTAGAATCTATGAAAGAGAGGCTTGAGTATCTCAAGGTTACGGGAAGAACTCAGGCGGCGGAAAAAATCAAGGCTGCAAGAGAGCTTGGCGACCTTTCCGAGAATGCGGAATATGACGCCGCAAAGGAAGAGCAAGGGTTTATCGAACAGGAGATAAGAGAGCTTGACGAAAAGATTTTGCACGCTGTCATAATAGAAGAAAACGCTACTTCCGATACCGTTTCCATAGGAAGCACGGTTACCGTCAAGTTTATCGACGACGGCGTCGAGGACGACGAGGAGATAGAGTATTCCATTTTGGGCACTACGGAAGCCGACGTTTTAAACAACAAAATATCCAACGAATCGCCTTTGGGTAAGGCGCTTATAGGTAAAAAGGTGAATGACATCATTGATGTCGAAACTCCTAACGGTGGCAAGGTTCAATATAAAATCGTAAAAATTAAATAATGTAAAGGGCAGTCGTCCACAGGCTTAAAGCCATGGACGTCTTGTCTTATAAGGGGCATTTAAGTTTAAACCGTGTTTTGCCTAAAATACGCAGGTAAAATACAATTTAAGGTCAATAGCTAAGTCGGAAAGTATGCGTTTAAGATTTAATCGCAAACGATTTAGCCTTAGCCTTAGGCAGATACTAAACTCAAACATAAAGTCAAACATAAAAATTATCTTTATTTAAATTAATGTTTAAATTTATTATGTTGCTTTTGCCGCTTTCGCGGCTATAAATAAAACGACAGAAAATTTCTCAATACGACGATATTTCGTTAAATTAAAATTGAGATTGTGGAGCATTATGGACGAACAAAAAGAGCTTACCGAATCCGAAACTTTAGAACTTGTCAAAATCAGAAAGGAAAAACTTTCCTCGCTTGTCGAGGCAGGCAAAAATCCTTTTGAAATAACAACTTTTGACAGGACGGCGACGACAAAAGAAATTAAAGAAAACTTTGAAAAGTTTGAAAATCAAACGGCAGTCGTGGCAGGTCGTCTTATGTCTAAGCGCATTATGGGAAAGGCAAGTTTTGCCCATATAATGGACGGCGACGGAAAACTTCAAGGTTATTTCAGCCGTGACGACTTAGGTGAATCCGAATATGCCGATTTCAAAAAATTGGATATCGGAGATATCATAGGCATTGAAGGATTTATTTTTAAGACCAAAACCGAAGAAATTTCCATTCATGCCAAAAAGGTTACGTTGCTTGCAAAGTCGCTTTTGCCGCTCCCCGAAAAATTCCACGGTTTAAAAGACCCCGACCAACGTTTCCGCAGGCGTTACGTTGACCTTATCGTCAACCCGGAAGTAAAAGAAGTTTTTGTAAAGCGCAGTAAGATAATTTCCACCATAAGGGAAGTATTGGACAAAAAAGGTTTTATCGAAGTGGAAACGCCTGTGCTCAATACCTTGGCAGGCGGAGCAAACGCAAGACCGTTTATCACTCATCATAACACGCTCGACATCGATATGTATATGCGTATAGCAACCGAACTTCATCTGAAGCGTTGCATAGTCGGCGGTTTCGAAAAAGTTTACGAGTTAGGCAGACAATTCCGCAACGAGGGTATGGATACGCGCCATAATCCCGAGTTTACCACAATAGAACTTTATCAGGCATACGCAGATTATCACGATATGATGGATATCACCGAGGAGCTTTTCACTGCGGCGGCAAATAAAGTTTGCGGCGGGCTCGATATAAATTATCAGGGACAGCAGATAAGCCTCAAACGACCGTGGGAGCGTCTCACTATGGTGGAGGCAGTCAAAAAATATACGGGGCTCGATTTTGAGAAAGGAAACCTTAAAGAGCTTATCAAAAAGGCAAACGATATGGGTCTCGATATGCCGTCGGATACATCTTGGGGCAATGCTCTTTATAAAGCGTTTGACACTTTTGTCGAGGAAAAACTTACGGGACCTGTTTTCATAACCGATTATCCCGTCGAGGTCAGTCCTTTGGCTAAAAAGAAAAAGGACGACAAAAGACTCACCGAAAGATTTGAATTTTTCCTCTTTGCAAGCGAAGGCGGAAACGCATTCAGCGAGCTTAACGACCCGATTGACCAAAGAGCGAGGTTTGAACAGCAGATGCTCAACAAGGCAAAGGGCGACGAAGAAGCTCAACCATACGACGAGGATTTTTGCAACGCTCTCGAATACGGTATGCCTCCGACAGGCGGTCTCGGCATAGGTATCGACCGTATGGTTATGTTTTTGGCCGACAGCGCTTCGATAAGGGACGTTTTACTTTTCCCGACTATGAAGCCTTTAAAAGAAGCAAGGGGCAAAGACTCGGATAATAAGACTGAGGAAGGGGCAGACGTTAAAAGCGAGCCTGAAAAAATCGACTTTTCCAAAGTGGAAATCGAGCCATTGTTCAAGGAATTCGTTGATTTTGAAACTTTCAGCAAATCCGATTTCAGAGCGGTTAAAGTGCTGGCCTGCGAAGCAGTTCCCAAATCGAAGAAACTTTTAAAGTTTACTCTCGATGACGGAAGCGGCGAATCCAGAACGATTTTAAGCGGTATTCACGAATATTACGAGCCCGAGGAGCTGGTAGGGAAAACTTGTATCGCCATAGTCAATTTGCCGCCGAGAGCAATGATGGGTATAGACTCATGCGGTATGTTAATATCCGCCGTTCACTCGGAAGAGGGCAAGACTAAACTTCATCTCCTTATGGTGGACAATCGTATTCCCGCAGGGGCGAAACTCTATTAAAAACAGCGTTTTGCAAACTCTGCTTGCACTTTTGCTCAACTCGTTTTCCGTTAATATTAACGCGCTTGCCGTCAAAATATTACGTCAACGCACGAACACAAATTGTTATATCTGAAATAGGCACTCCTCATTGTCGGGACTGCCTATTTTTATAGACTTATAGGGCGATAATAGCATAACCTTTATAGAGAATAAAAATGAGAAGAAAAGACAGAGAAATAGTTGATTTCAGCAAAATAGAAAAAATAATTTCGTTAGCCGGATATTTGCACTTGGGAATGTACGACGAAGGATATCCCTATGTAGTCCCGCTTCATTACGGTTATTTTTTCGAGAACAAAAAGCCCGTGTTTTTTGTACATTGCGCAAAAGAAGGTCATAAATTGGAATGTATTAAAAAGAATAACAACGTATTTGTGGAAATTGACAGAGCGGTCAATATCATAGCGGCGGATACCCCTTGCAAATACGGAGCCGAATACGAGTGCGTTATGTGCCGAGGCAAAGCGACTGTCCTTACCGACGAAGAGGAAAAGCTCAAAGGTCTGAAGCTGCTTATGAAAACGCAAACGGGAAAGGATTTTGAAATTCCTGCCGTTTCTGCGGAAACGGTAACCGTCATAAGAATTGACGTAGACTCCTATTCCGCAAAGGCAAGGGTGAAATAAATAATCTTTGAAAACTCGGCGGGGCAACCGTTTCCGCAGAAAAAACCGTTGCCGCAATCATTTAATGTAAGTGCCGAATTCTTAAAATTTAAAACGCCGCCGCATTTGCGGCGACATTTATTTATAACATAGATAGATGTTGACAAATCGGCGGATATATACGGGCAAGAGCCAAACGCCGTTTAATTATATGACCGCTTTGCCGTTTAGCCAAGAATTTAAATTTAATCCTCGGTTGTATTTTTTAAAGCAGTCCGACAGGTCGGAAAAAGTAGCTATTTTAAATTTGTAAGTTTCGTAAAATTTCTGCATCGCTTTTTTGAATTTCCTTTCGCCTAAAAGGTCAAATACGTAACTGAACATCAACGCCCCTTTGTCATACGAAATGACTATATATTCGTTTGAAGAATTGAAATCCGACAGCGATTTTGACATTGTTTCATTAAACGTTATACCGTTTGCTTCGGCGTATGCTTTATATACTGCATAGCTCAGCTTATGGTTGCCGATAACTGACGCATATTTTTCCTTGTTGCCGTTTGCTTTGAAATAGTAGGCGGTGGAAAACTCCGCCAAACCCTCATCGACGAATGCTTCGCTTGTCTGGAGAGTACCGACGGTCTCATACCACCATTGATGCGCCGTTTCGTGAACGACAGTCAGTTCAAGATATTCATCTGTGAGATTATCCGAAATAATCGACATAGAAGAATACTCCATGCCCATTGCGACGAAAGGAGATTGCACCACGGTATAGGTTTCGTAAGGATATTTCCCGAAAGCGGAACCGAAAGTCTTTATTGCATTTTGCGCTATGCCCAAAGTTTTGGCAGGTTCGGCATCGTCGTAGTATAAATATTTAATTTCGATGCCGTCCGTCGTCTTTGAAAGTGCCATAAAAGATTGCGACAGCACCATTCCGAAATCCCTCGTGTTTTTTGCGGTAATCTCAAAAGTCTTTTTGCCGTCCGACTGCGTTTCATCCGTTATCTTACCGCTCGATGCCAAAACAAAGTCGTCGGGCGCTGTCAGCGTAACAAAAAAGTCCTGCACGTCGGCGACATAAGGGTCGCCGTAAGCAGAATACTTCGTTTCAACGAATTCTCCTTTAATTATCGGACATACCACGGGGTAGAGCGAACACAGGTTTACCGTTTTTTGCGTGACGCCGAGTCTTCCGTTGCATTTTGGCAGGGTGACAGTGTATTTTATAGAAAAATCGATTTTTTCGCCGCTCGCAGTGGAAGGAATGTTTACGGTTAAGACCTGTTCGTTTTCGCTGAGCGAAAACTCTGCCTGATTGCCGCTTACGGTAAGTTCGTCTATCTCGATTTTGCCGTAACTTATTCCGTCATAATACGCCTCGCCCGCATCGGTTATAGTAAAGGCGTTCCGTTTATAGGCGTTGGCGTAAAGCATTATTTTGAGCGTATCAAGCGGTTTGGTTTCGTTGTTGACATAACATACGTTCTGCACTCCCTCTACTGTCAAATCGCCGTCATACGAAAGATTGATATCATAAACGGCGTTTGTTCGGGTTTCCGTTTCTGCGTTGCAAGCGACAAGGATTCCTATGAGGCAGATAAACAAGAGGGCGAATATTAAAAATCTAAGTTTTTTCATTTTTCCTCCGTCAGCTCACCGAGTGCACTGCAAGTTCAACAAGCTTTCCGTAGTTCATTGCCTTTTCCACCGTCTCGAAAGTAACGACTTCACCTTGCCTGATAATTAAATCGCCGTTGTAGGAAAAGATATTTTGTTCCACTTTTCTGCCGAGCAGGAAGTGATAGTCGCTGATTATTCTTTGGGGGGTGGGATATCCGTCGTAGGTTAAACGGCTTTGCGCAACGTTTTCGCCGGGATTATCGCCGTCGGATATATTACCGTTTAAATCCTGTGTCGCCTTTAATGTGGAAAAATATTTAAATTTCAAGCCGTCAGTCTTTCCCTCATCCGTTTCGGGTAATAAGTCAGACTGATTGTTCTTGTCGTTTATCGGGGCATTAGAAGGCGCAAAACCGTCGGAAAAACCCGGTCTGCCGAAACCGTTGTTTTCTTCCCATGCCGCTTCGTTTCCGTCAAACAATGAAATTTCTTTATCCGACGTTTTCGGAATATTTTTTTTGGTGGTCTTTGACGGTTTTATATTGTTTTCGCCCCTTATAACGATAAATTCTCTTGAAGCCCTCAAGACGTCCGACGTTGGAAAGGTCCCTTTTTCGAATTCGAGCGCGGTTGCGATGAGTCCTTCCGTAGTTACTTTTTTGAGCGTGCCCAGGCTTTTTCCGTCGGTGGTAAGTCCGTCGGTAAGATACACAGGAAGGTAAGCCTTTGAAAAATTTTCGCCCGCTACGGTAAGACACAAATCGTTTTTAAACAAAACGTAATCCTGCACGGCAATGATTTTATCCGCCTTAGCATAATTTAAAGGCTGTCCGCAGTTTAAAATGGCATACCTTATTTTACCCGTCCTCTTTGAGATTAAGATTCCGCAAATATTTCCAAGCGATTTTGCCTCGTAAAGGCAAACGCCTTGTTTATTGAATAAATCCATTTTTGCCTCCCGATTCAATATATTTGAGGTCAACGCGGATTATGCACGGCCGTAGCAGGTAAAGCGGAAACGGTAAATTAAGATATAAGATAAAAATAAATAAAAGCGTCAAATAACGTCGAAAAACATAAAAAGCTAAAGTTTGGCAAATCGGCCGATAAAATAGGCTTATCAAACGATATTTAAATGTCGGGAAAAAGTCGGCTAAACAGTATAAGCAAAGTTGAATAAAAAACGGATGGACGAAGCGGTGCAAAAGCGACAGAAAATCAGATGGCGCAAACAATACGAATCTTTTGAGGGCAATATGAAGTCTTTTAAGCTAAAAGATAAAAGGCGTGAGATAAAACGATAAGGGCTTACAGTCATAAAAGCGCTATGGCGTTAATATGCTGATAATATGTAAAGGTTATGCACATTTATCCACAATAATGTGGATAACTCTGTGCAAAACTTTGCATATAAATACATTTATGCAAAATAGACAAAATTCGCGGGAGAGAAGATGTTTGTAGTAAAATTCAGAAAACTTTTGGTTATAGTGTTGCTTTCCGTGGCTTTTTTGCTTACGGCTATCTGTGTTCCTACGGCGGTTAAAGCTACTTCGCCTAAACCTGCCTATACCGTCGTCGTGGACGCGGGACACGGCGGAATCGACGGCGGAGTGCAGGGCGTAAATACGGGTGTGTATGAGCGTGAACTGAATCTATCTATTGCCTACAAGGTAAAAGCGGAGCTTGAAAAGGCACAGATTAACGTCGTTATGACGAGAACGACTTCCGACGGGGCTCTCGATACTATGCTCACCCAAAAGCAGGAGGATATGGAAAAGCGCAAGAAGATAATTTTAGAGGCTTCCCCGGATTGCGTTGTAAGCATACATCAAAACAAATACACTCAGCAAAGCCGCAGGGGAGCGCAGGCGTTCTTTTGGGGAGATTCGACTTTAGCCGACGTCTTGCAAGCAGCTCTCAACGAGAAACTGAACAAAGAGAACACGGGCAGAACTTTTTCCGCCCTAAAGGGCGATTATTATATCTTAAGGCAAACGCCTTATCCGTCAGCACTAGTGGAATGCGGATTTTTATCAAATCCTCTCGATGAGGCGCTTTTGGTTACGGACGAATATCAAAACAAAGTGGCAAAGGTCATTGCCGATTCGATAATATCCTTTTTGATGTCGGCGTAAGCTTTGTATTTTTTAAATTTTAAAATAAAGTCGTTTCGGAAGTTTTTTATTGAGTCGTTTGCGAAAATAAAACACGGAAAACAAAATGCAAAGAAATAAATCCAAAAAATCAAAACATAAAAAAAAGACGGTAAATAAAAACAAATAGAGTTTTACGCCCTGCCTGAAGGCAGGGCGTAAATAAAGCTTGTATAGCTTTTAATATATAATTTTATTTATAAGATAGTTACTTTTCTATTAAATAATTACAATTTGATAAATAATGGCTTTTTATCGAATGCTGTCTTTTATTAAATGTTTGCTTTTTATTAAATAACTCCCTTACATTAAATAATTGCCTTTTAACAAATCGTAACCGTTTATTAAAAAAAGCATTATATTCAGCGCCGTCCGTTATATCAAATTTAAAAATGCAAAGGCTTATCGGCGCAATGTCAAACGGAGAAAAAGCAAGGCTTAATACTAAAAACACAGCTTATCAATCGCCGCTTTGTATATGTCGTAAAGGGCGTATAAGTCTTTTATCGGAATCATCTCGTCGGGGCAGTGTATAGGCAAAGGTCTGTCGGGAAACACGGGACCGAAAGCCACGCCGTGTTTTAGCGCTCTCGCATAAGTGCCGCCCCCGATTGCTATCGGAGAGGCGTTTTGCTTTGTGTAGCCGTTGTAGACGTCAAGCAAGGTTTTGCAAAGCGTGTCGTCGCTACTGACTTTAAGCGGCAGATGAAAATGCGTCCTCTCTATCGTGGCTTCGGGTAGGGCATATTGAATTTTATCCTTTACAAAGCTTTCGGAATATGTCACGGGATATCGTATATCGAGCACAAAATTCAGGCGGTCGTCGACGTATGCCATACCCGTGTTTACGGTAAGTCGTCCGCTTTCGTCGGATACGGCAAGGTCTAATCCCGAGCCGTAAAAATCGGAAAGGACCTTATAAAGCCTTGCAATCTTTTCGTCTTTATCGGACAGCATTTTAAGCATATTTATAATCGCGTTTTCGCCCTGCCAAGGAGTGGCGGCGTGCGCGGATATGCCGTTTGAAGAATATTCCTTTCCATTGTATTTTGCCTTGCAAATGTTAGGAACGACGTTTGCTCTCTCTCCCGAGTGAATTTCAAAGCCGTCGATTTTAGGGAGGGAAATTTTAAAATTTACTATTCCCTTTTCACAGTATATGACGGGGAAGTCGGCGTCGGGGGAGAAGCCCTCATCGGGCATTTGTTCGCACTTATTAAAATGCTCTATGCACTTCCAGCCGCTTTCCTCGTTCAGCCCGAAAATTAATTTGATTTTGCGCTTAGGCGTCTTTACCTTTAAAAGGTCGCCCGTCGCCAGAAGGCAGGCAAGCATGGGAAGTTTGTCGTCGAGCGCACCTCTGCCGTATATATTGCCGTCCGCAATCTCGCCAAGCGGATTTTTTGTCCAGCCGTCGCCTATGGGCACAGTGTCAAGATGTCCGAGAACGGCAAAAGGCTTTCCTTCTCCGCATTCGGCGTAACCTATATAGTTGTCAAGATTGACGCATTTAAACCCCATAGAGCCTGCGAGTTTTAAAACGTAGTCGAGTGCTTCTGCGGTTCCCTTCCCGAAAGGCGCGTCCTTTTCCGCTTTTTCCTGAACGCTTTTTATGCTTAAAAGCTCTAACGAATATTTGATAATTGAATCCATATCAACCTCAAAAAATGCAAATAAAAATTGCAAGTTTAATTTACTTATGTTATTATATTATCAACCGAACGAAAATGCAACAGAGCATTTCGGGGAAATTTCACTAAGGATTAAATGTCGTATGGGTGAACACGACGGTCACAGAGAAAGAGTTAAACAGAGAGTGGAAAAAGAGGGATTAGAAAACTTTCAAAACCACGAAGTCTTAGAGTTTTTACTCTTTCCGTTTGTTCCGAGAAAAGATACATGTCTTATGGCACACAGGCTTATAAATACGTTTGGAGGATTTCACAACGTATTTAACGCCACGCCGCAGGACCTTGAAAAGGTTGAAGGCGTCACGCACAGTGCCGCTCTGTTTCTAAGCTCGCTACCGCAGGTGTTCAGAAAATACCAACAAGACTTTGAAAAGGAAAAAGTTTCCTTTGCCAACAGAGGCGAGGCAGTCAGATATCTGAAAACGTTTTTCAGTTGCAGGACGAAAGAGGCGGTATACGCCATAGCTTTAGATAAACGTTTTAAACTTATAGGCACATTTCCTCTTGCCGAGGGATTTGCCGATTCGGTTGCGCTCACGGCAAGACAGGTTGCCGACGTAGCTATGAGGACAAACGCTTTCGCACTGATTATCGCTCACAATCATCCGAGCGGTTCGGCATTCCCGTCGCAGGCGGATTTTCAGATGACAAACGTCATAGCCTGCAATCTTCATATTATGGGAATTAACCTTTGCGACCATATTATATTTGCGGGAAACGAATATTACAGTTTTGCTCAACACGGTCTGTTCAGTTATATAGACGGTTCAATCAATAAGTTTTTAAAAGAGGGCGTAAAGTTTTACGAACTCCCGGACGTACTTAAAGAAGAAAGAGTGGACGAAAGTATCTTTAAAGATATTAAGTTTAACGATGCCGATTTCAACGACTTAAAACTCGATGAACAATAGACGGGTTTTGTCATAGTCGGTAAAGCTTTTAACGCTCTTTTAAATTGACCGATATATAATATATAAGCCTTGATTATAAGCAAGCTCCGTCGGCTAAAGGGACAAGCCTTTTAGAGAATGTTCTGTTGTTATTATAGACGGATAAAAAAATTTTTTGCCGTTAACTTGAGGTATGGCAAAATTTTGCGCTTTCGGTAAAGGTATAAAAGCTGTTGACAAAAAAGAGAAAAAAGGATAAAAGCGACCAAACTAAAGGAGTTAAAATGGATAAGGTAAGAACAAGATTTGCACCCAGCCCCACGGGATTTATGCATATAGGCAATTTGAGGACGGGGCTTTATGCCTATCTTTTTGCCAAGAAAAACGGCGGAGATTTCGTTTTAAGAATTGAAGACACCGACCAGGCTCGTTACGTCGACGGTGCCGTGCAGGTGATATACAACACGCTTAAGACGGCCGGTATAGATTATGACGAAGGTCCCGATAAAGACAAGGGCTTCGGACCTTATATACAAAGCGAAAGAAAGTCGCTCTATTTAAAGTATGCATTGGAGCTTATCGAAAGGGGCGGAGCTTATTACTGTTTTTGCGACAAAGAAAGGCTTGATTCTCTTGCCGATTCAAACGGAGTGAGAAAATACGATAAACACTGTCTGCACCTTTCCAAAGCGGAGATTGAGGACAGATTGAAAAGCGGTCAAAGCTACGTCATAAGACAGAACATTCCCGCCGAGGGCGAGGGCAGCTATGTGGATATGGTATACGGAAAGGTCACCGTGCCATACCACGATATGGAAGACTGTATATTGATTAAATCGGACGGTATGCCCACATATAACTTTGCCAACGTCGTTGACGACCACCTTATGCAAATATCTCACGTCATAAGAGGCAACGAATATCTGTCGAGCACGCCGCAGTATAATCTGCTTTACGATTCGTTCGGCTGGGAGCGTCCGACGTATATGCACTTAGCTCCCATTATGAAAGACGAAACGAGAAAGCTTTCAAAGAGATACGGCGACGCAAACTTTGAGGACTTCATTCAAAAGGGATATCTGCCCGAGGCTATTGTAAATTATATTGCGCTTTTGGGTTGGTGTCCTAAAGACAACCGCGAAAAGATGACGATGTCCGAGATGATAGAGGCTTTCGACGTGGACGGAATTTCGATATCGTCAAGCATTTTCGACGAAGTAAAAATGAAATGGCTCAACGGCGAGTATATAAAAGAGCTTTCCGACGAAAAGTTTTATAAGCTCAGCCTTCCTTATTTCAAAAAGGGAATAGCAAGCAAATACGACTATCGTAAAATTGCGCCTCTTTTAAAGACGAGAGTGGATATTCTTTCCGACGTGGAACACAAAACCGACTTTTTAGCACAGTTCGGGGAGTATGACAAAAATATATTTATTACAAAACGTATGCCCGACCTTGCCATTGCAAAGGCGTCGGTAGACGTCGCTCTTGAAGCTTTAAAAAATCTTGACGACTGGAGCGTCGATTCGATAAGGGATTGCCTCTCGGCGTGCGCCGAGGCAAACTCGATTAAAAACGGACACATGGTCTCCAACGTCCGTGTGGCAATTACGGGGACGGAAGTAACTCCCGGCGGTGCGTTCGAGATGGCGGATATTCTCGGCAAAGAGGAAACGATAAAGCGTCTTGAGTTTTCAAAGTCGCTTTTGGAAAAATAACTGCAAAGGTTAAGATATGAAAAACACGCTTTCAAAATCTAAATATTTAATCCTTCTTTCGGTACTGTTCGTTGTGGCGGCGGCAATGATTTTTTCCACTGTCGGAGTGGCGTTTGCCGGCACGTATTCCGACCCCGACGTCCCGAAAGGATTGAGCCAGAAGGACTATTGGTATTTTGCCGAAAACAGATTCGATTTGGCGGGTGCGAGGGAGTATTTTTCCACGTTCGACTTTTCGGAAAACGAGCAAATTTATATCGCCGTCATTGATACGGGAATAAACTACAATCACGAGCTGTTTGAAAAAACATTGCTTTGGGTGGAAGAAAACGGCATAAGAAAACCCGTAGGTTATAACAGCGTGACCAAAGACGGAAATATAGGCGACTCAAGCTCAAGTTATCACGGCACGCACGTCGCAGGAATTATTGCCTCTGTAATATTAGAGCTTGGAATAGAAGATTATGTAAAAATCATTCCTATTAAGGCTGTAAATTCTTCCAATCAATTTACTTCTACGGCGGTCAATAATGCCATTAAATGGGCGTGCGGAGAAAATACAATCGAGCAGAATTGGGGATATAAAGTCGAGTGCAGGGTCATCAATATGTCCATAAGCGTTTTGAAATCTCAAACGGAGGGCGGAAGCTGGGCGGATACGACTGCGCTTCAGTCTACGATTGACAAATATTCCGATACTGCCGTATTTGTCTCGGCGGCGGGCAATAACGGCGTCAGCTCCGTTGAAGACCCTACCTATCCGGCAAGCCTTGACAACGTCATATCCGTCATGAATTACTCGGAAAAGACGGCTGACGAGCTTGAGATAAACTCTGGCTCAAACTACGGCTATTACGACCTTGCCGCTCCGGGAACAAACATTTACAGCGCGAGCGGAGCGAATTACGCTTATTCTACCGGCACCTCTATGGCGGCGCCTTTTGTCAGTACGGCGGCTATTATGCTGGCTTTGCGTTATCCTTCCGTTACGGCAAGCAAGCTTTCGCTTATGCTCCTCAATCATCAAAGCTCTATTACGATTGAAAAAGAGGGAATAAACCATAAGGGCGTAGACGTTATGTCGATTTTACAGACGGACTTTCTTTCCGACGATATTTACGAATACGTCAAGCCGTCGAGCATTTCAATATCCGCATCCGACGAATCGCTTTTAAATCAAAGAGCGGAAGAATTTAAAACAATTCCCTTTACCGCATCGATATATCCGTCCGACAGCTATGACAGAGCATACGACAGTCAGGTTATATGGGTTGTCGAGCGCACCGTAGACGGTAAGACGGAGGAGATTGGAAGATACAAGTCAGGACTTAAATTCAGTTTCGACGAAAGATTTTACGGACAGCAGCTTTCCGTTTACGCTCTGTTATATGTAGATGGCAATTCCTTGACTTCCGAGAAGACGAGCATAAATATAACTTATTCGGCACCTGATTTCCAATCAATTTATATATCCCCCGTTGAATGGTCTTCAAGTTATAAAGGCAACGGCGGGGACGTGCCTGCCAACGTCGGAACTCCGCTTTATTTAAGCTTCACGAGCGTCAAAAACGTCGACCCTTCCTATGAAGTCAAATGGTATGTTGACGGCAAGCTTGTCAAAAGCGGAACGCTTTACGACAGCAAGGTTTTTGAATACGTTCCCGACACTATGGGCTATCACACGATAACGGCGACAATAGACGGAGGCTGGATTTATCAGGAATTTAAGATATTCGTTCAAGGTCCGTTTGCGATAGGATACGTTTTGGCGATATTGGCTGTTGCGGCGTTTGTCGCTTTTATGACGGTGACTCTTTTAGCGGAATTGAAAAACAATCCTTTCACGCCCAAGGCCAAACGAATAAAAAAGAGTGAAAACAAACAGTCTTTAACTTCCGAAACCGTTATAGATGAGGTATACTCGGCGGATAATGCAGAGGGTGAGTCGAGCGACGAGTCCGACTCCGAAAGAGAAAACGCGGCCGAAGAATTAAATGCCGAAATCGCAACGGAGAGCGAGCCTGTAAGCGAGGGCGAACAAGGCGTAGAGGAAACAAAAGACGACGCCGCCGACGGCAGCGTGCAAGGCGGAGAAAAGGACGGACAGGATAAAGAATAGGCCGCATATAGCGTTATTAAAGCTTAGGTATATTAGCTTAAGCAAAAGCAAACAAAAACGTAAAAATAAATTGCTTTAAAAACATTATCGGTAAAGCATAGAATATAAGATAAAGCTATAAATGCCGATATAAAAATATAAAAAATAAAATATAAGCACAAAAATAAAAAGCATTCGATTTACGAATGCTTTTTTCATACTTTGAAAAACTTGACTCCTTTTGTCAAAACGTCGTTATAGGAAAAGGTTTTAAGAGCGCCGTTCAAAGTTTTAAAGGTAAATACGGAGGGGTATAAATTTTCTACGTTTCCGCAAAACGAACTTATTTTGTTTCGTCCTTCGTTGACTTCGATTTGCACGCATATGCCTTTGAGAGCAAGCACGCGCTTTTTTGTTGTGTCTAAATTTTGACCTATATCTCGCATACAGAAATTATTGCCGAAAATTTAAATTTTAATCATACCTCGGGTTTTGTTTTAATAAAATATATCGAGTTAGGAGGGCAGTATGGAATATAATTATGAAAACGTAAGCTGCAACTGTTTTAAAGAAGCAGCGGTAGCGGATAGAGTGGTTGAATTTAAATTGCCGCTCGCAGACGGCGCGTCGGTTGCGAAAGTGTTGTCGGTAGTGGCGGACGGCAGAGCAGTCAAAGTGGACGCCGCTGACAAATCCGTTTCTTTCAGCGGAAGGGTAAACTTCAGACTCGTATATCTGTCAAACGAAAACGTCTTGCAAAGTCTTGACTATTTTGCCGATTTTGATGAAAACATATCGGCGGAAGTTTCATCGGGAGACGCCGTTTACGGCGAGGCAAAGGTGCTCGAAACGGACCTTTCGGGCGAAGAGGAATTAAAACTCTGCAGTGTGGTAAGACTTACGGTTTATGCGGCACAAAACAAGGAATGCAAGTGTTTGACTTCCGTTCCGAGCGAGTGCTACGTAGAATGCGAGGAAATAAAACTCAACACATTGCTCGGCTCCGTCGTCAAGGATTTTTCGGTAACAGACGAGGCGTTTATAGGCGGAGATATTGAAAAAATTCTGACAACCGATTCAAACGTCGCAATATATCAGTTAAAGCCCACGGAAGGCGGAGTGTTCGTATCCGGTGAGATGTGCGCCGCCGTAACTTATCTTATAGACGATACGATAAAATGCGCCAGATTTAACGTCTCGTTCAGTGAGGAAGTTCCTTTTAAAGGGCTCAATCCGGACGACGGCGTTACGGGCAAAGCGGAAGTCAAAAACATAAGAATTATCATAGGAGGAACGGAAGGGGACAACAATATAGAAATCGAAGCGCTTATCGGCGTCAGAATAAACGGATATAAAAATTCCGACCTCTCCGTTGCCGTAGACGTGTTTATGCCCCAAAAGGAGCTTATTGCAACAAAGGGCGAAATGAAAATGACGGCGTTTGATAAAGTATTATTCTTCGACGATAAATTCACCGAATCTGCGAGGATATCCGAAACCCGTCCCGCAGTCAGAGAAATTCTTGCCGTGACGACGGCGTCGAATACCGTGGCGAAAGTGTGGAGCGAAAATTCTCAGATTTGCATTGAAGGTATTGTAGGCGCAACGATAATTTATAAAGACGAAAACGGCTTTAACTCGGTCAAGGCGGAATTGCCTTATTCCGTTTGTTTCGCCGCAGACGTCAAGGACAGTTCCGTTCTTAAAGCGGACGGCAGCGTGGGAGAAGTGACTGCGAAAATTAAGCGCGACAGAGAGATTGAACTTTCGGTTAAACTGTGTTTTGGCGTAGAAGTCTATACGGAAAAAACCATGACTTATATCGACAGCGTGACGGAAGGCGAGGACAAGCCTTTAAACGACTCCGCAATTTCGGTATATATAGCAAGCGAGGGAGATACAATATGGGACGTGGCAAAAGCTTTCAGTGCGTCGCCTGACAAGATTTTGGAACAAAACGAAATCGACAAAAAACTCGTCGAAGGTCAAAGAATAGTCTTTTTCAGAAGTCTTGTTTGATAAATTCTTAAAAGAGTAAAACCCGTTTAAATGCCACAGCGAGTCAAACGGCGAACGAGTTTAAGCAAATAAAATTTGTATAAATAAAATTGAAGTCGGATATGGCTTTGTAAAAAAAAAATTTGCGGCAAACGGCTTTTAAAAAAAGGACTTGAAAAAGAAAATAGGGCAGTCGCAAAATACGACAATTATTATCTTACAAAAAAAGGCAAGCGCATTGCCTTTTTTTGTTTGTCAAAAGTCATACGACATATCGAAAAAGGTATATAAAAATCGAAACTTGTAAAAAAAAGGAATGCTGTTTGCCATAGCCGTTTTTCGAGCGTAAAGCAATTAAAAGATAATTTTTTTCCTTTAAATTAAAGAGACGGTATGCTATAATGACGGTATGGAAATTTACGGCAAAATAAATATAGGTCTTCTCGTTACGGGAAAAAGAGATAATCTGCATACGATAAAAACTCTGTTCCATTCCATATCGCTTAGCGATACCTTTGAGTTCGGAGGCGAAGGGATAGAGCTTTTCGACGAAACGGGCGAACTTGACAAAAAGAGATATAAGGAAAATTTATCAAAAATATTTTCACGTTTTAATATCCTCGGCGCAAAAGTCGTAAAGAGAATTCCGTTAGGCGGAGGACTCGGCGGAGGAACGACGCCTTTTGTCGCCTGTTGCAAATATTTAAATCTCAACCTGTCCGACGAGGAAAAATATAAACTGTCCTGCGATTTGCCTTTTATGTCTAAGGGAGGATTTGCGCTTGCCGAGGGCGTGGGAGAAAAGCTCGAGTTTTTAAAGCCAAAAAAATGCTATGCTCTTTTGGTAAAGAGCGGCAGTGTCGATACCGCAAAGGCATACGCCTTATCTGACGTCTCGACGGGGTCGAAAGACAATTTATCCGAGATAGCCGAAAAATTCGACTCCCTTGACTTTGACGTGCCCAACGATTTGTTTTTACCCGCAACCATGCTCAACGGCGACGTCAAAAGGATATACGGTTTGCTGTCGGCATATAATCTGCCTTGTTTTATGACGGGAAGCGGAGCGACAATCGTAGTGCTTTCCAAAGACAGAGAGATGCTTGAAAGAATATGTTTTGACTCCGAAAAAAAATTATCCGAAAATTGTTTCAAAAAAATAGTGAGTTTTGTCGAAAACTACAAAAACGCAAAATAAATTTTTGCAAAAACGTTATATGACAAAAAAATATTGACAAATTGAGCGTTTGCTATTGAAAATTTTTTACGTTTTTGCTATACTAAAATTGCAAAATATCGTTGTCGGCTTGTTTTGTCGGCAATTTTTCAGGAGATGAAAATGGTAAGACCAAACGACAGTTTTCCTTTATACCTCTTTCACGAGGGCACGAACTATGAGGCTTATAAACTTTTATCGCCTCACCCTGTAAAGGAAAACGGAGTGGACGGCTGGCTATTCAGCGTGTGGGCTCCGAATGCAAAAAAAGTGTCCGTTGTGGGCGATTTTAATAATTGGGACGTAAACGCCAATGTTATGGAGGCGGTGGAAGGCGGAATATGGCAGCTGTTCATACCGCACCTTGCACAGTATACCACCTATAAATATGCCGTCGTTCAGCCAACGGGTAAAACGGTTTTTAAAACCGACCCTTACGGACTGCATTTTGAAACGCCTCCTTCAAACGCCGCCAAACTTTACGATATAACTCAATACCATTGGAAAGACAACAAATGGATGCAAAACCGCAAGAGTTATAATCCTTACTCGAGCCCGATGAACATTTACGAATTTCATTTCGGAAGCTGGAGAAAGTATGCGGACGGAAACTTTATAAGCTATGAAAAAATGGCGGACGAGCTTATCCCTTATATTAAAAAAATGGGATATACGCACATCGAAGTTATGCCACTTACCGAATATCCCTTTGAAGGTTCTTGGGGATATCAGGTTACGGGTATGTTTGCTCCCACTTCCCGCTACGGAACGCCCAACGGGCTTATGAGTTTTATAGACAAATGTCACCGCAGCGGTATAGGCGTTATACTCGATTGGGTGCTTGCGCATTTCCCGAAAGACGAACACGGTTTTTCAATGTTCGATGGCACGCCGCTCTATGAATACGCCGACCCAAGAAAGGGCGAGCATAAAGAGTGGGGCACAAAGGTTTACGACTTCGGCAAAAACGAAGTGAAATCTTTTCTCATATCGGCGGCTATGTTCTGGTTTGACGTATATCACATAGACGGAATAAGATGCGACGCCGTTGCAAGTATGCTCTATCTCGACTACGGCAGAAAGGAAAACGAATGGGTGCCAAACGCTTTCGGCGGAAATTATAACCTCGAGGCAAAGGACTTTTTGAAGCAGATGAATTCCGCCATACTTTCAAAGCATCACGGCGCATTGACTATTGCGGAAGAATCTACCGCCTATCCTATGGTGACCAAACCTGCTTACGACGGCGGTCTCGGATTTAACTTTAAATGGAATATGGGTTGGATGAACGACAGCCTGCACTATATCTCGCTTGACCCGTTCTTCAGAAAGGACAATCACAACGACTTGACTTTCTCGATAACTTATGCCTATTCCGAAAATTATATTCTGCCCATATCTCACGACGAAGTCGTTCACGGCAAAAAGTCGCTTATAGATAAATTCCCCGGCAGCTATGACGATAAGTTCGAGGGACTAAAGAGCTTTTTGGGATATATGATAGGTCACCCCGGTAAAAAGCTCACGTTTATGGGCTGTGAGTTCGGACAGTTTATCGAATGGGATTACAAAAAGGAACTCGATTGGTTGCTTCTCGATTATCCGCGCCATAGAATGCTGCAAAAGTTTGTCAAGGATTTAAACGCTTTCTATCTTGAAAATCCCGCTTTGTGGCAGCTTGACTGTTCGCAGGACGGTTTCAAGTGGATTGTCGTTGACGATTTCAAACAGAATATTATCTCGTTTATCCGCAAGGCGGCAAACGGAGAATACGTCATTTGCGTGGTGAATTTTTCGCCCGTAAAGAGAAATAAATACGTCATGGGCGTTCCCGAAAATCTGCCCTATAAGACGGAGCTTATCTCATCGCTCAAGAAATACGGCGGTGGCGAGGCTCGCCGTCCGACCTTTAAGGCGACGGAAAAACCTTCGCACGGCTATCCGTGCTCTATCAAATTGAATATACCGGCAAATACGGTTATGTTTTTAAAACCGGATTATGGTAAGGAGGAAAAATAATATGAACCTTGTGAAAAAGGAGTGTCTTGCCATGCTACTCGCAGGCGGACAGGGCACAAGACTTGGAGTTTTAACAAATGATGTTGCAAAACCTGCGGTGCCGTTTGGTGCGAAATATCGCATCATCGATTTTCCGCTATCAAACTGTGTCAATTCGGGTATAGACACCATAGGCGTCTTGACGCAATATCGTCCGTTTGAACTTCACCAATACATAGGAAACGGACAGCCGTGGGACCTTGACAGACTCAACGGCGGTATATACGTTTTGCCTCCTTTCATGAGAGCCAAGTCGGGCGAATGGTATAAGGGCACCGCAAATGCCATTTATCAGAATATCGACTTTATCGACAGATACAATCCCGAATACGTAGTGCTGCTTTCGGGTGACCATATCTATAAAATGGATTATGCGGCAATGCTTGACGTTCATAAGAAAAAGCATGCGGATTGCACTATAGCCGTTCTCGACGTGCCTATCGAAGAAGCGTCTCGTTTCGGAATTATGAATCTCAACGACAAGGGCGAGATTTATGAATTTGAGGAAAAACCCAAACAGCCTAAAAGCACAAAAGCTTCAATGGGCATATACATATTTACTTGGGAAAAACTTCGCAAATATCTCATCGAGGACGAAGCGGATAAGACGTCCGAAAACGATTTCGGTAAAAACATAATTCCCAAAATGCTTGCCGACAATCAAAAAATGATTGCTTATCAGTTCGACGGCTATTGGAAAGACGTAGGAACGATTTCCTCTCTTTGGGAAGCTAATATGGATATTCTCCACGGAAACGGAGGGCTCAATCTAGAAGATGAAAAGTGGAAGATATACTGCCGAAACACGGCTCAGCCGCCTCACTATATTTCCGATTCTGCCGAAGTGAAAACGTCGCTGGTTACCGAGGGAGCGATGATATACGGAACGGTCAAAAATTCCGTTTTGTTCGGCTCCGTCAAAATAGGTAAAAACGCTTACGTCGAGGGCTCGATAATAATGCCCAACGCCGTCATAGAAGAGGGTGCGGACGTTCGCTACTCCATTGTCGGTTGGAATGCGGTCGTAGGAAAAAATGCAAAAGTCGGAGAGACGCAACCTCCGTCAAAGCCCGGAGATTGGAAGATAAGCGTTATCGCTCCGGATTACAAGGTTAAGGCGGGCACTGTTGTCCCTGCTAACCAGATGATAGGAGGTTGATTATGAAAAACAATACTTTAGGCGTTATTTTTGCATCGGACAGCGAAAGCCATTTAAATGACCTTACTTTAAACAGGACTACGGCTTCTTTGCCGTTTGCAGGCAGATACAGACTTATCGACTTTGTGCTTTCAAACTTTGTTGAAGCAAATATCACAACGATAGGCATTGTCGCAAAAAACAATTACAGTTCGCTTATGGACCATATACGTATGGGCCGTGACTGGAATCTCAACAGAAAAAACAGCGGTATTGCGGTTTTCCCGCCTTTTGTTCTGAACAGCTCTCACGATATTTATAAGGGTAAAATCGAGGCGCTCTATTCCCTCAGAAACTTTATGCTAAACAATAAAGAGGAATACGTCGTCATCACCAACAGCAACATCGCTTTCAATATCGACTTCGAGGACGTCGAACAATTCCACCTCGAAAAAGGTGCGGATATAACCGTGCTTACATATAAAACAACCGAAATAAATCCGAGAAAACACGTTGTCAGCGTCGATAAAAACGACAGAATAACGGACATTCGCTATCCTATCGCAAGCGACCCCGAAGAGCAGCTTGCAAACCTCAATATTTACTTTATCAAAAAGGATTTGCTCATCTCGCTCATCGACAACGCTTATGCTCACGGCGCATACGATTTTGAAAGAGAAATTCTTCAAAAGGAACTCGACAACCTCTACATAATGAGTTATCAGGTTAAAAACTACGTCGCCGTCATCGATAGAATTCATGCATACTATAAGCACAGTATGGATTTGCTCGACCCCAAAATCAGAGAAGACCTCTTCTTCGGGCATTCCACAATTTTGACAAAGGTCAAAGACAGCGTTCCGACAAAGTATATGGACGGAGCGGTTGTCAAAAACAGTATGATAGCCGACGGCTGCGAAATTGACGGCACGGTTGAAAACTCGATTCTTTTCCGTAGCGTCAAAGTGCAAAAAGGCGCAGTCATAAAAAACTCTATAATTATGGAAAGCGGAATTATTATGGAAAACGCAAAACTCAACTATATTATTTCCGATAAAAAGGTTATAGTTCAGACGGGCAGGGAATTGTCCGGTTCGGAAAACTATCCTATCGTCATAGTCAAGGGCAGGGTAGTATAATAAGGAGTATCTATGAAAATTTTGTTTGTCGCATCTGAAGCGGGTCCGTTTGCAAGAACGGGCGGTTTAGGCGACGTCGCCGCCGCTTTGCCTAAGGCTTTTAAGGCTTTAGGGCACGATATAAGGGTAGTCATACCTTATTATAAGCAGATTATCCCTTCGCAATATCAAAACCTTATGTCATACGAAGGCTCTACTTTTGTTGACCTCAGCTGGCGTAGGCAATACTGCGGCGTTTTTAAAGCGGTATATGAAGGCATTACATATTACTTCATCGACAACGAGTATTATTTCAAGCGTCCCAATCTTTACGGAGATTTCGACGACGGCGAAAGATTCGCGTTCTTTTCCAAAGCCGTTTTGGAATCTATGCCCATCATGGATTTCGTGCCCGATATCATTCACGCCAACGATTGGCAAACGGCACTCATTCCCGTATTCCTCGATTGCTTCTATCGCTATTCAAAGGAATATCAGAAAATCAAAACGGTATTTACAATTCACAATATAGAATTTCAAGGCAAATACAACAAAAACCTCATCTACGATATTCTCGGCTTGCCTTACGGTGCGGAATCTCTCGTTGAGGACAGCGATTGCGTCAACTATATGAAAGGCGGTATAGAATCGGCGGCGAGAGTTACCACCGTCAGCGAAACTTATGCCGAAGAACTTATGCATCCGTTCTATTCTTTCGGCCTTGACCCTATTCTGGGCAACCGCAAGTTTAAGATGAGGGGAGTCATCAACGGAATAGATACCGTTTTATACGACCCGAAAACGGATAAGGCTCTGTTTAAAAATTATGACGTAAATTCCATTGCCGACAGAGTGGAAAACAAAAAGGGTTTGCTTGAAATGCTTGACCTTCCGTTCGACGCGGAAAAACCCGTCATCGGAATGGTTACCCGACTTACCGAACAAAAAGGTATGGACCTCGTTGCCGCAGTCATAGAGGAAATTCTTTCGGCAAATCTGCAGTTTATCGTGCTCGGTAAGGGCGATTGGAAATATGAGGAAATGTTCCGCTCTTTAGAGGGCAGATATCCCAAAAAACTTAAAGCAATCATCGGATTTTCAAGCGACATCGCTTCCAAGATTTATGCAGGCAGCGATATGTTCTTGATGCCGTCCAAGTTTGAGCCGTGCGGTCTTTCGCAGATGATAGCAATGCGTTACGGTTCAATCCCCATCGTCAGAGAGACAGGCGGTCTTAAAGACAGCGTTACTCCTTTCGACGGAGAAAAGGGAAGCGGTTTTACGTTTAAAACCTACAATTCATACGATATGCTCGACGCCGTATGGCGTGCGTTCGGAACGTATCAGGATAAGGAAAAATGGCAAAAGATTATGACCAACGCCATGAACGAAGATTTCAGTTGGGAAAAATCCGCCAAAAAATATATCGAAATTTATAAAGATATTAAATAAACGCACGGCATTATGTCGTCCGTTCCTTTCAACCGCTATTAAAATGGCGGTTGTCGTTTGAAAGCGAAAATTTTTTCGTTTTCGGCTTATTATCTTAATTAATTCTTTGACGTTGGCTCAATAAGTATTTTCAATCTTTTACGCCATACGGACGTCAGAGAGTTTCGGTTGACAGACGTTGTTCAATTTTACGCTTTAGGGCGTTACATAAAAAGGAAGGTATAAATGGACACTTTTAAGACTACTAGCAAAGACTTTGAAAAAGAAATTGTTTCTACCCTCGCAAGGTATTTCGGACTTAAACAGGAAGAAGCGACTAAACAACAGATTTATCAGGCCGTGTGTATAGTCGTCAGAGAAAAATTAACTCAGGCAAGGTCTAATTTTAAAAAGACTGTCAGAGAGAAAAACGGCAAAATCATTTACTATATGTCAATGGAATTTTTGCTCGGTCGTTCGCTAAAAAACCACATATTCAATATGGGTATAATGAACGAAGTCGAAGCGGCGGTTAAATCGCTCGGTTTCGATATGAACGAGATATATGAACTCGAGCCGGACGCAGGTCTCGGAAACGGCGGTCTAGGCAGACTTGCCGCCGCTTATATGGATTCTCTCACTTCCCTCGGATATGCGGCAAGCGGTTTTTCGATTTTATACGATTACGGTATTTTCAAACAGATTATCGTGGACGGTTGGCAGCTTGAGCAACCCGATGATTGGCTCAAAGGCGGAAGCGTATGGCTCAATCCCCGTATGCAGGACGTATACGAAGTCAACTTCGGAGGCACGGTAGAGCAGGTATGGGAAGACGGAAATTTAAAAGTTCACCTCAAAAATCCTATGACCGTTCTTGCCGTTCCGTATGATATGAACGTATCGGGCTATGCTACTTCGGCGGTCAATAAATTGAGACTTTGGTCGGCAAAGGCGCCTATCGACTTCGATATGACGATGTTCTCGAGGGGAGAATACGTCAAGGCGACGGCGGCTAAAGCAATGGCAGAATCCATTTCAAAAGTTTTGTATCCTGCCGACGACAACTATGAAGGAAAGTCGCTCAGACTCAAACAGCAATATTTCTTCGTGTCGGCGTCTATTCAAAGCATAATAAAGCGTCATTTAAAGACAAATCCCACGCTTGACAACCTCGGCGAGTGCGTCGCTATCCATATCAACGATACGCATCCGACGCTTTGCATACCGGAACTTATGCGTATACTTTTGGACGTTTACGGTTACGGTTGGGAAAAGGCATGGCAAATTTGTCAGGAGACGATATCGTATACAAATCACACCGTTATGGCGGAGGCTCTCGAGACCTGGCCGCAGAGTCTGTTTGAAAATCTGCTTCCCCGTATCTTCCAAATCGTGGGCGAGATAAACCAACGTTTTTGCAAGGAACTTTGGGATTTTTATCCGAACGACTGGGACAAAGTTTCCAAAAACGCAATTTTGTCAAACGGACAAGTTAAAATGGCAAATCTGTGTCTTGCCACCTCACACACCGTCAACGGCGTTTCAAAGCTTCACAGCGAGATTTTAAAGAACGACGTTTTCAACGATTACTACCGTATGCACCCCGAAAAGTTCACCAACGTCACAAACGGTATAACTCACCGCAGATGGGTGACAGAGGCAAACCCCGAACTTTCCAAGCTTGTGTGCGACCTCATAGGCGACAAGTGGATGAAAAATCCCGAAGCTCTTGAAAACTTGTTGAAGTATAAAGGCGATAAACAAGTGCTTACGCGTCTTGCCGCAGTAAAGCGTCAAAACAAAGAAAGACTTGCAAAATTCATTCAAGCTAAAAACAACGTCATTGTTGACCCCGATTCTATATTCGACGTGCAGGTAAAACGTTTGCACGAATACAAGCGTCAGCTTTTAAATGCGCTTCACATTCTCGACCTCTATTACAGGTTAAAAGAGAATCCGTCGCTTGACATTAAGCCAAGGACGTTCATTTTTGCGGCTAAGGCGGCAAGCGCATATTATATGGCAAAACAAATTATCCGTCTTATCTGTATGATAGGCAAGATGGTCAACAACGACCCCGATATAAACGGAAAAATAAAAGTCGTTTTCCTTGAAAACTACAGCGTCTCTCTCGCGGAAATCATTATGCCTGCGTCAGAGGTTTCGGAGCAAATTTCCCTTGCCGGCAAAGAAGCTTCGGGAACGGGCAATATGAAGTTTATGATAAACGGAGCCGTGACTATCGGAACGCTTGACGGGGCAAACGTTGAAATTCACGAAGAAGTCGGCGACGAAAATATCTTCCTTTTCGGACTTTTAACCGAGCAGGTGCAAGAGCTTTACCGTAGCGGTTATAATCCGAGCGCATATTATCAGAACAATCCATCTTTAAAACGAGTTATCGACAGTTTGCGCGCGGGAATTGCCGACGTTCAGTTCGGTGAAATAGCCGATTCTCTCGTTACAGGCGGCGATACTTATATGTGCCTTGCCGATTTTGACAGTTATAAAGCGGCACAGGCAAAAATCAACGACGCATATTGCGATAAGGAAAGATGGAACAGAATGAGTCTTGTAAATATCGCAAAGGCAGGCTTCTTCGCTTCCGACAGAGCGGTAAAAGAATACGCTGACAGAATCTGGCAACTTAAGACTATAGTATAAAATGTTTAATCCGTTAATTCATAAAAAACCTTACGGCGCGACTGTCGTCGGTAAAGAAAATTATATCGAATTTCCTCTTGACCCGGACTTCAGGGTCAAGAGGGTTCGTTTTATTTTGAGAAAAGACGACCGCAGTTACGCTTACGAGATGAGTAAAACGCAGGACGGCGTTTTTTTTCTCAATTTTAAAGTTTCGGAATACGGTATATGGTATTACCGTTTTGAGGCGGATACCGACGGCGGTATACTTTATTTCGGTCAGGGAGAAGACGGAGTCGCGATATGCGGCGAATGGCTTCCCGAATGGCAGCTTACCGTATCCAAAATCGATTACCAAACTCCTCAATGGGCAAAAGCCGGGATAATATATCATATTTTTGCCGACAGATTTTGTAAAGTGGGAGATAATCCTTTCGATAAAGACGGCACACTACACAAAGATTGGTATGAAAATCCCGTTGTGGCAAATCAGGGTGAAGAATACCGCGCAGACGACTTTTTCGGCGGCAATATAAATGGAATAATTTCCAAACTCGATTATTTGAAAAGTCTGGGAGTTACCATAATTTATCTTTCGCCTGTATTTGAATCCTTTTCAAATCACCGTTATGATACGGCGGACTATTTCAAGATAGACCCGCTTTTCGGAACGGAGGAAGAATTTAAAGACTTGATTAAACAGGCAAAGGACAGAGGAATGTATATAATGCTTGACGGCGTGTTCAATCATACAGGCTCGGACAGCATTTACTTCAATAAAAAAGGGAGGTATCCCACGCTCGGCGCTTATCAGAGTAAAGAGTCGCCGTATTACGATTGGTATTATTTTTACGACTATCCCGACAGTTATCATTGTTGGTGGGGAAGCACTGTCGTTCCCACCGTCAATAAGTCCAGCGAAAGCTATCGTAAGATGATTTTCGGAAAGAGCGGCGTTTTCGACAAATGGACAAGTCTCGGCGTTAAGGGCTGGCGACTTGACGTCGTCGACGAACTTCCCATCGACTTTGTCAATCTCATTCGCTCGTGCGTCAAAAAAATCGATTCCGAGTGTCTTATAATAGGCGAGGTGTGGGAAGACGCTTCCACTAAGGTGGCATACAGTCAGTGGCGTCCCTATTTTATGGGTGAACAGCTCGACGGCGTTATGAATTATCCGTTCAAAGAAGCGATACTCGAATTTTCTATGCGTGGCGACGTTAAAAAACTAAAAGGCGCGCTGTCAAAAATAATGCAAAATTATCCCAAGCAGTCGCTCGACGTATTGCTGAATATGCTTGACTCTCACGACACGGTAAGAGTTTTAAATACTCTCGCCGAATATCCCATCGACGGCACCACCAAAAGGGAGAGGCTTGAAATAAAAATAAGAGGAGAGTTTTTAGACAGGGCAAAATTGAGACTTAAAATCGCGCTTTCGCTTTTATATTTTTTGCCGGGAAATCCGTGCGTATATTACGGCGACGAAGCGGGGCTTACAGGATATGAAGACCCTATGAACAGAAAGACTTATCCGTGGGGATTTGAGGATAAAGAAATTCTCGATTTTTACACAAAGCTCGGTCACGTCAGAAGTATGTTAAAAGAGGAAATGCTTGGCGAAACATATTTTGACGACGACAACGAAATTGTTCACATTGTCAGAGTAAACGGCAAAAAGAGGGCGGATATTTTTGTCAATAATACGCCTAATCACGTTACGAGGCAGTTTGATTTTGACGCGATAAATATGCTTGACGAGCGCACCTGCCACGGCAAAATCACGATTGAGCCTTACGACTTTGCCGTGCTGAAAAAAGACTAATGTAAAAGCTCGATAACTTTTAAAATATTCAAACCGGCAATGTTTAACGCATATTCTTAAATATGACAATATAACCGATTAAAGCAATTATTATTTTTACGTAGTAATTGCTTTTATTTTATTCTTTATACGAGAATGCGATATTGAGTATTTACAAAGGCTTATTTTTGTAGTAAAATGATTAAGATATATTATTTATTTTACAGCTTGATAAAAGTTGCCGCATAACGCATCATAAAGCGGTAAAACGAATAATATAGATGTTATTTATTTATGATAAGGAGAATTTATGGTGGAAAAGGATTTGACTAACGTCGAATCGGATATTCAGCAGGAAACCGGCACGCCATCGGATTCGGGGCAGGGACAGGAAAAAAAGCTAAAGCTTGATTATCCTCAAACAATAAAAGTGGGATTTGCTTTCGCTATTATAATGATTTTCTGGACCGCTTACGATTTCGTCGTGCCGCTTTTATTGGAAAACGCTTTCGGACTTTCCAACACTATGCGCGGCTTGATAATGGGACTTGACAATCTACTCAGTTTGTTTTTGCTTCCCGTTTTCGGCAGAATATCCGACAAAGCAAAAGGTAAGCTTGTTCAAAAGTGGGGCAGAAGAACGCCTTTTATTGTTTTCGGCACAATTGCGGCAGTCGTATTTATGATATTTGTGCCTATAACCGCTCACAAGCAGCTTCAACGAGCCGACGTCATACGAACAAGCTATGAACAAATGTTAAACGACGACGCTTTTATGAGTGAGCGTTTGAATCAATTTTACGGAAATACCGCCTATGATTATGACAAGGAATATATCGAAAACACCTTGGGACTTTCCGAGGCGGAATATAAGGCCATAAGATACGACAACAAACTTGTTGCCACAAGCGGGTTTTTGGGAATAGGCGGCACAACGTATACTTACGACGGAAAGGAAGTTTCACTGTCTGATACCGTTACCACGGATAAGGGCGATACGGTTAAAGTGAGTGAGATAAAAGAGATGAACGACCGCTATGACCTTTGCGTAAAATCGGGTATGAATACCTGGATAAGCGAAAGGGTGAATGAAGCAATGCTCAACTCTCAAGCGGGTATAACAAGTATATCTCTTTATATGGTTATGCTTCTGCTAACTCTTGTCGCTATGGCGACTTTCCGTTCGCCTGCGGTAGCTCTTATGCCCGACGTAACGCCTAAGCCGCTGCGTTCGCAAGGAAATGCAATGATAAACCTTATGGGCGGCATAGGAGGCGCGATTGCGTTTTTGATTTATACGGTTGCGCTCATTTTCGAGAGTTTGAACTCGTTTGCCATAATTTTCGGCGCGGTGGCGTGCGGTATGATTGCGCTTCTGGTTTGCTTTATATTGCTTGTCAATGAGCGCAAGATGGTAAAACGCTGTGAGGAAATTTGTGAGGAGTTCCATATAACCGACGCCGATGAGGAAACAAACGACCTCAAAAAGATTGAAGAAGAAATCGTCGAATTTGAAAGCGAATCGGAAAAGGCGGCAACTCTTCCCACCGACGTGTCTTTAGAGGGCGAAAAGGTGGAAGAAGAAATTGCCCAAAGCGGCAAAAAGAGACTTAGCTTTACAGAAAAAATGGAGCGCAAGTTCAACGAAAAATATAAGGACTTGTCGCCCGAGGAAAGAAAGAAAAAACTTGAAAAAGCAAAATTTGTGTCTTTCCTTTTAATACTTGCTTCAATATTTATGTGGTTTATGGGTTATAACGCGGTTTCTTCAAACCTTTCCATTTACTGCGTAAAAGCGTTAAATCTTAAAGCCTCGGTGGCTTCTATTATATCGGGCGTTTCCATGGGCGTCAGCGCTATTGCGTTTATTCCTGTCGGATACCTTGCCGCCAAGATAGGAAGAAAGAAATCTATAATGATAGGATTCGGACTTGCCGTTATATCATTCGTGTTGATTTTCGCCGCCGTGCAGGCAAACACCAATCAGCTTATACCTGCCGCGCTGTTCGCTTTGTTTTATCTCATAGCCGGATTTGGTCTGATTATCGCGAACGTCAACACATTCCCGATGGTCGTCGAACTTGCCAAAGCGGAGGACTGCGGAAAATATACCGGCTTTTATTATACGGCTACAATGTCGGCTCAGGCAATAACGCCGTTTATCGCAGGTCTTGTTATGGACTATGTCGGCAAAAGATTCCTGTTTTTATATTCGGCAATATGCGTGGTCATTGCAATAGCAATTATGTTCTTTGTCAGATACGGAGACAGCATGCAGATTCAACCCGGCAAAAAACTTACAAAAGAGGAGAAAAAGCAAATCAGACTCGAGTCGATGGATTCGGCGGATTAAAAGCATTTTGTCGACCATATCACATAATTTACGTAAAGTGCATTTCAATTAAAAAAGAGCCTTATGGCTCTTTTTTTGACATTAAATATATAGAAGGTGAAGCCTTTAAAAAGTATGCCGAAGAAAATCTTGTATCTTGAAGATAATATAAATTTTTTATTTTTAGATATAGAGCAGAAGATATTTGATAATATAATACGGCGATTAAAAAATCGGCAGGTTACTTTTCAAACAAGTTTATGATATTCTTGTTTTTTTTCTCAGCATACTCGTAAGCTATTTTCGTTCCGCTTTTAGGGTGACGCACAATCGGATTTTTCTTAAATGTGTATGAACTCGGCATATAAGTTTTGTCATAATAAAATACGCAAAAATCCGAAATATCAATCATATAAAAATTCCGCTTTACGTAAACCGCTTTGCCGGCATTCTTCAAGTTCGGAAGGCACAATGTGTTTTCAAAGAAACTTTTCAAAAAATCGGTATACCTTTCGTCGGCGTTAAAGTATTCAGCCTTCACGTAAACTCTTTCGATATCGCCGTTGATTTCCTTCAGTTCGGATACGCATTCGTAGCACAACGCGTCAAATTCGCTGTTGCTCCCGAACAGAAAAATGCGTGTGCCTTGGGATATAAGATTTATTATCAACTCGTTTATGCGCTTTAACAATGCAGGCGAGCGATTGATAGTTCGGTGTCCTATAAAACAGCAAATTTTATGTTTTTCACTCAACAAAATTACTCTCCGTATTCAAAATGACTACTTATAGTATTCATTATAGCATAAATTATGTTTTATAGTATTCAAATTTAACTTTTTGGATATATTTTATGTATCTCGCCTTTCAAAAGCACGGCGTGATTGTTTCATACTAAGAAAAAAAGATAAGGGGAAGATATGGAAATAAAGGACATTTTATCCAGAATAGGTTTCGTCAGAAATCAGGCAAATTTATCCGCAAGGGAACTCAGCGGCAGAATGGGAATGAGCCCGCAGTATATGGCACAGGTCGAAAGCGGCAGGATTGTTTTAACGGTGGAGAAACTGCTCGAAATTTTGGAAATATGCAATTTTCCCATAGACAGATTTTTCAGTCCCGATATCAACGATTATAACGTCGATAAAGAACTCGAAAAGTTAATCAACGCTTTGTCAACAGAAAAGAAAAAGCATATAATTGAATTTATTAAAAACTGAAAATATAAACTATGTTTAAGGCAGCTGCCTGAGTTTGCAGGCAGACTGTTTTAAATGGCAATTTAAAAAAATATGCCAAACATTCAGAGAGTGTGAATGGTATTTCAAAATATTAATTTTAAATTATATATTTTTATTGCAAATATTTTTTATTGTCCTTAAATTGAATACATACAGTTGGGATACGGACAGTCGGAATATGAGCAATCGAATATGGGCAATCGGAATATAAATATAATATAAAACAAATAAAAAATCAAAATTAAAAGCCGCCAAGTGGCGGCTTTTAATTTTTTTGCTAATTACTTCTTTCGTAGTTGATTGCAAGTCATAAGACTAAAGATACGCGAAATTTTTATTAGCATTCAATCTCTTTAACTAATGATGCGTCGACGGTGCCGATGTTTGATTAGTCTTTATAAGATTTTTTGAATTATTCTGCCAAGGTTTCGGCTTTCTTGATATAGTAAGCACGTTTTCTTGCCGCATCCTGTTCGTTCTTCTCGAACAATGTCTTAGCGGCTTCGGGGTTGGTCTTGGCAAGTGCGGAGTAACGGGTTTCGTTCATCAAGAATGCCTGATAATCGCCCGTGGGCTCTTTAGAATCGATGACCAAAGGAGCTTTGCCCGTTCCGACCAAATCGGGGTTGTAACGGAAGAGCTGCCAATATCCGCATTCGACGGCGTTCTTCATTTCCTTTTGAGCATTTTCCATGCCGCCTTTTATACCGTGGTTGATACAGGGGGCATAGGCGATGATAATCGAAGGTCCGTGATATGCTTCCGCTTCAGCCATAGCTTTGACAACCTGTTGCATATTTGCACCCATTGAAACCTGTGCGACATAAATATATCCATAGTCCATAGCGAGGAGCGCAAGGTCCTTTTTCTTTGTCTTTTTACCTGTTGCGGCAAACTTGGCAGTTGCGCCGGCAGGAGTTGATTTAGAAGCCTGACCGCCGGTGTTGGAGTAAACTTCCGTGTCAAGAACAAGAATGTTGACGTCCTCGCCGCTTGCCAACACGTGGTCAACGCCGTTGTAACCGATATCGTATGCCCAGCCGTCGCCGCCGACAATCCAGATTGACTTTTTGATGAGGCAATCTTCCATTTGCTCGACTTTGTTTAAAAGCTCAAGCGTTTCGCCCTTTGCCTTTTTCTTTTCGGCGGGAAGGAGAGCGACTATCTTATCGCGAGCGTCTTCGCTTGCCTTTGCGTCTTCTTTTCCTTCAATCCATGCTTTGAGGGCTGCTTTCATATCGTCGGATACTTCCGATTCGATGAGGCTGTTTGCATATCCTTCCAAAACGTTTCTTCTGGTGGTGTATGCCAGATTCATACCGTAGCCGAATTCGGCGTTGTCTTCGAACAAGCTGTTTGCCCAAGCAGGACCGCGACCCTTGTCGTTTTTGGTGTAAGGACAGGTAGGAGCGGAGCCGCCGTAGATGGAGCTACAACCGGTTGCGTTTGCGATGAGCATTCTGTCGCCGAAGAGCTGGGACATGAGTTTGACGTAAGGAGTTTCGCCGCAGCCTGCGCAAGCGCCGGAGAACTCAAACAAAGGCTTCTTGAACTGGCTGTTTTTTACGTTCATCGACTTGAGTTCTGCGGTGGTTTCTTTCAAAGCGTCCGCATATTCCCAATTGGCGGCTTCCTTTTCGATAGCTTCGTCAAGACCGACCATAGTGAGAGCTTTTTCTTTAGCGGGGCAGACAGCCACGCAGTTTTTACAGCCCGTGCAGTCGTAGGGGCTGACCTGCATACGGAATTCGTAACCGGCAAATCCCGTTGCGGGCTTGGTGACGAAACCTTCGGGTTTATTGGTAAGCTCGTTGGAGAGGACGGGGCGGATTGCCGCATGAGGACATACCAAAGAGCATTGGTTACATTGAATACACTTTGCGGGCTCCCACAAAGGAACGGAAACGGCGATACCGCGTTTTTCGAATTTGGTTGTACCTGTAGGAACGCAGCCTGCGGGGTTGAATGCGGAAACGGGGAGTTTGTCGCCTTCTTGCGCCGCGATGGGGGCGATGAAGTTTTTGAAGTATTCATCGTTTGCGACTTTAAGCGGTGCCGCACCCTCGGTGGTAGTTGCCCAAGATTCGGGGTATTTGACTTCGACGAGCTCTTTGATTGCGTTGTCAACGCAAGCATAGTTCATATTGACTATAGCGTCGCCTTTCTTTCCGTAAGTGATTTTGATTTTTTCCTTCATATAACGCTCTGCGTCTTCATAAGGAATTATGTTTGCGAGTTTGAAGAAAGCCGCCTGCATAACTGTGTTGACGCCCTTGTTTGTTCCGAGAGCGGTAACGACTTTAAGACCGTCAAGCGTGTAGAATTTGATGTGCTTTTTGGCAATCATATTCTTCATAGAGGCGGGAAGTTTTGTTTCCATCTCTTCGGGAGTCCATTGCGAGTTAAGCAAGAACGTGCCGCCTTCTTTGAGGTCGGAAAGCATATCGTAACGAAGCACGTAAGATTCGTTGTGGCAGGCTACGAAGTTTGCCTGGTCGATAAGGTAAGTGCTGCGGATAGGCTTATCCGAGAAACGGAGGTGAGAAATGGTGATACCGCCTGACTTTTTGGAGTCGTAAGCAAAGTAAGCCTGAGCATATTTTTCGGTGTGGTCGCCGATGATTTTGATGCTGTTCTTGTTTGCGCCGACGGTGCCGTCCGAGCCGAGTCCGTAGAACTTGCAGGAAATGCAGCTTGCGTCGGAAGCGTCGATTTTTTCGGTGACTTCGAGCGAATGACCGGTGACGTCATCGGTGATGCCGATTGTAAAGCGGTCTTTTTTAGCGCCGTTCATGTTGGCGTAGATTGCGTTGACCATGGAAGGATTGAATTCCTTGCTGCCGATGCCGTAACGTCCGCAAAGAACTTCAAGTTTTCTGCCTTTTTCGTTGAGTGCCGAAACGACGTCGAGATAAAGAGGTTCGCCTTGTGCGCCCGGCTCTTTTGTTCTGTCCATAACGGTCATTGTCTTGACTGTTGAAGGAATTGCGTTTACGAAAGCGTCGCAGGGGAAAGGTCTGTAAAGTCTGACTTTGATAAGACCGACTTTTTGTCCTTTTGCGTTGAGGTAGTCCACCGTTTCTTCAACGGCTTCCGCACCCGAGCCCATGATAACGATAACTCTGTCTGCGTCCTTTGCGCCATAGTAATCGACGAGGTTATATTTTCTGCCGGTAAGAGCGGAAACTTTGTCCATCTGTGCCTGAACGATAGCAGGAACGGCGTCGTAATATTTATTTGAAGCTTCTCTGTTTTGGAAGTAGATATCTGGATTTTGAGCAGTGCCCTGTTGATGAGGATGTTCAGGATTTAATGCTCTTGCACGGAATTCGTCAATCTTTTTAAAGTTGACGAGCTTTTTGATTTCGTCATATTCAATGCCGTCAATCTTGCTGACTTCGTGCGACGTTCTGAAACCGTCGAAGAAGCTGAGGAAGGGGACGGAAGATTCCAAAGTGGAAAGATGAGCGACCAAAGATAAATCCATGACTTCCTGAACGCTGTTTGAAGCGAGCATGGCAAAACCCGTCTGACGGCATGCCATAACGTCGGAATGGTCGCCGAAGATGTTAAGTGCATGACCTGCAACGCTTCTTGCCGATACGTGGAAGACAGAGGGAAGAAGTTCGCCCGCAATTTTATACATATTGGGTATCATAAGGAGCAAACCTTGGCTTGCGGTGAATGTTGAGGTCAAAGCGCCTGCCGCGAGGGAGCCGTGAACAGCGCCTGCCGCGCCGGCTTCGGATTGCATTTCGGCAATTTTGACAACGTTGCCCATAATGTTTTTTCTACCTTGTCCTGCCCACTCGTCGCAGTTTTCCGCCATGGGAGATGAAGGCGTGATGGGGTAGATGGCGGCTACGTCTGAAAACGCATAAGCGATATGCGCCGCAGCGGTATTGCCGTCGATTGTCATTTTTTTCATAAATACCTCCAAAATTTGTCTTTTTGATTTGTTGTATTTGGTTATATTATAATTATATAAAATATTTAAGTCAAACAATAAAACTCAAATAGGAAAAAAAGGTGAAAAAAATTGTCAAAAATCCTGTGAGATGATATAATACCGCTATGTCGCAGATAGAAGTTAAAAACGTAGGATTTCAATACGCCAAGAGCGAGGAGCGTGAAAGCGCGCTGAAACAAATTTCCTTTTCGGTGGAAAAGGGAGAGTTTATTTCGCTTGTCGGCAAAAACGGCTGCGGTAAATCCACTTTGGCAAAGCTTTTGAACGGGCTTTTCGAGCCAAGCGAAGGGACGGTGTCAGTATCCGGCGTAGACACGTCGAACGAGGATACCATTTTCGAGGTGCGCTCCAAAGCAGGAATGGTGTTTCAGAATCCCGACAATCAGATGGTTGCGACAATCGTTGAAGACGACGTCGCCTTCGGCCCCGAAAATCTCGGGGTGGAGCCGTCAGAAATAATAAAGAGGGTGGACGAATCCCTCGGAGCGGTCGGTATGTCGGAATATAAGAATTCAACGGCGTCAAGGCTCAGCGGCGGACAAAAACAGAGGGTGGCGATAGCGGGAGTGCTTGCTATGAAGCCTGAAATAATGATTCTGGACGAGGCGACCTCTATGCTTGACCCCGACGGCAGAGAGGAAGTGATGTCCGTCGTAAAAAAGATGAACGAGGGAGGTATTACGATAATCAACATAACTCACGATATGAGCGAGGTTGCTTTGTCGCAAAGAGTTATCGTATTAAAAGAGGGCGAGATAATCTTTGACGGAAAGCCGAACGCGCTTTTTGACAGTCCCGAAATTTTAAAGAGAGCAAACCTCGACCTTCCGCCCGTCGGAAAACTGAGAAAGACGCTTATCGAGCACGGATTAAACATATCGGGCGACAGCATGGACGAGGACGAACTTGCGGAGGATATATGGCAGTCGTTGAAGTAAAAAACTTAAGTTTTACCTATTCCAAAAAGACGCCGTATCAGACGCATGCACTCACCGACGTTTCTTTCTCTATCGAGGAAGGCGAGGTTTTCGGCATTGTCGGAGCAACGGGCAGCGGGAAATCCACGCTGATATCGCATCTTAACGTGCTTACCAAAATTCAGTCGGGCGATATAAGCGTTTTGGGACTTTCGGTAAAGGAAAAGAAAAATCTTAAAAGTATCCGCTTTGGTGTGGGTATGGTTTTTCAGTATCCCGAATACCAGTTGTTTGAAGATACGGTAGAAAAGGACGTGGCGTTCGGCCCCAAAAACATGAAGCTTGAAAAAGAGGAAATCGACCGCCGCGTGAAAGAGGCTTTAAACCTTGTCGGACTCGACTACGACGTATATGCAAAACGCAGCCCGTTTGAACTTTCGGGCGGCGAAAAAAGAAGAGTGGCAATAGCGGGCGTTATAGCTATGGAGCCGAAAATTTTGGTGCTTGACGAAGTGGCGGCGGGGCTTGACCCCGAGGGCAGAGAGGATATTTTAAAACTCATCAAAAAGCTCCAAAAGGAAAAATGCCCCACCGTTATTCTTATATCCCACAATATGGACGATATTGCTTATCTTGCCGACAGGATTCTCGTTTTGTCAAAAGGCAAGGCGGAATTTTTGGGAACGCCCAAAGAAGTGTTTGCCAATTATGACAGAATGAATGAGTTAAAACTCGGAGTTCCTCTTGCCACGAGGATACAAAAAAAGCTGGAGGCAAAGGGCATGCGCTTTTCGGAGGTCTGCGTTACGGCAGAGCAACTTGCCATAGAGCTTAAAAAAATGAACGCAAAGGAGGCGGACAATGTTTAAAGACATAGCTTTCGGACAGTATTATCCGACGTCCTCTTTTGTTCACAATCTTGACCCGAGAATAAAGCTTTTGCTCACGATACTCTTTATCGTTGCCATATTTTTTATTCAGACCTATTTCAGCTTTTTGGTGACGCTTGTTTTCCTTATCGTCGTCATTCTGTTTTCGAGAGTGCCCGTGCTCTCCGTTTTGAAATCGGTAAAGGGCATATTGTTTTTGGTGCTGTTTGCGGCGATAATCAATCTGTTTTTCGTTTCCACAGGCAAGGTGATTTACGAAAAGGTAATAACCGATTGGTGGACTTTCCGCATAACTTGGGACGGAGTGCACAATAGCATAAAGCTGACGCTAAGACTGATATTTTTAATTACGGGAGCGTCGATTATATCTCTCACCACAACGCCCATGCGCCTGACCGACGGAATAGAAAGTTTATTGAAACCTCTCAAGGTGATAAAATTCCCCGTGCACGATATAGCGATAATCATGTCTATCGCACTCAGATTTATCCCCACGCTGTTGGACGAGACGCACAAGATAATCAACGCTCAAAAGGCGCGCGGAGCGGCGTTCGACACGGGCGGACTGATAAAAAAAGCTAAATCAATGCTTCCCGTGCTCATTCCTCTTTTTGTTTCCGCTTTCAGACGCGCGGACGAACTTGCATTCGCTATGGACGCAAGGTGCTACAACGCCACGGAAAAGAGGACGAAAATGCGCAAACTCAAGCTGAGCTGGCGCGACCTTATCGCCACGCTCTTTGTGGCGGGATACGCCACGTTCATATTTATCGACCGCTACTACTTTTTGGGACTCGACCACGTTCTGTTCCCGGGGGTGTTTTAATGAGATATAAACTCACTGTGGAATACGACGGCGAAAAGTTTTGCGGCTGGCAAAGGCAGTTAAGCGACAGAAGCGTGCAGCAGACTCTCGAAGAAGCGCTTGAAAAACTCGGAATAAAAACCGTCGTTACGGCGAGCGGCAGGACGGACAGCGGCGTTCATGCGGCAGGGCAGATTGTCCACTTTGACGCAGAGTCGTCTATCCCCACGGATAAATTTCCGCTTGCCGTCAACGCATATCTTCCCGACGACGTCAGCGTGACGGATTGTGAGATTGTCTCGGACGGATTCAACGCAAGGTTCGACGCCAAACGAAAGACGTATTGTTACCGACTTTATTATTCAAGGGTAAGGCACCCGCTTTTGGAGAAAAATCACACCCACGTTACGGTTGAGCCCGACGAAGAGAAGATGAAAAGGGCGGCACAGTATATAGTGGGCGAGCACGACTTCAAATGTTTCGAAGCGTCGGGTTCAAAAGTAAAGAGCACGGTGAGAACGGTTTATGCTTTGGATATAAAAACGAGTTTGAACAACGGCTCGAAGATATATGAAATTTACGTTACGGGCAACGGATTTTTGTATAATATGGTACGCATTATCGCAGGCACCCTCTATTACGTCGGCATAGGCAAACTTTTGCCCGAAGACGTTTTAGAGATTATAAAAAAGAAAAAAAGGGTGGGCGCGGGTAAAACGATGCCGCCTAAAGGCTTGACTTTAGAGGAAGTCTTTTACGAATAATAAAAGGATATAGAAAAAAGGTATAGACCATATAAAAGGCACAGCCGGCGCATTTTATTTTAAAGGCTTGGAATATAAGACAATGCCGCACGGCAACCGTTTAATGCTTTTTTTTGCTCAAAGCATTTTGCCGCTTGAGGCGTTTTGCCGCCTTTGATTTTATTTAAACGCGCGGTCTATAAAAACTTTGCAAAATTACTTGACATAATTTTTCTTTTTTTTTATGATAATGAAGTTAATTTGGTTATTCTGCCGTAAGGACTAGCCCCCCGAACGGTGAAACAATAAACAGATACTCGTTTGGAGGTTACATTGATGAGTAAGGATTTGCAAGCATTTGCAAAAAACAATAAAACTTATATGCCTAATCCCGAAACAGTCGAAAGAAAATGGTATGTAGTCGACGCAACAGGTCTTGTCCTCGGAAGACTCGCATCTCAGGTTGCGGCAATCCTCAAAGGAAAGAACAAGCCGACATACACGCCCCACGTCGATTGCGGTGACAACGTCATCGTCATCAACTGCGACAAGGTTGTTTTGACAGGCAAAAAATTGGAGCAAAAATATTATCGTTATCACACCGGTTATGTCGGCGGTCTTAAAGAGATTCAATACAAAAAGCTTATGAACGAAAAGCCGGACTTTGCCGTGTATAAGGCAGTTAAGGGTATGCTTCCCAAAAACAAAATCGGCGCGGATATGCTCAAGAAACTCAGAGTCTACGTCGGCGCGGAACATAACCATCAGGCTCAGAAACCTATCGAGCTTAAAATCGAGGATTAAGGAGTAAAGTATGGCAACGAAAAAAGCAGTTAAAAAAGTTCAGTATATTGCAACGGGCAGAAGAAAATCTGCCATCGCCCGTGTTCGCCTTATCCCCGGCGGCGAAGGTCAAATCGTCATCAACAAGAGAACTATCGAAGAATACTTCCCCATGGATACGACAAGACTTATCGTCAATCAGCCGCTTGAGGCCACCGGCACAAAAGACAAGTTTGACGTTTTCGTCAACGTCAAGGGCGGCGGTATAACAGGTCAGGCCGGCGCAATCCGTCACGGCATCGCAAGAGCGCTTTGCACCGTGGACAGCGACGCTTACCGTCCCACTCTCAAAAAAGCAGGTTTCCTCACGAGAGACCCCAGAGCCAAAGAAAGAAAGAAATACGGACTTCACAAGGCAAGAAAGGCTCCGCAATTCTCAAAGAGATAACTTCACGGTTGCAAAACTCAAATTCAAAACGCCCGAATATCGGGCGTTTTTTATACCGCAAATTATCACGGCTCAGAGCCGCTTTTCCGTGTTCAGGCGATAACGCCGATAGCGTTTTTCAGCCATTAAAAGAACAAATGTTATATAAAACCTTTTTGAATTTATCTTATGAATAATATTTTCCTTTGCCGAAAATTTTGCGCTTATTTGCATAAATGGGTCTTATAAAATACGGCGGATTATTAAATTTAATATATTTTGTGCTTGAAATATTTCCGTCCGTGTCTTGTTTTGCCGTGAGCGGAACTGTTTGAAGTCGGGCGCAGGCGGTATTGACTTTTTTTCGATAAAAAGCTAAAATTAAAAAAAGTTTCAGATTAAAAATTTAATTTAGCGTTATCTGCCCAATTTTAATAATGCCTAAAAAAATTACGGCACAAAGCCGTATTATATCGGATAATAAAAAGGGAGAGTCCCTTAATTATAAAGGAGTGTTATGAAAAGTAATCCATTAAAAAATCGGTTATGCTGTTTGCTCTGCTCTTGCTTGTCGTGCTTTTTTCGGCGCTGTTTGTCGCTTGTTCCGACGCCGACGGCACTCAGACGCCCACTGAGCCTTTAATGTATAACCTCAATGAGGACGATACTTATTCGGTGGCAAAATGCGACGTATCGCAAACGGACGTGGTCATTCCCGAAACATATAAGGGCAAGAGCGTTGTAAAAATCGAGAACGGGGCGTTTGACGATTGCAAAAATGTGCTGTCGCTCGTCATTCCCGACAGCGTTACTGAAGTGGAAATCAATGCGCTAAACGGTCTGAGAAATCTTCAAAAGCTCACCGCTCCCGCCGTTGCCCTAAGCTCGGTAAGCAAAATTCAAAAGATTGATACTTTAATTGTCACAAGCGGCGAGGCAATAGCCGAAAACGCAGTAAGCGGCTGGGACTATTTAAAAAGCGTAACTTTACCCGATACGTTAAAGACGATAGGGGATCTGGGATTTGCCCACTGCGAATTGCTCGAGCAAATTTCCCTGCCCGAGGGACTCACTTCGATAGGAGCAAATGCGTTTTATAATTGCGCTTCAATCGAACAATTCAATCTTCCCGACAGCGTGGAAAGCATAGGCAATTATGCCTTCGGAAAGTGCGCAAGTCTTGAAACAGTTTCCCTTTCAAAATCGCTTTCGACGGTAGGGAATTGGGTATTTGCAAGCTGTAACTCCTTGATAAATCTGACCATATCGCCCGAAAACGCAAATTATTATTCGGCAGGCAACTGCATTATAGAGAGGGGAACGCAAACGCTCGTTTTGGGCTGTTTGGGCAGTATCATACCTAACGACGGCACGATAAAAATAATAGGGCATCACGCATTTGCAAGTCAGGAAACTTTGGTTAGCATAACTCTTCCCGATTCGGTAACGACGATAGAGACCTATGCTTTTGACGGCTGTTCGTCTTTGGTGTCCGTCGACCTCGGGATATTCTTTACGACGTTTGAAAGACGCTCCTTTACAAACTGTCCGTCAATCGAGTATTTCACCTATCCCGGCACTACGGCGGATTTTACTGCCTACGTCGACCAGCATACCGATTATATGGAAACGGGGAAAAACGTGATTTATAAATGCTCGGACGGAAACGTCGAACGCAACCCCTCGCTCTATCCTTGGAGCTGATAACGAGTCGCAGGCAGGAAATCAAGCTTTAAAGTTTTAACGGAAAATTTGTATTGAAAAGCACATTCTGCGAAATCGTTCGGCGATAAATCGGAAATAAAGAGTGTTTGCATTAAACTCTATCTGGTATAAATTCGAGCTAAAAAAAGTATTTAAATTTTGAAAGCTATAACGGTTTAGCCTATACGGCGTTTAACTAAAGAAAAACAAATTGTTATAAAAAGAGGTACTTATGGTATATGCTGTAATATTGGCAGGGGGACTCGGCAAGAGAATGAACTCTGAAACGCTCAAGCAATTCGCCCTTGTCGGAGATACGCCCATCGTGCATTTTTCGGTGAAGGCGTTTTCTGAACACGAAAAGATAGACAAAGCGGTAGTGGTGGCGTTTGACGTCGAGGCCATGCAAAAATGTTTAGAGCCGGTTATGTGCGACAAAATCACGGTCGTAAAGGGCGGAGAGTCGAGAAGCAAGTCGCTTGAATGCGGTATGGCGGAAGCGACAAGACTCGGCGCGACGGCCGACGACTTGATTATCTCCCACGATGCTGCCCGTCCGTTTGTGACAAAGAGATTGATTGACGACGCCATAGCGACGGCGGAGGAATACGGCGCTTCGTCTGCGGCAATAAAGATGAGCGACACGCTTGCACTCACCGACGGAATAAATCTTACGGGGCTTGTGGACAGGTCGAGGGTGGCGGCGTTGCAGACGCCTCAATGTTCAAAACTTAAGTATATGCAAAAAGCCTTTCTTGAGGCGGGAGGAGGAACGGATTTATATTCCCTTTTGATGCAGGTAGGCGTTCCCGTCAAGATTTTCGACGGCAACCGCGATAATATCAAGATAACTTACTACGACGATTTGATTTATGCAAATTGCCTATATAAATCCAAAAAGTGAACCGAGTGCCGCGCGTTAGCTAAAACGGCTTAAGGCAAACGTTTCAAAAAAAGTTTTTTGATTGAATTTGTCGAAAAACTCAAAGCTTTAAATTTGGTTAAAGCAATCGAACGATAGTTCTCTTTATCCGAAAGCAGCGTTTGATGTTTCGGTAAAATCGTCATTTAGATAAAAATAAAAATGGTCAAAGCTTTATATGCCGATAAACCGAGTTTCGGTAAAATCGTCACGTCGATAAAAATAAAAAACCCGATTTAATCGGGTTTTTTTAATTTAAATAGTTTTTTTAAAAATCTTGTCAAGCGAATTTATGGGGTATTTTTAATTTTTTTAGCGAAATTTCAAAAAATTTCTTTAAACTTCTCATTTGATTTTTTCGAGAGAAACGACGGCAAAAGATGCGATTGCCTCGCCGTTTCCTATCAAATCCACGCCTTCGTTGGTGGTCGCCGTTATGCCCACTCTGTCGGGGGATATTCCCAAAAGAGAGGAAAGCGACGCTTTCATACCGTCGAGATAGGGGGCAAGTTTAGGCTTTTCGGCTATGACGGCAACGCTTGCATTGGACGGTTTATATCCCTTTTGTTTTGCTATGTTTAAAACTTGTTTTAACAAATCGGCGCTGTCGGCTCCCTTAAAGGCGTCGTCGTTTACGGGAAAGAGGTGTCCGATATCCTTTTGACCGAGCGAGGATAAAATCGCATCCATAACGGCATGCAGGGGGGCGTCGCCGTCGGAATGGGCGTCAAAAGCTCTGTCAAAAGGAATTTTTACGCCGCAAAGGACTATATTTTCCCCGAAAACAAGCCTGTGGATATCGTATCCGATGCCAAAGAGGATATCTTTGGGTATATCGCCGTTAAATTGAAAAGTATCTTTTTTCATATCAGTTTAAAATTTCGTACATGGAAGCGGGATTTTTGTTGCCCGCTTTTTCGTCGGTGGAAAGCACTTTAAACTTTAAACTTTCGCCTCCGAAGCCTACCGTGACGACGTCGCCTTCCTTTATCTCTTTGGACGGTTTGACCGCTCTGCCGTTAATATCTATGCGCCCCTTGTCGCACGCTTCCTGCGCAACCGTTCTGCGTTTTATTATTCTTGAAACCTTTAAAAATTTATCTATTCTCATAATCTGCCTTTTGGTAGGGTATTTTGTAAATTATATCCTTAAATTGCGGTTTTAAAAGAATTTCTAAAAATTATCTTAAAACAGTTGACTCTTGAAATTTTAGTTGCTACAATTAAAAACTGCGATAAAATACAAAAAATCTACCCACAACATCGTCTTGGGGGTAGGGCTATTTGTCTGTAAAAACAGTATAAAACAACATAACATAAAAAACAAGTGTTTTTTTTGGAAGTTTTTAAATATCAAGTTTTTAAATAATTTTAAGGAGCGTAGCATGTCTCAAAAAATTGAAAAATACGGAAACACGGAGAGGAGAACCTTTTCGAGCATCAAAAACGTCGTAGACATTCCTTACCTCATCGAAGTTCAGAAAAAGTCATATCAGAACTTCATTGAAGAGGGAATAAGAGAAGTTTTTAAAGATTATTCTCCTATCAACGATTTCGCAGGCAGAATGAAAATCGAGTTTCTCGATTATTCGCTTGACGGCGAGCCCAAATACTCCGTCAAGGAATGCAAGGACAGAGATGCGACTTACGCCGTGCCGCTCAAGGTAAAGGCAAGACTTACCAACAACGACACGGGCGAAGTTATCGACCAGGAAGTCTTTATGGGTGATTTCCCGCTTATGACGGAATCCGGCTCTTTCATCATCAACGGCGCGGAAAGAGTTATCGTCAGTCAGCTTGTCAGAAGCCCCGGCGTTTACGGTCAGGAAACCAAAGACAAAAACGGTATTTCAAGATACGGCACACAGGTTATCCCCAACCGCGGCGCATGGCTTGAATTCGAACAGGATTCCAACGACATAGCTTGGGTAAAAGTCGACCGTCAAAGAAGAATCACGACTACAACGCTCCTCAGAGCTTTAGGCTACGGCACCGACGAGGAATTAAGAGAACTTTTCGGCGGCGACGATATGATTGAAAAGACGATGGAAAAAGACGCGAACTGCAAGAGCGTC